>FUWD013017827.1_pt1 | contig 10213 bp, 8 predicted proteins | sample 1063281 | NCBI WGS metagenome assembly FUWD01 (sample SAMEA79048168, study PRJEB19326) | metagenome | biome: marine
GTCGACATCCTCATCGTAACACCCGGAAGAATTATCGATTACTACAAACAAAAACTGTTCAGCCTGAAAGAACTGGAAGTGCTGATCGTGGATGAAGCGGATCGCATGTTTGACATGGGATTCATTATGGACCTGCGCTACCTGTTCAGAAATTGTTCTCACTATAGCAAGCGACAATCCATGCTGTTCTCGGCGACGCTCAATTACCGGGTTATGGAATTAGCCTACGAACATATGAATGATCCGGTGAAAATAATGGTCGAACCGGAAAAAGCAGTGGTCGATGAAATAACACAACTGCTGTATCACGTGGGACTGCATGAAAAATTCAATCTGCTACTCGGTCTTCTGAAAAAGGAAGCAGGGGAAAAAGTTCTCATCTTCTGCAACACAAAAATGTGGTCGGAGCACTTGGAAGCATTGCTCAAGCATAACGGTTACGTAGCCGCGCAGATCAGCGGCGACCTGCATCAGAAAAAACGCATCCGCGTACTGGACGAGTTTAAATCGGGCGCACTGGATATTCTCATCGCCACAGACGTGGCGTCACGAGGAATCCATGTCGACAACATAACCCACGTCATCAACTACGATGTGCCCCAAGACCCGGAAGATTACGTTCACCGGATCGGACGAACCGCACGGGCGGGAGCCAAAGGAACAGCGATCACCTTGTGCTGTGAAAACTATGCGCTTCACCTGGAACGTGTTGAAAAGCACCTGAAAGATAAAATTCCGGTCGAATGGGCCGAAGAAGAATTGTACCTGCCCGCAAAAGAAGGCGGACCAAAACCTCTTAGAAGACGTCCTCCCATGAAAGCCTCAGGCGGACGCGGCAAACCTCGAAACGGCAACCGACCCAAATCCCAAGGCCGCCGCCCCTCCTCAAGACCACGCCGGTAATTTTCTAAAAATAGCCACTGAACACGGCAAGACCAGGTATAGAGATTTTTGGCCCCATCGATGAGGAATAAAAAATCATACTGTTAAAATTTATGCCGTTGGAATCAACTAAAACAATAAAATACATCCTCTCACCATAACCTCCCCTAACCCCTCCTTGGTAGGGAGGGGGAATATTATTCCCCCAGCATTTGTTTTAGTTTTTTTTCGGTGACTACTTCTATGCCGAGTTTCTTTGCTTTTTCGACTTTGGAACCTGGGTCGGTGCCGACTACTACGTAGTCTGTTTTCTTTGACACGGTGGAGGTGACGCGTCCGCCTAATGCCGCGATTTTTTCTTTGGCCTCGTCACGGGTTAAGGACTCCAGCGATCCGGTCAGCACAAACTGTTTGCCTGACAGGGCGGTGCCCACTGACTCGCCTGTTATCTCCACCTCTACTCCGCACTCCGCCAAACGTTTTATTTCTTCCTGATTGGATATCTGCTTGAAATATACTGCCAGACTTTCGGCGACGGTCCCTCCTATTTCCATAACAAATTCTAGGTCTTCCTGTTTTGCGTTTTGGAGTTTGGTCATGGAGTGAAAATGCCGAGCCAGGATCATCGCCGCTCTTTGCCCCACATGGCGGATACCCAGGGCGTGAAGCAGGCGGGCCAGTCCGGCGGACTTGCTTTTTTCTATCGCCTCGATCAGGTTTTGAGCCGATTTCTCTGCCATGCGTTCCAGTCGGGCCACGTTTTGAGGGTCCAGTTTGTAGAGGTCTGAAAAGTTTTTGACCCAACCTTTATCGACCAACTGTTCAATGATGGCAGGACCAAAATGGTCTATGTCCATCGCGTTTCGTGACGCAAAGTGAAACAGCCGCTCTTTGAACTGCGCCGGACAATCGTAGTTAACGCAACGCAGGATCGCTTCTTCTTCCGGACGCAATAAGGTGCTCTGGCAGTCTGGACATTTGACTGGCATTTTGAACGGGGTGCCGCGTTTGGCTTTGGACTTGATAACTTCGACAACTCTTGGAATGATCTCACCCGCCTTTTCAATCAAAACCCGGTCGCCTATGCGGATGTCTTTTTTTCTGATCTCATCTTCGTTATGCAGGGTGGCACGGCTGACGGTTGAACCGGATACATATACAGGCTTCAGAATCGCTACGGGTGTGATCGCACCTGTCCGGCCCACTTGACAAATAATATCCTCCACCTCAGTCTCGGCTTTTTCCGCTTCGTATTTATAAGCCACTGCCCATCGCGGAAACTTGGAAGTCGCGCCCAGCCTTTTTTGATACTCCAGTGAATTGACCTTGATCACCAATCCATCGACATCGTATCCCAGCGTGTCTTTTTCCATTTGCCACTTTTCGATATAGGGCAGGACTTCTTCAATGCTTCCGCAAACATGGCGATTCGTATTTAATTTGAATCCCAGGTTTTTTAACGCCGCCTGTATTTCGTCGTGTGACTTGAAAGGCATGGGCTCCGTGGACCCCATGCCATAGACGAATATATCCAGCTTTCTCTTGGCTGTGATGGAAGAATCCAGCAAACGCAAAGACCCGGCGGCGGCGTTTCTTGGATTCGCAAAGGGAGCTTCATCGTCTGCCTCTCTGGATTTATTGAGCTCGCGAAAACTTTCGCGCCGCATGAACACTTCTCCTCGTACTTCCAGAGTTCCATACTTTTCTTTATCTGTCGAAATGTTTAGTGGAATGGATTTTATAGTTCTTAAATTTGCGGTTATATCTTCCCCTTCTTTTCCGTTTCCCCGCGTCGCTCCTTGAATGAAAACTCCGTTTTCATAAGTCAGCGTCACCGCCAAACCATCAAACTTGAGTTCGACGAAGTACTCAATATCTTCGGATGAAACGTTTTCCAGTCCCTTGACGACCCGTTGGTGGAACTCTTTCAACTCATCAACGCTGAATGCATTATCAAGACTGAGCATAGGCGTTTTATGAGCTACCGCCGTAAACCTTTTCGCTACTTTGCCACCCACCCTCTGCGTTGGGGAATCCGGTGTAACGGATTCGGGAAACTTTTCCTCTAAATCCTGCAATTCCCGCATGAGCAAATCGTATTCCCTGTCGGAAATTGCTGGCTGGTCCTGCACGTAATACAGGGTTTCGTGATGCCTTATCAGCTTGCGCAGACGCTCAATTTTTCTTTTATCCCGTTCAGACATATTTATGCTTATTTCGGGGACGATTCCCATTGGGAGTTATATAATTGCCGTACAATAATACTTACGGAAACCTATCATATAACGACAGAACAATTTTGTGGAAGGAAATTGCCATTCGGGAATTACTTAAGGTCAAAATGTTCGCCGGACTCAGTGACGAAGACCTTTCAACCATAAAATTGGTGGGTGAAGGGCGGACTGCCGAAGCGGATGAAATTATTTTTATGGAAACTAGCTAGGGTGATTGTTTTTTTGTTCTACTCGAAGGACTGGTTGAGATCGCTGTTGCTAATCCGGTCAAAAGTGACGAACCTATCTCTCTCGCAAAAGTTTCGAGTCATGAGGTTTTTGGCGAGTTTTGCCTGTTTGACGATTCTCCACGCTCTGCCACTGCTCGTACCATAGTAAAATCCCGGTTTCTTACATTTAAAAAGGCGGCAGTTTTAAGCCTGTTCGACCAGAAACCCCGTATTGGAATGATCGTAATGAAAAATCCTGGCAGTATCTTATGCTCCCGCCTCCGCGACACCGATATGAACCTGCGTAATTCCCTCTTGTGATGCGGGTGACTGGTTTCACGGTTCCAGCGTAACGTAGTATCCGTTCTGTCCCCTTTGAACGAGAAGAAGTACGCTATCGCGTCCTGCCGCTTCCACCATAGCAGTTTTGAAATCCTGCTCATTTTTAATTCTTGCCTGATTGACCTGCCGGATGACATCACCCGGCTGTATTCCAATTTTTCCACCGGCGCTACTTGGCGTCACACCTGTCACGACCACTCCCTGATCTGTTGTCAGCCGATATCTTCGCGACAATGATTTTTCAATCGCGGACACATTGAGTCCCAGCCAGATTTTCGTATACTCGGCGACTTGCTCCACAGGCAGAAACGACACTTTCAAAGACGCTGAACGCTCTGCTCCATCTCGTAATATTTTTAGTCGCATGGTGTTTCCTACAGGATAGGTGGATATTCGCTCGGAGTAATCGGATTTATCACTGATCTCATTATTCTCCAGAGATAAAATAACATCTCCCTGTTTCAGCCCAGCCTTTGCCCCGGGGCTTCCGTTCATAACTCGCACGACAACCACCCCTCTAACTCGGTCGAGGTGAAAGAAGCGGAGCATGTCCCTGGTCATGTCCTGCACAGACACGCCCAACCACCCGCGCCGCACTTTGCCGTAACGGATCAGGTCATCGACAATGCGCTTGGCCTTATTGATGGGAATGGCGAACCCAATGCCCTCGGCTTGCTGAAAAATAGCCGTATTGATCCCGATCAGCGAACCGTTGATGTTTAGCAGAGGCCCTCCGCTATTACCCGGATTGATCGAGGCATCCAACTGGATGAAATCCCTATAGACTCTATTTTTATCTCCCTTGATACTGCGGTGCAATGCGCTGATAATTCCTGTCGTCACTGTGTGTTGCAGACCAAAAGGGTTCCCTATGGCGATGACGGTTTCTCCTGTCATCAAATCGCCTGACTGCCCCAATGCAACATGGGGCAGGCCCTCTTTACTGTCGATCTTAATAATAGCCAAGTCAGATTTGATATCGGCTCCCACGAGATGCGCGTCAAACTCTCGTTTGTCGATAAGAGTGACCTTGATACGGGTCGCTTTGGCGACAACATGTTCGTTTGTGAGTATGTATCCGTCAGGATGAATGATCACCCCCGACCCCAGGCTCCTGCGGTTGTTGTTCAAACGCGGAATCAGTTGTTTGAAAAACTGGTCAAAAAAAGGATTACGCGAATCTCTGAACGGATTCCGCATTGCGGGCACAGCTTCTTCTGTATTGATGTTGACGACCGCAGGCCCTGCCTGCTCCACCACTTTGACTACAGGAGTGCGGCGATTGTTGTTCTCTGCCCACAGAGGCACAGCTCCATTCGATAAAATAGAGAGAAGAAATACTGTTATAAAAATTCGAAAATGTTTCATGAAGAAGAAAACGAAAGACGGCAAGCCTCTCGGCTTGCCGTCTGAAAATAAAAACGGTTTATGTCTTGTCGGGCGACAGACGCCGCATTATCATTTCACTTTAACGGCTATGTAAATGGTCGTACCTCCTCTGCGAATGAGAAACAGTACCGTGCGACCTTGTTTAATATTTCCAATCGCACGTCCATAATCGTCTGTGTTCTTGACCGAACGGCGATCAATTTCTGAAATCACATCGCCTCGCCTGATTCCAGCATCTGCGGCAGGTTTCCCCGCTGTCACATCAGACACCAGCACTCCTTCATCGGTATCCAGTCCCAGGCTTTGAGCCAGTTCGGGAGTAATGTCTTGCGCCTGCATTCCCAGTGGGTCTGCCGCCTGAGCTTCCGCCACTTTTTCCTGGCTATCTTTAAGGATAGCGATATGAACGTTCAGGTTCAGGGTTTTTCCGCCGCGAATTACTTCTACATCGACTTCGATATCCGGTTTTGTGTTTGCTACGATCTTGGGCAATTCTTCCATATCCTTAACATCATACCCGTTGAACTTAACAATCACATCTCCGCGCTTTACTCCTGCCTTGGCGGCTGGGCCACCAGGAATAACATCTCCCACCAACGCGCCATTGTTATCTTTCAATGAAAACGTTTCGGCGAGTTCTGGTGTGACTTTTTGAATCATCACGCCCAACCACCCTCGTGTGACTTTTCCATTTTCGCGCAGGTCGGTCAAAATGGTCTTAGCTACGTTGATAGGAATGGCAAATCCTATTCCAACGTTGCCACCTGTGTTGCCAGATATGATTGCTGTATTCATTCCGATGACTTGACCTTTGATATTGATCAATGGTCCCCCGCTGTTACCGGGGTTGATGGAAGCATCTGTCTGGATGAATTCGTCATAGGGTCCGGCGCCAATACTTCTGTCTTTCGCGCTGACCACGCCCACTGTTACGGTATGGCTCAGTCCAAATGGGTTTCCAATAGCCACTACCCATTCGCCAACCTCCAGCTTATCGGAGTCACCCATGCTCAAAAAAGGGAATGGTGTATTATCCCCCTCTTCTCTGGTGATTTTGATCAAGGCTATGTCGGTTTTGGGGTCTGTGCCTATCAGCTTGGCGGTGTATTCTTTGTCATCTTCCAGATTGACATGAATCTTATCGGCGCCAGCAACAACATGATTGTTGGTCAGGATATATCCTTCCGGGTCAATGATAAATCCTGAACCCGTTCCACGCTTTGGCTGGCTATCGGGTCGGTCGCCGCGAAAAAACTTATCATAGAAATCACGAAAAGGATCTTTCTCTCCCGGTGCTCCCGGTCCTCTTGGTCCTCTTCCCGGAGGAGCTGGCGGGGCCTGCTGGGGCCTCTGTCGGTGACCGCTGGTTTTATTTGCCTTGGCACTCATACTGACATTGACTACCGCAGGATTCTGCTGTTTTGCGATATCGACAAATATGTTACTCGTCAGCGGCATCGATTCGGAACTCAAGGCCCATGCCTGCCCAATCAATGACACAGAAACCTTACCCGTTTCCATTGAAAGAGGAAAACACACACCCATCACCAGAAACCAGGACAATACAACTTTGACAACTTTAAAATTCATTAGAAAACCTCGCTCATCTCTTGAATGTTCATTTCCAGATTCTATCACCGGAAACGCTTACTATTAATAGCTCGCCATTAATTAATGGTGGGCACATTAGATGAATTGGACAACACCGGAAAAATTATATGGATTGTTTACCAGACTATCGGACGGTATCGGCAAAATAATTTATATTTTCATTATATAACGCCAAATTCTTCGATGACAACCTCTATTCCCGGTCGCCTAAATATTTATTGACTCTGCCTGACGGATTCATGATAATCTATTACATCATCAGGGTTTGCGGCAGGAACGCATGATGAGGCGGTAGACTTGCCAACAGCCTTAAACCCCGATCCGGGATACTTGTCCGGGCTTGAAATTGTGGCTCGGCAAGCCCATTTTTCCACATTTTTCTTCCACCAACCGCTTACGTTCATGGGTCTGTTTCTCTCCGCCCTGGGATTGATGATGATCTTCGAAGGCATCCCTTATTTCTGTTCTCCTTCCCAGGTTAAAAATTTTGCTCAAAAAATTGGTGAAATCCCCGATCGGATTCTTCGAATCCTCGGATTTGCCTTGATGCTACTTGGCTTGACAGTTGTTTACTTTGGGAGGACTCTTTTTGAAAACAGTTAAAGGAAATCAATCATCAGTTTTCGTCTGCATCATTATTTTAATGTTCCTTGTATTTTCCGGCGGATGTACCTCGTTAAAAAATCTAGACTTGGAATTGGAAAAGGAATCTTCGCCACCTCCTCCAGACCCAATAATTCTGGCTCATCCCTTCACAGATGTTTCTGTTCCTGGAGGTTTTGAAAAGGATCAATCCAAATCATTTGTGTATGAGTCGGGGAGCGGCAGCGTAAAGGTAGGGCGACTATTTTTCAAGGGCAGTAGTAATATGAAAGATACGGTAGAGTTCTTCCAGGATGAAATGACCAATCATGGGTGGACACTTGTTAATTCAATGACGCACGGCGGGAAGATTTTAAATTACCAAAAAGAAGGCTCGGTATGCACCGTAATCATTCAATCATCAATGCTCGGATCCCGCGTAGAAATTCAGATCGGGCCGAAATGATTCTGTCTTTGGTTGCAATCAAACAGCGTTTTCTATTTTCAGCCCAAACGGCTTTCTTCCCTGCGAACCAAACGGACCATGTCTAAAAAGGAACGCCTGGCGCATCAGCTCATCCTTGATTTTCCTTCGCGACCCGAATATATGTTTTCAAATTTTGTGGTTTCAGAAGGTTCAAAGATAGCCTTCGACGCCGCCCGCCAGTTCTGCGGTGAGAAACCTTCTCCTTTCAGCACACTCTATCTATTCGGGGGCAGAAACCTGGGGAAAACTCACCTTCTTATCTCTATTGGCAATCAGTCGGCCTCTATGGGTAAAAAGGCCCTGTATGTTCACGGGGCGGATTTCATAAAAAAACGGATGAAAACGCAAACGGCTCTTCGGGCGAGTTTATCTCAATTCTTTCCAACGTCGATCTGTTCCTGCTCGATGGAGTTGACCATATTGCCGGACAACGCGCTTCCCAGGAAAAACTTTACCTCATCTTCAATACGCTTGTTGAAAAGGGGAAAAAATCGCGTTCGCGGGAAATCTTAATCCGGCAAATTTAGAAGATACCGAAGGCTATCTGACCTCGCGCTTCCAATGGGGTATGTCCGCCGAACTGAAACCTATCGATGACAATACGACCGCTAAAATAATCATCAAACTGGCAAAGGATTCCGGGTTGGTCATCCCGGACAAGGTAGTTGATTACCTCCTCACTCGCATCCCAAGAGATTTCAGGTCGATCAAGCACACGATCAGCACGGTCAATCATGAATCTTATATCCAAAAAAAGAAAGTGACAGTTCCTATGGTCAAAGCGACCTTGGATCTGCCGTGAGCAAATATGAAACAGACGCGCCACAACATAGCTGTTTCCCTGGAACGTGCCGCGCAAAATTTTCCAAACAATACGGCGATTGCGGTACCTCATACTGACACTTCCACTTCATTCGCGGAACTGAATGACGAAAGTTCCCGCGTTGCATCCGGACTGACGCAATACGGTTTCAAAAAAGGGGATCGCGTTCTGCTTCTGGTCCCTTTCGGTATCGAGTTTATCTCCCTCGCCTTCGCTCTGTTCAAAGCTGGAACGGTGCCTGTTCTTATTGATCCCGGGCTAGGCAGAAAAAATATTCTTAAATGTATTGAGGAGGCCAAGCCACAGGGAATGATAACCATCCCACTCGCTCACGCGATAGCGCAGATTTTTCGCAAACCGTTCCAAAGTGTGCGCAATAAAATCACTGTCGGCTCTCGCTGGTTCTGGGGCGGAAAAACTCTTGACGACATCCGCAAACTGGCTGACCCCAATCCCACTTTCCCCAAAATACTTTCTGACGATCCGGCGGCCATCCTATTCACCAGCGGAAGCACGGGTTCTCCCAAGGGGGTCTTGTATACGCACGGAATGTTCTTGAGCCAACTGAACACACTTCGTTCCTGTTATGACATACAGCCGGGTGAAATTGACTTGCCAACCTTCCCGTTATTCGCCTTGTTTGGCGTGGGAATTGGAATGACATCCATCCTCCCGGAAATGGATTTCACTCGTCCGGCTAAAGTTAATCCGGAAATGATTTTACAAACCGCTACAGCGCAAAATGTGACCAGCGCATTCGGGTCACCCGCGCTATGGGATACGGTGAGTCGGCATTGTCTGAAACACAATCGCAGACTGCCTACCATCAAACGGATTCTGATGGCGGGTGCTCCCATCCCCGGCTCACTGCTCGAAAGGTTTGACCAAATTCTCAAGCCGGAAACAAAAATTTATACGCCCTACGGCGCAACCGAATCACTTCCAGTCGCAAGCATCGAGCGTAAAGAAGTTTTAGAAGAAACTTTTCAAAAAAACCGACAAGGACACGGCACTTGTGTGGGTCGCATAGTCCCCGGCATTGAACTCAAAATCATATCAATCACCGACGATGCGATTCCAGAATGGAATGATTCTCTGGAACTACCGCAGGGAGAAATTGGGGAGATCACAGTGAAAGGTCCGTGGGTGACCCAACGTTATTTTAATCGTGACGAGGCTACCCGATTGGCGAAAATAGCGGACGAGAAAAATTCATTCTGGCACCGCATGGGCGATGTCGGCTATCTCGATGAACAAAATCGTCTCTGGTTTTGCGGTAGGAAGAACCAACGTGTTCGCACCGCCGAAGGGACTCTATTCACCATCCAATGCGAAGGAATATTTAATACTCATCCACAGGTAAAGCGATCCGCATTGGTAGGAGTGAGCGACGCTGGCAAACAGAAACCAGTCATCATCATAGAACCGGAAAACTCTGGCGACATGACAAATGACGCACTGAAAAAGGACTTAATCGAGCTAGGAAATAAATACGACCGTACCCGCCAAATCAAGAACATCCTGATCCACCCGGAGTTCCCTGTAGACATCCGCCATAACGCGAAAATCTTTAGAGAGAAATTGGCCCAATGGGCGGCGGACCAAATCTCCCGTAAGGTTCGTTAATTTTTGTTTAATGAAAGAAAGCTTAAAA
>FUWD013185853.1_pt1 | contig 10213 bp, 5 predicted proteins | sample 1063281 | NCBI WGS metagenome assembly FUWD01 (sample SAMEA79048168, study PRJEB19326) | metagenome | biome: marine
GTATCGGCAATACCAAGCTCTATATAAACGTTCAGCAGACAGCCCCGGCTGTGTTTTCAGCATGCCTGCGTCGGGAATAATTTCCCTGAGTTGAATGGTCAGAACACCACCGGATTCTTCCATAGCCTGAAAAGCAATTCGTGCAGAGGTTGACAACCACCTGATGGATTTGTGAGGGATCTGCAAAAATGTTACCGCAGGAGTTGTCGATCTGCTGTTCGATGGTAATGGTCGAGGGAATTGAAGGACGAAGCAGCTTCAGCGCTTCATTGAGAATCGCCTGAACGCTGACTACAGAGGGTGTGCGTTCGTCGGCCCGGCTGAAGCTCAGAATCTGCGCCACAAGGTTCCGTGCTCTCTCTGCCGCCTGCGTAATTTCAGTAAAGTATTCCTTCAGAGGGTCCTGATCAGAAAGGGAAAGGGCTCCCATTTCGGCATAGCCGAGAACAGGCGTGAGAATATTGTTGAAATCATGCGCGATGCCTCCGGCAAGCGTTCCGATAGTTTCAAGGCGCTGCGTATTTCGAAGCCGCGATTCCAGTTGCTGATTCTCTTCCTGCGCCAGCACCCGATCGGTAATATCAAAAAGAATGCCGTCGATACCCGAAAACACGCCTTCTTCTGAAAAAGCCGAGGTTTTACGATCTTCGATCCATCTGACGGCATGCGCTGCCGTCAGAATTCTGTAGATAATGATCTTGGATGCCTTTCTCTCTCGAAGTTCCTCATAGGTATCCACAACAAGTCTCATGTCATCCGGATGAATAAACGTCAACATCTGCTGCAGGGAACCCGAAAAACAGGATTCCAGTGATTCTGCAGAGAGAAAATCCGAATGCGAAAGAAATTTTATGGTATCATCGCTTGAATGCCGATATACAGCACCGGGAATATTATCGATAATGGATTTGAACTCCTCGCTCACGCGTTTCTCCAGATCGCTTTCACGCAAGACTGCCTCTGCCCGTTTCAGCTCCGAAAGATCGACCAAGGTCGTACGCACGCCGGATACCTGACCGTCCTGTCTTATTGGCGAGCTGTAGAGCAGAACCGGCCGCCTGGTGCCATCCTTCATGATGATGGTGTACTCGTTTCCTTTGGGTACATAACCCGGAGCAAGTATCTTCTTCTGGTTTGCCAGGGCGCGGTCAAGCTCCTGAAGCACACAGAAGCTGAATGCCGAAATTCCCTGGCGCAGATCATCATCCGAAAGACCAAAAAACGCTTTAACTTCAAGGTTGATATAGGTAACCATACCATGCAGGTCCGTCTCGAAAAGCGGCAGGGGCAGAAACTCTGTAAGCTCCCTGAACTTCTGTTCGCTCTCCACGAGCGCAGACTGGTTTTTCAGCCGTTCGGTAATATCCCGGATGATACCGAACAGCACCGGCTTCCCGTCCCAGGTACCGTGCGTGATTTTCGTTTCCACCGGAACCTGTTCGCCCGACTTCGACAGCAGCGGCACATGACAGACATTGGCCTGTCCGGAAAGCATCTGCTGAACCGTCCGCCCGGCTTCCTCCCGCCGTTCAGGAGGGTGGACATCGAGGACATGCAGCCTCCTGAACTCGTCGTGCGAATAGCCGAGCAATACAGTACATGCGGCATTGGTATGCAAAATGGCGCCATCATCGGCAATGATGAACAGCATATCGTCGATCGTATCGAACAGCGAGGCAAAATTTCTGTTGGCGGTTGTAATTTTCTCATCATGGGTTGCCTGAGCGATAGCGGCGCCGATATGCGACGCTACCGTTTCAAGAGCTTTTCGGGCGAACTCCGGAACCTGGTCAAGCGAATGCGATGCCACGTTCAGGCTTGCGACCACCCGGCTCTTGCTGATGACCGGTAAAACCGCAACAGCCTTCAGACCTTCGTTCAGAATGGAGTTGCAGGGGTTGGTGTTCATCTCAGCAAAACGGCTGTAGATCGCACTCCCGTTTGCGACAAGCCGGCATTGTGAGGAATCCGACATATAGCAGAACGTCTCCCGGACAAAAGCATCCGAAAAGCCTTGACTGTATGCAAGGCTCAGACTGTTATCGGCTTCGTTGACCAGATAAATCCCGCCGCAATCCATGCCCGAAATGTCAAGCGCGGCCTGAAGGCAGCTTTTCAGCGTCTCTTCGAACGATGAAGATACGCTCAGTTTCAGGGTAAGATCGAGTTCGCTCTGGATAAGCTGTTCTACCTGTTTTCGCTGCAGGGCATTGGCAATGATGCCGCCGGCCAACGTAAGCACGGATGCGGCTTCCTTCGGCCACTGCCGTTCTTCCCTTACGGCATCGAAGCCTATGTAGCCGAACGGTATGGTACCGGATACGAGCGGAATGAGAATCAGTGACTGAATATCCTGCTGTTCGAGAATGTCCCGTTCCGAAGCCGCTTCATCAGGCAGATCTGAAACTCTGGGAACGATAAGCAGTTCGTTATGTGCAATCTTTTTCGTTGACCATGAAAAATCATCGGTGGAAAGCTGCTTGAGAATATCTATCTGCGGCTCGATACCCCCGGCACACCACTCGTGGGTGTTATCCATGAGCCGTTGATTATCGTAGTACTGAAAAATATAGCTCCGGTCGGCCTGTACGAACTCCCCGATGATTTTCAGAGCCTCGTTGATCATCGAATCGATCTCTCCGGCGGGAACATTGATAAACTGGTTGGCCAGTGAAGATACGATCCATTCGAATTTCCGGTTGAAGGCAAGCGATTCTTCGGAGCGCTTTCGTGATGAATTATCGAGCAGGTAGCCTTCGTAATGGGTAATACAGCCCTTTTCGTCGCGGGTGATAACCGTAAAATCATAAACCCAGATAACCTTACCGTCCTTCCGTATAATCCGGTACTCCTGCTCGAATGAGCTCCGCTGCGGATCGGCAGAGCAGAGCGCAAGTTCATCCAGTACCCCCGGCAGATCGTCAGGGTGAATCATGCCGGAATAACTGACCGCTCCACTGCTCAATTCATGGCTTGAATAACCAAAAAGGGTTTCAATGTTTGGCGATACATACTCGACCGGCAGGCCGGAAGTGTTCATACGTCTGAAAACGGAAACAGGACCGCCCATGAACAGATTTCGTTCCTGCTTGAGCCGTTCCTCGGTGAGCTTCCGGGCGGTTATATCCTGATGCGAACCGACCATCCTGAGCGGTTTTCCCGCGGCATCGGTCTCGAAAACCTTGCCCCGATCAAGCACCCAGATCCAGTGACCGAGTTTGTGCCGCATTCTCAGCTCTATTTCATAGAAATCTGTATCTCCTTCGAAATGCCTCGCAAGCCGTTCTTCTGCTTCCATGAGGTCGTCCGGATGACAGAAAGCTTCCCAGGTCACAATTGTGATCGGTTGCAGCTCTTCGAGGGTATAGCCTATCATTGCAGCCCACCTGCCATTGACAGTAACGTTGCCGGTTTGCAGATCCCAGTCCCAGTAAGCGGCTTTCGTGGCTTCGACAACCATTGAAAGACGCCTGAGTTCGGTCGTCAGTTCGGCATTCTCAGACTGCAAACGCTCATTTTCAGCCTGAAACCGCTCTATGTTTTTTTCCGACAAATTATGCTTCATTAATAATTGAGATCGACAAATCCATCAAATTCAAATATACCGGAAAAACATACAGACTCAATTAAACAACCAATGCGATGCCTGAAATGGCTTGATATGCGTTTTTTTACTATCAGATACGTCAACAAGATAAACGACGCAATCGAACAGCTGAAAACCCCTCCGCAATGGTACGAAACGATATAAAAAAAGCCGGAAAACCGGCACGAGCCATTGAACAACCTCTTCATGCGCACACCAAAAATGCGCTACCGAGATCCCATTCCGCGGAAAGCCTCAACGGAAAGGTCAGGCGCAAAAAGCAGCAAGAGTTATCCGCCGTAATTCAGCTTCGACTCCCTCCGGGTCATTCGCTTACCGGACAACAGGCAGGCTGTTGTAAACCGTCGGCGGAATTCATGCATACCGGACTAAAAACATAAGATGGCAAAGCGGACAGCCTGTCAGGAACAACGCTCCAAAAACGATCCATGAATAAAAACAAACGGAAACACCATCCCCTGAACCATACCGGAAACAATAGCATAAAGCCCTATACCAAAAAAATAAAATGTATCGGTACATATACCGGATTCTGAAATCTGTCAGAATCCGGTAACGATCCCTCTATAAACGACAGATATGCCGTCACACCAGAAATGAGGCCGAGCGCGGACAGTTACGCGTAACTTGCCTTAAAAAAATATTCAGCAATATATCCCCAGGAACAAAATGCTTTTCAATGCCGTCACAGATAAATATAAACATATCATAAGAAAATAACGACATCTACACTAAATACCGAAACATTATAAAAATGTATATATAAAACATATATGAAATCCGAAAACATATATACAAGATACACGGCCGGCAAAAAAAAGCGGCCGAAAGGCCGCTTTAAATCGAACGGAAACCCCCAATTTCCGTTCTCTCCTTGCTGGCGCGAAGGAGTGAAATGAACTTAAACGAATACCAAATAAAAACAAAAAATCAAATAATTTTACTTAAATTAAATACAGCATATATATACCGCTTTCACGACAAAACTATATTTTATATAATCAAATCAATCCGGCTCGCATTACGTATTCAGCAACCCTTTATCCACAAATTACAAATCATAGAAGTAATCCACGAAACTCCATCGCTCCAGCTGTATTTAAAAAATACATATTTCTCTTTCAGGATTGTTACAAAGAAATTTATTGATGTTTTTTTTCGTTAAATTCTGATAGGAATTATAAACGATATGCATCAGGAAGGGTCAATTTGCATGTATGCAGATATCGACAGACAGAAACTGATTCCGGGTCTGGCTACCGAGGGTTTCTGGGACTGGAACCTGAAAACCAACATTATATACCTGAGCCCGAGGTATTGCGAACTCACCGGTTGCATTCCCGAAGACCCTTGGTTCGACAAGGGCTTTGTGGACATGCTAACTCTCCCCGATGATCATCAGAAATTTTTCCTTTCGATCAGCAAACATCTTCAGGGTAAAACAGACGTATCGATCCTTGACTATAAAATGATATTGAGTGATGGTTCGGCACTCTGGATAGAGAGCAGATGCCGCATCGCCGAACTCGATGAAAACAAGCGGATTTCACGTATTGTCGGTACCGTTGCCAATATCACCGAACGAAATCAGGCAGGGCAGGAACTGCATAAGCTAAACCGCGCGCTTCTGACGATAAGCGCCTGCAATCAGGCACTGCTTCATGCCGATAATGAAGCCGAATTGCTGCAGGATATCTGTCGGATTGTCGTTGAAACCGGCGGCTACCGAATGGCCTGGGTTGGCTATGCTGAAGATGACGACGAAAAAAGTGTCCGACCGGTCGCCCAGGCCGGTAATGCGAAAGACTATCTGGAGACACTCAACATTTCCTGGGCAGATATCGAACGTGGTCAAGGTCCGACAGGAAGAGCAATCCGTACCGGAAAGGCCTGCTCTACCCGCAATATGCTTACCGACCAGAGCTTCCTGCCCTGGCGCATGAGCGCGATACAGTGTGGTTATGCATCAGCACAAAGCCTGCCGTTAATATCGGATCACAAGGTGTTTGGTGCATTGAACATTTACTCTGGATTGGAGGACGCTTTCAATGTGGAGGAGACCGAACTCCTTTCATCTCTTGCGGAAAACCTCGCATACGGCATCACGATGCTGAAAACCCGCAAGGCACATGAACTTGCAGAAGAAAACTGCGTCAGAGCGAGGCGCGCTACCGAAGTCTGTTTCAGAACAAACATACCGTCATGCTGATCATTGATCCGGCGGATGGGGCTATAGTCGACGCCAATCCTGCCGCTGTAACGTTCTATGGATGGAAATACGATGAACTGTGCAATATGAACATTGCCGGGATCAACACGATGAGCGATCGGGAAATAAAGGCAGAAATGCAGCGATCCCTGAACAGGAAGTGCAATTGCTTCGGTTTCCGTCACAGACTCGCAGACGGCTCCATTCGGGACGTCGAAGTGGTAAGCGGCCCCATTTCCATCGAAGAAAAACAGTTGCTCTATTCCATCGTCAACGACATCACCGAACGAAAACAGTTTCAGGAACTGCTTCTTGAAAGCAATGAGCGCATGCATTTCATTATGGCGGCAACCAACGCCGGCTTCTGGGAGCACGATATCGCATCAAATGTCCAGATATGGTCCGATGAACTATGGCCGCTCTACGGTCTCGAACTCCATAGCTGTACTCCATCATATGAAAACTGGCTGAAAACCGTTATCCCCGAAGAGCGGGAAACGATTGAGAGATCCGCCAGAAAGGCTATTGACAGCGGGTCCGAATTCAACTGCATGTGGCGGGTTAGTGATGCCGATGGCCGCGAACGGTGGCTCATGTCCAAGGGAACTCCTCAAAAGGATAGCGACGGCCGCCTCTTGCGGCATGTGGGAATCGTCATCGATATCACCGACCGGAAAAAGGAGGAGGAAAACAAGCAGCAACTCGAATCAAGTCTCCGCAAATCCCAGCGCCTTGAAACCATAGGAACGCTTGCCGGAGGCATCGCGCATGATTTCAACAATATCCTCATGCCTATTCTCGGCTATGCTGAAATGGGCGTCAACAGCATAGAAAACAAGAATCCACTGCACGACTGTTTTTTGGAAATCATGCTTGCGGCCGAACGGGCCAGAAATCTCGTCGCACAAATCCTGACCTTCAGCAGAACCCAGGAAAGCGAACCCTCAGTGGTCAGCGTTCAATCGGTTATAGCCGAAGCCCTGAAACTCCTCCGCCCGTCAATACCTGCAACGATCACCATCGAGCAGCAAATCGACAACAACTGCAGAAATATTCTTGCCGATCCGTCACAAATCCATCAGGTTATCGTCAACCTCTGCACCAATGCGTTCCATGCAATGGAGATATCCGGGGGGGTAATGACCCTAATGCTCAGGGAGATGCTTCCCGATGCCGACATGCTGAAAACACTGCCAGGGCTGCCTGCCCGGTGGTATGTACAGCTCAGCGTGACCGACACTGGAACCGGTATGGACGAAGCGACCATGGAACGGATTTTCGAGCCGTTCTTTACCACAAAGTCCGTCAATAAGGGAACCGGACTCGGCCTTTCGGTGGTTCATGGCATCATCAAAAGCTATAAGGGGGCAATTACGGTTGACAGCCGGCCGGAAAAAGGCACCTCTTTTCGTATCTATCTGCCGGTAATTGACAAACCTGTCCCCGATGCGGCCATCAAAGGAACCGCTACAGCGGGAAATGGCAGCATTCTGTTTGTTGTCGACGAAAAGGCCACCATCAAGATGATGACGATGATGCTGAGCAGACTCGGCTACCAGATATGTGCCTTTTGTTCGCCCAGGGAGGCACTCGAACGTTTCCGGCAACGCCCCGACCACTTCGATCTGGTCATTACCGATCTGACCATGCCCGAAATGAACGGAATCACGCTTGCCGCCGAACTGCACAAAACAAGACCATACTTACCGGTAATCCTGATGACAGGTTATGGAAAGAATCTCGGATACGACACGTTAAACCAGTCGGGTATCTGCAAATTGCTGAAAAAACCGCTGAAAATGACAGAGCTTTCCGCAGCGATCAAGGAGGTCATTTCCGGCAGGAACTCATAAGCAGACTACCGGATTGAGAGATATACCCTGCATAAAAACACAATAGATTTTTTCCGCGCGGAGTGTCAGCGTCTGCAAAATAACTACCGTTTATGAATGAAAAAACCTATCACGTCAGAGGCATGCACTGCGCAAGCTGCGCGGCGATCATCACAAAAAAGCTGTCTGCTGCTTCAGGAATTGATAAGGTTGATGTAAACCTTGCCACCGAAGAGGCGAAAGTGTCGTTCAGGGATCGCGGACTTACCGACAGCGAAATCAACGCCATTGTCGGTAAGTTCGGCTATGAGCTCTCTTCCGAAGAGGACAGGGTATCCGGTACAGGCGATATATCATCCGAAAAAAAAGGAAGGAATACCGGCACAACGGCGTTCGCCGAAAAACAGGAACAACTGAAACAGCAGCGGCGCCTGGTCAGTTTCTCGCTCCCTGTGGCGATGGCGGTATTTTTTTAATGATGTGGGATATCGCTTCGACGGTATTTCACAGCATGCCGCACATGCCGCTTTCCATGGAGGTTTTCAACGGCATCACCATGATTCTTGCCGCAATCTTCATTTTCAAAATCGGCAGGCCCTTTCTTGACGGCATTATGCTCTTCATACGCTATGGAGCGGCCAATATGGATACGCTGATCGGAATCGGAACCCTCTCGGCCTTCACCTACAGTTCGCTCATCACCATTTTCCCGTCGTTCAGAGAGATGCTCAGCCTTCCCTCCCACACTTACTTCGATGTGTCGATCGTGGTTATCGGGTTCGTGCATCTCGGTAAATATCTGGAAGCCCGATCGAGACTGAAAACAGGCGAAGCAATAGGCAAACTCGTCGGTCTGCAGGCAAAATCGGCACTGCTTGTCCGCAAGGGAGAGGAAATCGAGATCCCTGTAGAAGAGGTAAGAAAAGGCAACCTGCTCCTGGTCAAACCGGGAGCGGTCATTCCGGTTGACGGAATTATTGCGAATGGAAGTTCCTCGATCGACGAGTCGATGGTAACGGGCGAGCCCCTGCCCGTCGACAGGAAAGAGGGGGATCCGGTTATTGGCGGCACCATAAACCGTCAGGGCTCATTCACTTTTACCGCTTTGAAAGTCGGCAGCGACACCCTTCTTGCACGGATAATTTCTATGGTGGAGGAAGCCCAGGGATCAAAAGCCCCCATTCAGAACATCGCCGACAGGATCGCATCCATATTCGTGCCTGCAGTACTTGTTATAGCCTCACTCACCCTGATTGCGTGGCTTACCGTCGGGACAGCGTTCCTCGGGTTCCCGGCGGCGCTCTCCTACGGGATCATGGGCTTCACAGGCGTTCTGGTAATCGCCTGTCCCTGCGCGCTCGGGCTTGCAACCCCGACGGCAATCATTGTCGGAATCGGAAAAGGGGCGGAATACGGGATGCTGATCCGCAACGCGGAAAGCCTTGAACGGCTCAGTTCGGTAGATACCGTCGTTTTCGATAAAACCGGTACCATAACCATAGGTCTTCCGGAAGTCACCGACACAGGCTCTCTCGACGGCAACTCGTCACCTGACGAACTTCTGATGCTTGCAGCAGCCGTGGAACGATATTCGGAACACCCACTGGCCGGGGCGATTGTCAAAGCGGCAAGATCCAGAGAAGCGACACTTCCCGAAATAACGGGATTCGAAGCCATGGAAGGCATCGGCGTCAGGGCGAACATCGGGGAACTGCCAGTAACGGTCAGAAAACCCGGAGCGGAGGAAAACGGCCTGCCGGTAATTCAAGCATTGCTGCGTCAGGGAAAAACCGTAATCATCGTCGAAAAAGGAAACAGGACCTCAGGCTTTATAGCCCTTTCCGATACCATCAGGGATGGCGCAAAAGAGGCTGTCGGCGAACTCCGCAAAAAAGGAATACGCATTATCATGCTGACCGGAGACAACCCTGCGTCCGCAGGTTATATCGCAGCACAGGCGGGCATCGAGGAGGTAATTGCCGGAGTGCTTCCGGTCGAAAAAGCCGAGAAAATAGCGGCGCTCCAGAAAGAGGGCCGAACCGTAGCCATGGCAGGAGACGGAATCAACGATGCGCCGGCCCTCGCCCGCGCCGATGTTGGCATCGCCATGGCCACCGGAACCGACATTGCCATGGAGTCGGCAGGCATAACCCTGCTGAAGGGTGATATTCGAAAAATTTCTCAGGCAATAACGCTCTCGAAATCAACCATGCGGGTTATCCGGCAGAACCTCTTCTGGGCGTTCATCTATAATATTATCGGTATTCCCCTTGCCGCCGGAGCACTCTTCCCTCCTTTCGGAATCTTCCTCAATCCGGTTTTCTCCGGTATAGCTATGGCCGGCAGCAGCGTATCGGTGGTCAGTAATTCACTGCGCCTGAAAGCAAAAAAACTTCATTGAAAAATTCTTTTCGACGATGGAACGCATCTCGAGAAATTTTTTGGGCTTGCTGCTCGGCATCATCATAATTATTACCGATTCACAGCACTCTTCCGCAGCTCCCATGCCACGCATCGGCCCGATGACTATCAAGGGCAAAATTGAATCCATTACATGGTATCCGA
>FUWD013230963.1_pt1 | contig 10211 bp, 16 predicted proteins | sample 1063281 | NCBI WGS metagenome assembly FUWD01 (sample SAMEA79048168, study PRJEB19326) | metagenome | biome: marine
TGAGACAAAATTTGCGCGAGTTTCCTTTGTATTTCTTATTATCTTTTTAGGAACGTCTTGTATATTATATGCTTATGTAGAATAGAGAAAATGTATTATAGTTTACATAAAGGGTAAATAGAAAAGTTTACTTTGTTAAAATCCTTAGATAATGAATCATTTGTTCTTTCGTAATAAAAGATATATCATAATTCACAATATATCCTTGTAACAAATTAATAATTGAAATATTATCCACTTTATTTTTTATAAATTTTGAATTACAATTCAATAACGATGCATAACCCAATAGTTGTAAAATTTCATAAACATATTTTCCACCAGAGGTACATTTAATGTCATACAAATAATTGTTTATTACTAAATCACAATCAGACGGAATACTTTTATTATCTAATAATCCAATTGAATATCCTAATGTCCGATTTAATAAACATTTGAGTTTTCATTTAATAAATCTAAACACAATTGTTGTAATGGTATAATTAATATTTCAATACCTATATTGTCATTTTGTAATAAATTAACCATTTTATATATCCGCCTCAAAATCGCGGACAATTATTTTGGTAATTCGTGAAACAACTGGTTTCAATTTATTGCCGAACACATTTTGTCCAACATCATTGGATTTAGACGTGGAAATGTATGCGGATTATTTTCTAAAAAAGGGGGGGGGGCATTTTTAAAAATGAACCAAAAAAGTTTTAATGAATGTTTGCCCTATGTGTTGTGTGGAATTGTAATAAATAAAATTCAATATTATTATGCGAAACATCCTTCGTGTGACATAAGAAGAATTATAAAATACATTCAACAACAAAACAAAAAATTGGTTCCAAATGTAAAAACAAAGCATTCATAAAAGATAAATAGATTCCATTGATATTATGAAAGAATTAAACTCCTTGAAACCTTTGGTAAATAAAACCACCCAACAAATGATCGACAACATAGATTTAACATTATACGATAGTTCTATTTTGAAAGAATCATTGACAATGACGACGAAGGACGAAACGCATATTATAATCATTTGAAAAAAGTACATCAAGCGTATGTGAATAATTATTCTACGTTGAACGTTTGGATTAGTCGTGCTCTGTTGTATCGCGCAGAAAGTTGTGCACCGACGATTTATCACGCGGTCTATAACATACAAGCCAAACCAACAAACAAAGAAAGTAAATTATTGAATCAATACATACAGCCTTATGGATATATATTGTCTATATATGAACAATTAGGATATTTGAATCGTTTTTATCGCAAACCTTCAAATAAAACGTGTAACCACAAAAAGTCCAACTTAAAAACACGTAAATATTTAAGTCGTATAAAACATGGGCGGATATGTTGAAAACGTATGATTAATCCACCTCAAAATCGCGGTCGCTTATTGGGGCTTTGTCCGCAAGGACCACAATGGTCTTCGTTGGTTAAATGAATTTTATAGTCCAACTTTTTCGGACAACTTTCAGTTCGCCAACGCCCAAGTGGTTTTTGGACACGTTGTATAAAATTCGTTTGAATAAAGTTTTTATACATCATCTTGATATAGTTCATAATATATCATATAGGTTTACTTTAAATATTTTTCAAACAAGTCTTAAACATTTGTTCAATGGCGTCTTTGTTTGCACCAGTCACATTATAACTGGGTACATAAAACGTGTCTTCATCGAATCTGGATTTATAATACACACAAAACGCCGGTATACCATTCAGCATTTTCTTCTTTTTGAAAAAAGCATAGGTGTCTGAATATTCGTCCACATCGACTTCATAATAACGGAAGTCGGCGTGTTTATATGTGTCTAACATTTGTCTCACAAAAGGAGCAATGGACTTACAAGGACCGCACCACTTGGCACCGAATTTAAGAATCGTCACTTCTTTGTCACTATTTTTTAGAAATTCTTTAAAGTCGTGTCTATTTTGAAACATTACATATGTACAATATTATTTATGTTCTAATACAAACTTATCCAGTGCTTTGACCGGTATATAATTCAAATCCACATGCGCTTCCCAAAAGAAATGACAAAAAGCGTATTGAATGTCATAATGTTTTACTTTTAAATAAGGAAATTCTTTCAAGACTTGATCCATATTCTGGGTTGGAATCAAATGAAAATCGTCGTAAGGCAACACATATAATAATTGTGTAATCGGGTTGACATAAGTGGTGTTTTTGGTCTTTAAAAAACTTTCGCCATACAACGGAAAATGATGGAGCAACGATTTAAATAAGGCGCGTAACGCATACGATAATACATATATAAATCTACGTCTTCTCTCATAATATGCTCACGTCCACTCTAACATTTCTAAATAATTTTTACAAATATCTTCGTCGTTTTTTTGTTTGAATAAAATTTCGTTGTATTTATCTGGATATTGGTTTAAATATTCTTCTTCGTCAGTATCGTATAACGGCAAATGGTTCAGTCGGTCAGCGTGTGTGATATTGGTTCGTTTACGTGTTGGTTTCCACATAATTTGCTTTGCGATCATTGCTTGTTCGTCTTTCGACAAAGAATAAAACAACTTATAGAGTTCGCTCCATATTATGCGTCCATTTTGAATCAACTTTACATTTGTTTTTTTATGATGGTGTAAAATATATTCGATGCCTCCATTACGAATGTTGATGGACGGAAAATGGGGTAAGAAATCGTTCCCACACAAAAAGCATAAAAAGCAATATTCTTCCACATCTACAATTTCGCAGATTTGTTTTCCTAAAAGGTCTATGTCCAAAATATAGTCGTATTTTTTGTTTATATAGTTCAAGTATTCGAAATACTTGGTTTCACGATATAAAAAAATCTTATAGTTTTTGTTGTAAAAGAGATAACATAATCAAATCCGCGTCTAACCCGTAAATGATATGGGTGTTCGTCTTCCGATTCACGACGCATAAAGTGAAATATTTTATTTTCACCTTCACCCGGTTCGTCTGTACCGCTTAATATGGGTATGTGTGTCCATTTTGTCTCGCAAATATGTGTTCAATTCATTCATAATAATGTGCCAGCGTGATTTTGTTGGTGTCACTTTGGGTCCCCAAAATAGTGTTAGTTAAAAGAGATTTATATCGTCTTTGTTTTTGTTGAACCATTTTCGCTAAAGGCGCGACGCCATCAAAGCATATAAATGTCTTTTTAGGAGAAAACAATTTTTGTAAATTTAAAATAGAATGATATACGTGTTCGTAAATATTACCTTCTTTATTCAAATGCTCATAAATAATAGAATTGGCATCTAAATATAAATTATGACAAACAATATTGTTCCTTTTCAGTATATGCTTATGATGTTTTAGAATATAAGAAAAGTAACTAGGTATACCCATTTATTACATTTATGTTTTTATTTTTAATATTTATTTATTATAAGTTATGACTATTCAATTATCAAACGTGAATCCTCCTCGCGTGACATCAGAACCTCAACCAGTATTGAAACAAGATTTAACCAGTATTTTTGGATTTATTACGCTAATAGGCCCTTTTTTTATAATGTTTATGTTGGTGTCTCTTTCTATATTCAATTCGAATTTCAAAGGATTTTTCTATTTGATTGGAGCGTCTCTTTTGTTTGTCATGGTCAATGTATTAAATAGTACCAATACAAACAACCAAACTACCAATCCAGTGTTTTGTAATTTATTCGCATCTAGTGTCGGGTTTACCGTTCCATCGTTCAATAGTTCTCTATATATATTTACGCTTACTTATTTGATGGTTCCTATGATAAGTTATAACATGTTTAATATACCATTGGTACTATTTTTTGTATTTATGTTTTCATTGGATACTATCACTCGGACTACTTATATTTCGTGTACTGACGTACGTGGTGTTTTATTAGGATCTCTAATTGGATTTGTTTGGGGAATCGTGTATTATTTTATTTTGTCTCAAAATGAAAGTACCAAGGTGTTTTTATATTACAACGATTTTGAGTCGAGTAGAACCGCTTGTATGAAACCAAGCGCACAAAAATTTGTATGTAGCGTAAATAAAAACGCAGTATTATCTTAAACAAAATCATAATTATCGCGATGTTCCAGAAAATATTTCCGCGTTTTAGTCACGATGATTTCTCGGTGAAATTGATACAACATCATATTTGTATTGTGTTTTATTTGTTTGTATATTTTGAAAAACTCGTTTAATATGTGGTTTAAACTATCACTATGTAAACTATCCACTTGGTTATATTCCACTATCGGTTGCTTTAATTTTGAATTGACTTTATTATGAAAATCCCATATAAACTTCTTAAACTCTTCGCGTGTTTTTATGTTTTTTATGTTATATTTTTTCAACAATGAAATGGCTTCTTGAGAACACAACGGACAAGGTAGATTTTTACAAATGACAGTGATACAATCAAGCGCTTGTTGAATTTGTTCGCCATCATCTTTCATTCGAATCGTCATCGTATGAAATAACTTCCAAGTTATATTTCCCCATAGTTTCTTTGACATAATATAAAGATATACACATAATATATTTATGGAATTATGCCTTATTAGCAAAGAAACTATGGAACACGAAATTAAATTACCTTGTAATCATTCGTTTGAATATATTTATTTGTACCACGAAATCATTCAGCAAAAGAAAACATCTACGAAAGGGTTCAATTGTCCATATTGTAGGGCATTTTATGAACATAGCATCCCTTATTATGAATTAGAAGGGATAGAAAAAAAAACAAAAATCAATTATCACCCTTCTAAAACGTTACCTTTGTTGACGTGTTTATTGTGTTCTTCGCCCGGACATTTGTTTACGCATGGTTGTTATTGTATTTCACATTCTAAACTCAAACGTAAATGTTTAGGCGTTTGTAAAACAGGACAACCTTGTAAGAACAACGCTGACCGCGACCTTTATTGTAAAATACATTCTAAAAATAATATAGGTGTATAATATAATGCCTACGTTGAAAAGAAAACCGAAAATACATATTAAAAATCGCAATGGAAAAAAAACACAGCGTGTTTATAGGGGTGGGGGGCTGGGTCTTTTAACAGAACAAACAGCTAAAGACTTATTCAAAGTAAGTGGCGGAGAGATGAAAACACTGTTGGGGATTAAAAATAAAACCGAGTACGACCCGAAAGAACACGACGGTTTTCGTGTTTTAGCGTTAAATAAAGAGAGAAGAAAAAAAATAACAATTGGCAAATCTTACCTGGGCGCCCCTGTATTTAGTGGAGAGATAACTAATGAAAAAAAAGTGGAATATTTCCTAAATTTGTTAAATGCTAATACACAAGGGGTAAATACCAAAAATTACGATAATACAAAATGGCACGCAGATATGGGAAACCATAACTTAAAAAAAGCTCTTGCTAATATTCGGTTAATGATATATAAAATGGAAATTGAGGCTGACGGGGCAAATTTGGAAAACCTCGAAAAGGATATTGTTCTTATTTTTTATGCTTTGGATAGTCGGACTTCTGGAGCCGAAGCGGCGGCGGCCTCGGCATCAGCGAACACAGCAGCGGCGACGGAAGCGGTGGTGGTTGAGGACAATGAAGCGGAAGAGGAAGGGAAATCGGAAGAGGAATGAGTAAATTGAAAAACTAAAGGAAGTGGTCCAAAAATAGTCAACAGTTATAAAGAGAATCGTGACGACATTTATCGTAGTTTAGCATTAAACTTCAAACAAGCAAATTATTACTAGGCGAGAGAACATAAACAATGAAGATAAATAATGAAGGCGTTCCTGCTTAGTATGTAAATATTGAATCAAAACATAAAGCGTTTAAAACATTATGTTAAAAAGACGCTTGCGAATGTTCGATTAATGATATATAAAATAGAATTTGCTTTAGACACAAATTTGGAACCACTTGAAACAGACCTTGTATAAATATTTAGCACATTTGATAAACATTTTAAATACTAAGTATGAACAAGTTTTTAACGATAATAATACGGATAAAATGATTCATCTCATGTATGGACGATTCAAGTATAATATATTATTAAGTATATTGGTAAAACGTGCAAACAAAAAGGGCAAACTAGGAGAAAAAAGTGAGGCGACCATATAGAAAGACTAAGTCAGTGAAAAGAAGAAACATTAAAAGAGGGAGGGATCCATTTAATTTAGTTGCTAAAGCCACAAATGTGGCTAGAGCTAAAGCGAATCAAATCAAACATGCGTCTCAAAAGCTTGTCCCGTCAATTCCTAAATTGGAACAAGTCCAAAGTGTGGCTATAGCTAAAGCAAGTGAAATCCAAAGTGCGGCTCAAAAGCTGCCCCCCATCAATTCCTACAGATGGTAAGTTGTTCCCATTCATAGAAAACATAAAAAATGCTATATCTAATGCTACATATAAAAATACTTTGTATCGGACCCACCTATGCCAAGTGGTATACAACTACCAAATGATATACAACACGCCATTGACATTCATAAAATAATCATAAGTAATGATTCTATTAAAAAAAACGTTTAGATTATAAATATATTGAGAATTTAGCAAGTACAGATCCGAAGCAACAAAGATCCGCGATTCTAAGTACAATCGGTCTTATTATGAGTGAACCAAGGGCAGCAATGGACATTATGACAAAATTAAAAAACATAAATGTGTAAATGCTTAAAAACATAAATGTGTAAATGCTTAAAAACAAAATACTATAATCTATATGGAAAATTCACTTATACCCACTATTAAAACTTGGATGGAATTGGAAAAAGAAATCAATGGTTTACAAAAGAAAATGAAAGAATTGAAACTATCCAAAAAAAAGGTAAACGAAGAATTGTCTGAGATTATGAAAAAAAATGAATTGGATTGTATCGATGTCACCAGCGGACAAATTCGTTATACAAAGAACAAAGTAAAAAAAGGGATCAATCAAGCTTATTTAATGGATGTATTAGAAAAATATCACAACAATAATAAAGACGAAGCCAAGAAAATATGTGACTATATCCAAGAGAATCGTCAAGTGGAAGAAAAAGAGAAAATTCATTTTAAAAAAATAAACTAATATACTATGTTTGAAAGTTCTATTGCTAGACTTATTTTATGGGTATTGTTTTTAATCTTGATTTACAATGTATTGATAGATATAATTACTTTTTTAGGATTGGACGCACATATTTCACGTATGTACGTGTATTGGTTTTCGGTGTTATTGTTTTTCATATCGATTATTGTTACAAGTCCGTATTTATAAAATTGATTTAAAAGTATTTTATATATTGCGTCAATGGAGCGCAATATCAAGCAAAAGATTTGTGAATTTTCCAAAGAGTTTAAGACAAGTATTCAAACTTGGCTTAAGGACAATAAAGTCAGTGATAAAGAAGGTAACGATGTGACCCAAGAATTTCTACATTATATATTTGATTATGAGACCCTTTGTCTCGACACCGACGATTTTAAGAAGCGTAAACGAATTAAGAATCAAATTCCGAATTACGACAGGTGCTTGGCGTTGCGCCTGAATAACGAACGTTGTACGCGTAAGAAAAAGAAAGATTGTTGTTTTTGTGGCACGCATAAAAAAGGCACTCTTACGGAACAGTCGACGAACATTCTGAATTGGCGCCTATGAATAAAATCACGATTTGGTTAGAAGAAATCAATGGTATATATCAATATATTGACGCCAACCATAACGTATATTCTACGGAAGACATGAATAGCGGTATGCTTACGCCGCGCGTGATATCAAATTGGACAAAAGATAAATACGATCAGTACAAAATTAATATTTAGACTATATATATGTCTTCTACCAAGAATACAATTGAAATAACAAATATGGATAAACAATCAAATGAAACCTTTAGTGAAATCATAAACGCTTTTTTTATTGATATGGAGTTCGATGGTATGATTCAATGGGGTCTTCTTTTTTTATTATGGATTGTACCTGCCATATTGTCCGTAAATGAAACCGTAAAACATTGCGAACAAAACATAATGTATATATTGTTAAGTTTTCTACCTTTTATAAATATCATTTTGTATTTTACCATAAAAAACATATGTAAACCTAATTATGTAAAAAATTCATACGTAAAAAATACACCAATGAACCAAGAAAATAGTTCAAGAAACGGTGTAGGTATTCGTAGTACGAATGTGTACCCGTCTGCTGTTTATAACAAGAATAGAAACAGAAATTTAAATAAAAATTGATATTTAAACATAAATTAACTTTATTATTATGGCGCTTCAAATACGGATATTCGACTTCCAAGTCACCGACTTCAATGAAGACTTCAAAATTCAAATGTACGGTTTAGACGAACACCGTACAACATATTCTATTATGGTACATAATTTTACCCCATTTGTATACATCAAAGTATCCAATGATTGGAACAAGCATAAAACGGATGAATTCATAGAGCATTTGAAACAACATCCAAATAAAAGTATTGCGTATGGTTCCAAGGATATTGTTTCATATGAATGGGTTAAAAAAAAATCATTATATGGATTTGATGCCAATAAATATTATAATTTCATATATATTTCTTGTAAAAATATGTCTTTCGTGTATAAGTTACGGTCGCTTTATTATGAAAAAGATACGCAACAATTAAATAAGGGATATTTATACAAAAACGCTTATACCAAAATATACGAATGTATGATTCCACCTTTGTTGCGTTTTTTCCATATTCAAAACATTAGTCCGTCAGGTTGGATTGAAGTGAAACGATTTTCTAGAAATAAAATGAAAAAAACGCATATGGATGTAGACATTAATTGTGATTACAAGAATATTTATCCGTTGGACAAAGAAATAATGGTCCCCTATAAAATATGTAGTTTTGATATTGAAGCCAACAGCAGTCACGGTGATTTCCCAGAAGCAGCCAAAGATTACAAAAAAGTGGCGTATGACATAGTGTATTATTTAGAGCATCAAAACGTCCAAGATTATGATTATATTTTACGAGAACTATTGGAAAACGTATTTGGGTTCAAAGATACATTGCTTATAGACAAGTGTTATGTGGAACAATCCTATACATATGAACAATTTGAATCCCATATGGAATTATTGTTTAAGCGGAAAATCGCAACCAATTATGTGGTGGCAAACAAACTAAAAGAAATATTTTCAAAAGACGACGAAGACGACGAAGAAAGTAGTTATGTTAAATTAAAAAAAATCAATATGAACGATGTGTTAACTATGTTAAAAGATATTACAATCGATAAACCAAATAAAATCGTACATTTAACCAATGTATTGGACGAAACATTCCCGCAATTAAAAGGCGACCAAGTGACTTTCATTGGTTCTACGTTTGTGAATTACGGAGAAGAAAAACCATATTTGAACCATTGTATTTGTTTGAATGATTCACATAATATTGGAGACAATGTATTGGAGTGTTATTCTACAGAAAAGGATGTGTTGTGTGCGTGGAGCCGTCTTATTATGAAAGAAGACCCCGATATTATCATTGGGTATAATATATTTGGGTTTGATTATCCGTTTATGTATGAACGTGCAAATCAATTGAATTGTATGGACGAATTTATGGTATTAGGACGAAACAAAGAACAAAGTACCAAATTATTTGAAACATCTATTGTGTTAGCTTCTGGTCCCTATGATTTAAAGATGCTTCCGATGAGTGGACGTTTACAAATCGATTTGTACACCTATATGCGTAAAGAATTTAATTTACCTTCTTACAAATTGGACTATGTGTCGTCTTATTTGATATGTGATAAAGTAATACGCTATGAAAACAACGAAGAAGGACAATCTCGAATTTATAGTAAAAATATGAAAGGGTTAGAGCGTTTACATTATGTTCATTTTGAAATTCACAATCATTCGAGTGAATTATATTTGGATGGTAAGAAATTTCAAATTATAGAATTATATGACGATGGCTTTCTAATAAACGAAGAATTGGACATCCACGAAAAGTTCAGTTGGGGGTTGTCCAAAGACGATGTATCACCAAAAGATATTTTTGAAATGACTAAAAAAGGACCACATGATCGTGGTATCATTGCCAAATATTGTATTCAAGATTGTAATTTAGTACATCAAATCTTTCAAAAAGTAGATGTATTGACCACGTTTAGTGAAATGAGTAAATTATGTAGCGTTCCCATTCAGTTTTTGGTGTTACGAGGACAAGGCATTAAATAACAAGTTATATTCAAAAAAATGTCGCGAAAAAG
>FUWD013231423.1_pt1 | contig 10207 bp, 4 predicted proteins | sample 1063281 | NCBI WGS metagenome assembly FUWD01 (sample SAMEA79048168, study PRJEB19326) | metagenome | biome: marine
TAAGATCTATTTTTCTCTTTAGTTTAGCTAATTTCTTATCTTGTTCTTTTTTTAGTTTAATTAATTTTTTAGATTTTAATTTATTACTTTTTTCTAAGTATTTCTTATTTAGTTTTTCTTGAAGGGCAACTAGCTTTTTATCCTCTTCTGCCTTCTTTTTATCGGTAATTTTTTTAAGCTTATTAAATTCAGTATCTTGATTTTCTAGAATTTTTGCTAACTTATCTTTTCTTTGATCATTAAGTTCATTTCTATAGAAATATTCATTTTTACTTATTTTGGTATATTTCTTATCTAAATTTTTTATTTTTTTATTATCTTTTTTTACTAATTTTGTTTTCTTTTGTAATTTTTGTAACTTTTTCTTTTTTAGTTCCTTGGCAATTTTTATTTGTTTTGCGACCCCTTTTTCTTTTGCTAATCTTGCTACTCTTATTTCTGGACTTATTAATAAATTAAAGGTGTTATTAATTCTATTGTGTATATTTTTTGCTGTAACCTTTATATCCAAAGATTCTATTTCGTTTTTATCCAATTCATTAATTATAAATGTCCTTTGAGATGGTAAAAATGTTATCCAAAATGGCAATTCATCTCCATTAGCAAGATATGCCTCATATTTTGTATTCCCAAAACCATCCAATTTAAAAGTGTTGGCTTTGAAGGTAAATTGACTTGAATTTTTACCTTCATTTTTCTTTATAACTGGATTTTGTTTTTCAATTGGTGTTTGAACGCTTGCATAATATCTTTTCCCATTTGATTTAAAGTTATTTTTAATAATTTCTGCATATTGTTTAATACCTAATTCTTTTACATTAACTTTTGTAACATCTAATCCAGCTGAAGTGTAAATTTGACCATAAGCAATATCAACCCCTTTTACATTATCTTCTGTTACATCTAATCCAACTGAAGTGTAAATTTGACCAATAGCATGTTGTAGTTTTGTATAAGCAATATCATACCTTAGTTCGGCAACTAATAGACTTGCTCTTTCTCTAATTAACTCAAGATTTCCAAATTTTGCAATTTTTTGTGCGTTTTTAACTTGAGCTGTAATTTTTTGTGAAACATCATAATATCGATCAGCAGTTGCGTATTCTTCTAGGGCCATTTGGTAGTTAATATTTGATAAATGAACTTGAGATAATACAGCCATCGACAAAGCTAACCTTTGTTCTTTTATAATTCGAAGATTTGTTTCGTTAATTTCTTTTATTTGTGGGTAAGAAAAAACATTTAATAAGTTAGCCCCAAGGGTTGAGCCATATTCGAAATTTGTTTTATTCATTAAATAGTCATTAGAAGAAGATGTCCACGCAGCATTGAAATTTAATCCTGGTAATAAAGAAATTATTCCCGCCTTTGCTTGTTGTACAGATATTCTTTCCTCATAATGATTTTCGATTAATTCAGGTCTATGGATTAGGGCGTGCTCTTCCATACCTTTTAAGCTCATATCTAGAATAGTTAATGGTTCGTTAGTATCCACAATTTTAAATTTTTGATTAGGTAGTAGACCCATTAAAGTTCCTAATTGAATTTTAGCATCTATAAAACTTTGCTTTTGTGTTTGAAGTGCTCTTTGAATATCAAGTAATTCTTTCTGATATAATAGGGCATCCATAGGTTTGGTTAATAATAATTCTTCAATCTTTTGAGAGTCGTTTAAAGCTGCATCTACCTCTATTAATAAAGGGTCATATTTTTTAATTAATTTTTCTGCAGATAAAGAATTCCAGTAAGTTCTAATAACTTCTCTAACTATATTGTGTGAAGCTTTTTTTTCAGCTTCATCGGAGATCAAGTATCTATTATTATTTTGACCTGCTTTAATATAAGATAAGCCAAAATCTAAAGCATTCCAGGTAAAACCAATATCTTGGTTTGCTATACTTTTCTCACTTGAAGTAGTGTATGTTGTGCCCATATCACCAGCAGTATCTTCATTTGAAACGTTAGCACTTGTTGTAGTTCTATATTTATCACTGCCAGAATAACCAGCATTAGCAGCAAGAGAAGGGAGCATTTCAAATTTTATTTTATCAATTTGCCTATTGGCTAATGCATTTTCTAATAATTTTATTTTTAATTCTTTGTTATTTTTAATAGCCAAAGCTATTGCAGTGTATAAATCAATCTCAAGGTTTTCTTCCCAAGCTTTGTTATCTTTTTTTATCTCTTCAATGTTGCTGATATCTTTTAGTGCCTTTTCTTCTGTTTCGAATAAACTAATAGGCTCAGGACTACGTACACATGCAGTAATTAAAAATAAGGTAAATAAAATAATAATTTTTTTCATAAATCTTAAATCACTGTTTGTCTTAATAAATTTTTATTTTATATTCTGGTATATTCAGTGCCCACTTTAGTGGAAATATTATCTTAAACAAAAAAGTTACCGCCCATTATAAGCGTCTAATCATTCATTTTGATGAGAAAGGTCAAATTATCATGTATTTCTTCATAGAAGATTTATATGAAAAAAAATAATAAAAAGTTTTTTATCGAAGCTTTAGAGCAAAGAATAATGCTTGATGGTGCTGGTGCATCAACTTTTATAGATACATTAGAGGATACTGCGCATAATAAGTTTTCTTTAAATAATGAAAGTAAAGTTAATAAATTTGTAGAAAGCACAAACAAAGACTCTGATGTAAAGCTTCCTTTTATTAATCAAACAAGAGATCAAAAAAGAAACGAATTAAAACAAGTTGTTTTTATTGATACACAAGTTGAAGATTATCAGCAATTAATAAGAGCTTTTGATAAAAATACTGAAATTCATTTAATTCAATCAAATGAAAATGGTTTTGATAAAATTAATCAAACTTTAAAAGGTTATAAAAATATTGACTCGTTGCATATTATTGGTCACGGGAGTGCGGGGCAAATTTTATTTGGGGATGCTTTATTAAGTAACGATACTTTTAATCAATATTCAAAAACTTTAAAATCTATTGGTAATAACTTAAGTCCATCAGGTGATATTTTATTTTATGGTTGTAATATAGCTAGCAATGAAAGAGGCCTATCATTAATTAGTAAAATTTCAGAAATTACTAAAGCTGATATTGCTGCATCAGATGATGTTACAGGTAAGAGCGGTGACTGGAAACTTGAGAGCAAAGTTGGAAATATTGAAACAAAAAATATTAACCAAACTGATTATCAACATGATCTTGAAATGTATAGAACTGCGAGTGCAGCCACAACAGCAAGTGAAGTCACTGTTGGTGCAGACGGAATAACATCTATCAGGGGAGCAATGTCTGCTTTTACAGGTACTGCAGACAGAAATGCATTCGATTTTAAATCTTCAAGAGATCATAACCCTGGTAATTCTGATTTATATGATGCTAATTTTCTTACTTATAATTCAGGAACATTTGGTACAGGTGATAGAAATGATTCTGATGGAGTTAATAGATTTACAGTAGTTTTGGAAAAAACAGGAATTACTAGTGGTAGCATAGTAGCAAGAAGACCTGATAATACTAGTAACAGTACTAGAAACGAAAGTACGTGGAAAAATACTCCGTTTAGGAGGCTCATTAATGATACAAGCTTTCATCATTATGAACTAAAAGCAACGCGTTCAAGTGCTGATGCTGACGAGGGCCCATTGGATGTTTATATGGTATCATTAGACTCTTATTTCAGTAACAACAACGACAGATATAATAAAATAGCTCAAGTAGTATTTGATCGTGAAATTGTTGGAATACTAATTGAGGGTAATGAAACTGTTAAAGCATCTTCTAACACAGGGAATGTAGATCTTCATAATTCAAATAATAGTACTTATCCAGATCCCCTGAATAATTCAAATAGGCCTTTTGAAACTATTCAATGGCGTGGTTTCAAAAATAACTACAACAGTAATAAATGGGGTTACGGGACTAATACTGATGGTGATTGGTTTGCGGTAGGTGGCACCGACAACAGAACTCTTCACGTTGCTGCAAAAAATACTGGAGGGGGAGATTATGCTAGGATCTTAGTTAAAGGCAAAGTAAGTGCACAAAATGATGTTGGGGTAATTGTTGAAGATGGAACTTTAACAGTTGCAGATGGGTCTAATCCAACTCTTTCAGGTAGTTACGATGCCACTGGCGAACATTCAGGAGATGTATTAACAACAAACAGTGGAAGTCATGCAGACACAGATGCGGACGGTGATACTTTAGTAGTCTCAGCTGTAAGAGTGGGTAGCACTGAAGGAAGTGGAACAGCTGGAACTTTAGGACAAGCTTTAACTGGAACTTATGGTCAACTAACTTTAAATGCTAATGGTTCTTATACTTATGTTGCAAATCAAGATGCAGCCGATGCTTTAGATGCGGGAGACACTGCAACTGATGTTTTTAATTATACAGTTTCAGATGGTACAGGAAGTCTTAATTCTGATGGTACTGATAACACAACTGCTACCGCATTAATTACTATTACAATTTTAGGAGCTAATGATACGCCTGTTGCACAAAATGATGTTGGGGTAATAGTTGAAGATGGAACTTTAACTGTAACAAATGGTGCAAATGCTAATGTCTCAGGATCTTACGATGAGACGGGTGAGCATACTGGTGATGTAATTCACACTTCTTTAGCTGGTAGTAAGGATACAGATGTTGATGGTGATGATACTGCAAACTTAGTAGTCTCAGCTGTAAGAGTAGGTAGTTCAGAGGGAAGTGGAACAGCTGGAACTTTAGGACAAGCTTTAACGGGAACTTATGGTCAATTAACTTTAAATGCTAATGGTTCTTATTCTTATGTTGCAAATCAAGATGCGGCAGATGCTTTAGATGATGGAGACACTGCAACTGATGTTTTTAATTATACAGTTTCAGATGGTACAGCAACTGATACCGCAACAATTACTATTACAATTTTAGGAGCTGATGAAGCGCTAACCTCAACTAACCCAACTGTATACAAGGAAGTAAAAGAAGAAGGTAAAAAGAAATCTAAGAGGGATATTAGAAGAGAAAAAAGACAAGAAAGAAGAGCAGAAAGAATTGCAGCTAAAGAATTTGAACTTCCAGAATCTTCAGATAAAAAATTTAATCAAGGTTTAAAATTAGTCGACCTTGTAGCAGAATCTAACTCTGAGGATGAGTTAAGCCTTAAATTTAAAGTTTTTAATGATGAAGGTAAAGAAGTTCAAAAATATTACGGTATAATGAAAGATGGATCAGAATTACCAGCTTGGATTACGGTTGATTCAAAAACGGGTAAAGCAAGTACTGATATTCCTAAAGACATAAAACTTCTAGAATTTAAAATTATTGCAGTTGATACAGACAATAATAAAAAACAAGTAACCGTTATAATTGACCCTGAAAAAATTTCTCAAGATAAAGATATTATGAAGCAAGTTAAAAGAAAAAATTCTTCAAATATTACAGTTAATAATGATGGTTTAGTAGAGTTAAACACTACTAATGAAGATGGCTTAACTAACAAAACTGCAACAGACGCAGTTAATCAAAATAAATCATCTAAAGATATCGTCAATTCAATTGAAGCAAATGAAGAGTTTAAAGTTCAATCTGAATCAAGAGATTTTAATAGTGATTTTATTTTTAAATTAGAAAATATTCTAGAACCTAATCTTGATAAAATTAAATTAGTTTTAGAAAATGGCAGTGATATTCCAAGCTGGATTTTATTCGATGAAGCTACAGGTGAAATTACAGCTAACCCACCAGCAGGTATTGAAGTAATGGATATTAAAATTATTATTGAAGATTCGGATGGTGTAATAACAGTTAAAGACCTCAAAATTGATTTTATGAAAAATGATAATAATACATTATTAGATATTGAGGAGACTGAAAAAAATTTTGTATCATTGAATCAACAGTTAATAATAGAGTCTGACAATTTAGATAATTACGGCGAAAAACTAATTAATAATCTCTAATTTTTAAAATAACATGTTAAAAAAAATCTTTATATTTTTATACTTAACAGTTAATTCCACCATAATGGTCAGTGCAGAAGAGATAGATTATAATGCTAGAGCATTAGTTGGTGCCACTGAACAGGTTTTAATTACCAGTGAAATAGGAGCCAAGATAAATAATATTGGATTTACTAATGGGGAGCCTTTTCTTAAAGGAGATATATTAATTACATTTGACTGTGAACTTTTTGAGGCTCAAAGAGAGGTTATTCAAGCAAATTTAGATAGTGCCGATGTACAATTAAAAAATGACAAAGAGTTATTTAACATGCGTTCTATTGGTGAATTACAATATGAGCTTAGTATAAATGGTTTAAAAAAAGCAAAAGCAGAACTGTTAATTGCCAACTTAAATGTCAAGCGATGTAAAATTATAGCCCCTTATAATGGCAAAGTTATGGATGTTTACACCAATGAATATGCAAGTATTGAGCAAAGACAGCCCTTAATGGAAATTGTTGGTGATGGTTTATTAGAAGCAATAACGGTCGTGCCTAGTAATTGGTTAAGTTGGTTAAAAAGTGGTGTGGATGTTAAAATTTTAATAGACGAAACTGGAGACGAGCTTGAGGCAAAAATTATAAATTTAGGAGCAACGGTCGATGCTGCCAGCCAAACTATAGAACTTAAATTACAGTTTAAAGAAAAATATGAAACTTTAATACCAGGAATGAGCGGGGTTGTAAGGTTTGAACGAAGATAAAAATATTAAGATTGCAAGATTAATAGGACTTGAAAAAAAAGTTAGAGAAGCATTATCTATAGATGAATTAAACTTTATACTAGTTAACGAAATAAGAGAAATCATTGATTTTACTAATGCATTTTTATTAAAACAAACACCGATTGGAACTTTTAATGTTGAGGCAATCTCTGATTTAGCAATAATCGATCGAACAGCGCCTTTAGTGAACTTTATTGAAAAAATAGTTAATCATAAGGATCACAATCAACCTAAGGACATTATCAATATTGATATTCAAGATTTTGCTAAAAAAAATAAATTAACAAAGAATAAAAATTTACCAAATATATTAATATTAATCCCCATTCACTCACCTCAAAAAGGTCACCAAGGTTTTGTTGCAATTAATAGAGAAAGTGAAATTAATGATAGTGAGATAGAACTATTAAAGCACTTATCAGGAACTTTTGGTCATGCTTTTAATTCTTTTATTTCAACTTTTCCAATTAAAGAATCTATAAATAAATATTTTTCTGGAAAAAATAAATGGAAAACTATTGTAATTATATTGTTAATTATTTTTTTTCCAGTTTCAATGACAACTACTGCACCAGTTGAGGTAATTGCTAAAAATCCATCTTTAATAACAGCACCATTTAATGGGGTTATTAAAAAAATAATAGTTAATAATAATGATACTGTAGAAAGTGGTGATCTGTTAGCTGTACTTGAAGATAATGATTTGATTAATCAATATAATTTAGCAAAGCAAACTTTACAAGTAGCTGAAAAAAAACTTTTAAGAACACGACAGTCTTCCTTTTCAGATAATACTGAAAAATCAAAATTAGCAGAGTTACAGTCACAGGTTTTGTTAAAAAAAGCAGAAATGAATTATGCTAATGAAAAATTAGAAATGACAAAAATTTTATCTTCAATTAATGGTGTTGCAATTGTTGAGAACACATTAGATTGGCAGGGAAAACCAGTTAACGTAGGTGAAAAAATTATGACAATAGCAGACCCAAATTTAGTCGAGTTCTTAATTTGGTTACCCGTTAAAGACTCAATAATTATTAACAATAAGGCAAAAGTTAAAATTTTTTTAGATATAAACCCAATGAGCTCTCTTAAGGGAAAGATTTTAAGAGCAAGTTATAAGCCTTATTTATCACCTTCTGAGGTTTTATCTTATAAATTAGTATCAAGTTTTAATGAAAATCAAGAAATTCCAAGGTTAGGTTTGAGAGGTACGGCAAAAATATATGGCTCTAGAGTAACTTTATTCTATTACCTGTTTAGAAAGCCAATAACTTATATGAGGCAATTTATTGGAATATGATAACTCCATATTTAAGAGAAGACTTAGAACTCATCAAAGGCAATAGTAGAGAGGACGGTTCGCCTGGTTGGCTTTTATATGATGCTTTACGAAATAAATATTTTACAATTGGTATAGCTGCTTTTCGTTTAATTAGTAATTGGAAGCCTGGTGAAGATATATCAAAATTTAATGAATGGATAAATAAAAAAGGTCTAAAAATAAATCTTGAAGAAATAAAAAGCTTTATCTCATTTTTAACTAACAACAATCTAATCATTCAGCCTAAGGGTCAAAACATTACAAATCTTCTTTTTCAAAAAAATAGTCAAAAAAAAAATTGGCTAATGTATTTAATACATAGTTATTTATTCTTTAAAATTCCTCTTTTTAAACCAGATGAATGGTTAGGAAAAACTTTAAAATACACAATACCCTATGCTTCAAAACAGTACCGATATATCATTTATTTAATAGGGTTTATTGGAATATGCTTGGTTATTCAGCAATTTGAAGATTTCTTAACAACCTTTATGTATTTTTTTTCAATTAAAGGATTATTATTTTATGCAATTACCTTAATAGCTGTAAAAATTCTCCACGAACTAGGACATGCTTATGTCGCCAAGTATTATGGTTGCCAAGTTTCATCAATAGGAATTGCCTTCTTAGTTTTTTTTCCATTTTTATATACTGATACGACTAATGCATGGAGATTAAGAAATCATAAAGAAAGATTATTAATTAATTTTGCCGGAATTTTAACTGAACTTCATTTAGCTTTAATAGCAACCTTTGTATGGGCGGTTGTTCCAGATGGAGCAATTAAAAGTATTGCTTTTTTTGTTGCAACAACAAGTTGGATCTCATCTTTAACAATAAATGTAAGTCCATTTATGAGATTTGATGGCTATTATATTTTTTCAGACTGGTTGAAAGCAGAAAATTTACAACCCAGGGCTTTTGCTTTAGCTAGATGGAAAATTAGAGAATTGTTATTTGGCCTCTATAAAGAACCACCAGAGGAATTATCAATAAATCGTAAATGGATTTTTATTAGTTATGCTTGGTTTACATGGATTTATAGATTCTTCTTATTTCTTGGAATTGCATTTTTGGTTTATTACTTTGCTTTTAAAGTTCTCGGAATAATTTTATTTATAATTGAAATTTATTGGTTTATTGCAAAGCCTATAATTAATGAAGTGTCTAACTGGTGGAAAATGAGAACAGAGATGAAAATTAATTATCAAACAAGAAGAACGCTATTGTTTAGTTTTTTGATTTTATTTTTAGTTTTTTTCCCATGGAAAGCATCTTTAAAAATTCCAGCAGTATTTACCTCGGAAGAATATGTAAAAATTTACTCAAGTTATCCTGCTATTATTAAAGAGATAAATGTCATTAAAGACCAAGTTGTTGAAAAGGGAGATGTGCTTATTAACCTTGAGATTCCTCAACTAAGTGAAGAAATACAATATACTAGAATAAAAATTTCCTTAGCGAAAACTCAAATTAATAGACTTAGTAAGAAAGCTGGTAATTTGGATCAGTATATTGTCTTACAACAAACCTTAATAGCCTTACTTAGCGAGTTAAAAGGATTAAATAAAATTAAGACAAGTCTTACTATCAAAGCACCTATCAAAGGAAGGATCAAAAATTTTTATGACCTATCTATTGGACATTGGATCAGCAGTGCAGATGAATTAATGGGGATAGTAAACTACGGTTCTGGTCACGTAATTGGTTTTATATCGGAAAATAGCATTGATAGATTTAAATTAAATAAAGATGCAACCTTCATACCTTTTGATGGTCAGCATGATATCGTACAGCTAACCTCAATATCAATTGATAAATCCGCAATACAAAATTTATCTTATTTAACATTGTCCTCAAATTATGGTGGGCCAATTGCAGTGAGATCGTATGCGAGTGGTAATTTTAAAAATAGACCTGAGGAAGCCTTTTATCGTGTAAATTTTAAATCTTTAAATAAAGAAAATTTAATCAAATGGGAAATTCCTGGATATGTTCACATTGATGGTTATCGTTATAGTCCATTTTTACAATTTATTAAAAACTTATTAGCTTTGCTAATTAGAGAAATTGACTTTTAATTTAAATCTATCAATGCTATTTTCTGGTAGCAATATAAACACCAAGAGTTGCTATAGCAAAACCAATTAAATCTAAATTAGTTAGTAATTCATTCAAAAACAAC
>FUWD013394205.1_pt1 | contig 10203 bp, 9 predicted proteins | sample 1063281 | NCBI WGS metagenome assembly FUWD01 (sample SAMEA79048168, study PRJEB19326) | metagenome | biome: marine
AAGAGCTAGTAGCGGTAATGATCGACTTTGTAAGGACCTTCTTTAGGAACACCGATGTAGGCAGCCTGCTTGTCGCTGAGCTCCGTGAGCTCGGCTCCCACCGCATTGAGGTGAAGCCTTGCCACTTTCTCATCCAGATGCTTGGGCAACATGTGAACGCCGAGGGGGTACTTGTCTCCCTTGGTGAACACTTCAATCTGAGCGAGAACCTGGTTCGTAAAGGAGGTGCTCATCACGAAGCTGGGGTGACCCGTCGCGTTTCCTAGGTTCATCAGACGCCCTTCACTGAGCATCAAGATGGTCCGCCCATTGGGGAGATGCCACTCATGAACCTGGGGCTTGATTTCGACCCTGGTCGCGCCGGGAAGAGACTCCAAGCCTGCCATGTCAATTTCGTTGTCAAAGTGCCCCACGTTGGCAACAATTGCCTGGTGCTTGAGACCGAGGAGGTGGTCAAGAGTGACAACGTCAAGGTTTCCCGTGGCGCTGATTAGGACATCGACAATCCCAAGCACTGATTCAAGTCTCGCCACTTGGTAACCGTCCATGGCCGCCTGAAGGGCAAGAATGGGATCAATTTCGGAGACAATAACCCGTGCGCCTTGACCACGGAGAGATTCTGCAGACCCTTTACCGACGTCGCCGTACCCACAGACGAAAGTAACCTTGCCGCTCATGAAAGTGTCGGTTGCGCGGTTGAGTCCATCGATGAGCGAGTGACGAACCCCGTACTTGTTATCAAACTTTGATTTCGTGACCGAATCATTCACGTTGATCGCGGGGAACAGAAGGCTCCCGTTTTTGAAGAAGTCATACAGCCGAAGAACACCCGTGGTGGTTTCCTCGGTGACACCCTTTATGCCTGGGGCGATTTCGGTGAACCTTCTGGGAGTTTCTGCAACCGATCGGCGCAAAACATCTAAAATAACTTTCCACTCGGCAGAATCCTCGTCAGTTGCTTCGGGAACAACCCCGATGCGCTCGAATTCGACACCCTTGTGGACGAGCATGGTGGCATCGCCGCCATCGTCGAGAATCATGTTCGGGCCAGTGTGACCCGTTGCGCTCCAATCAAAAATCTGCTCGGTGCACCACCAGTACTCCTCGAGACTCTCGCCTTTCCAAGCAAAAACCGGATTTCCTTCCGGGTTCTCTGGAGTTCCGCGTCCCACCACCACTGCAGCAGCGGCTTCGTCCTGGGTGGAAAAAATGTTGCAGCTTGCCCAGCGGACATCCGCTCCGAGGGCAACCAGTGTTTCGATGAGCACCCCGGTTTGAACTGTCATGTGGATTGACCCCGCAATCCGAGCCCCCTTGAGCGGCTGATGGGGGCCAAACTCTTCCCGAATGGCCATGAGTCCGGGCATTTCGTGTTCTGCAAGTCGAAGCTGGTGTCGACCGGCTTCGGCGAGGGAGAGATCGGCAACGCGGTACTGGAGCGGGGTGGTTGTCAGCATTTCACTATTGTTACAGCTTTTCGGCTGAGCGTTGGCCGGGAGACTCCAGGTCGACTCACCCTTGGCGAATCAGGGCAAGGACTTCGTCGCGCAGATTCTCCATACACTCTGTCGTTTGTGCTTCGACATTGAGGCGAAGGAGGGGCTCCGTGTTTGACCCTCGAACGTTGAACCACCACCAGGAGCCCTCCGTCTCGCCGGTAATCGTGACACCGTCAAGCTCGTCAAGCGAACCTCGAGCAGAGAAATGGTCAAGCACCCGTGACATCACCACCTCTTGGCTCTCCACGCTGGAGTTGATCTCACCGCTTTCCGCATACCGGGAATAGTGGCGTATCAGCTCAGACAGTGGTTGGGACGTGGAGCGCAGTTCAGCGATTACGTGAAGTGCTGCCAGCATGCCGTTGTCCGCGCCCCAGAAGTCCCGAAAATAGTAATGAGCAGAATGCTCTCCCCCAAAAACAGCCCCGCTCTGGCGCATCTGGTCTTTAATCAGCGAATGCCCTACTCGAGTCCGAATCGGTATGGCCCCCATTTCCTCGATAACCTCTGCCACGCTTCTCGAACACAACAGATTGTGAAGGACGTGAATGGGACCCGTCTCTCCCGAGTCTCTTACCCTCGCTATCTCCCTTTTGGCCACGAGGGCGGCGACGGTGCTCGGCGTTACCGGGTGGCCAGCCTCATCAATAACAAAGCACCGATCAGCGTCGCCATCAAAGGCCAAGCCCAGATCAGCCCCCTCAGCCAGAACCGCTGCCTGGAGATCCACCAGGTTTTTCGGATCAAGGGGGTTTGCCTCATGGTTCGGGAAGCTCCCATCCAGCACAAAATACAACGGGACAATGTCGATGCCTTTTGTCCCAAGGCCCAGAGCATCGCCGAGCACGGCCGGAACCGTGTGCCCGGCCATACCGTTTGCGGCATCGACCACAATCCGCAGGGGGCGCTCTCCTGATAGGGGAACTAAGTCCCTCACATAGCGGGCATAGTCAGCCAACACATCGCTTTCCTGGAGATTCCCGCCCACTTCATTAAAGACCCTGGTGTCCTCGAGATACTCGATGGCTCGGTCTCGGATATCAGAAAGCCCCGTATCCAGGCTGATTCCTTGGGCTTTGGCTCTCGAAAACTTGAGACCGTTATAGGTCGCAGGATTATGGCTGGCGGTAAACATGACCGCGGGCACATCCCATGATCCCGAGGCAAAATACACCATGTCGGTGGAGCACAATCCTATGGTTCTCACCGAGCCGCCCTGGGAGAGGACGCCCTCTATGAAAGCTTCCGCTAACACCGGGGAAGATTCGCGCATGTCATAGCCGACGACTATTTCCCTGCCTGGCAATGAGATAACGTCCACAAACGCTGCGCCCAGAGCCCGGGTGACGTGGGGTGTTAATTGTGTCTCAACCAGTCCACGAACATCATAAGTCTTGACAATGTCGAACAGAACGTGGGATGCCATTTCCCCAGCCTAGTTTGCGATGGGAGAGCTAAGACCCCGGGTTGCGGCGGACCTTTCGCCACCCTTCGGGTGCCACAAGAGCCAGAGCCTGCTCGCTGCACAGATCAAGAAAGTACGGCTCTGAGGTGGGAGAAAGCGGGTCAATCACTACCTCCGCGTCGCAGTAGACATAGGTGAGGGCCAAAGAGGCCTTGCGAGAGCACACCGCTGTGCCACGCAACCTCCGTTTAGGCGGTCTATAGGCCATGGTCTCTTAGCGTCGATTTCGAGTGCTTCCCTGTCACCGGCACCGCGTGACACTGAAAAATCTAGCGAACGGCAATCAGAACCGATCCTTGACGGGGGGGAGTAGGTAAGACCATGACGCTATCGAGAATCGTCTCTCCCCGCACAGACAGCGCTGCAAAGAACGGCAGACCAGAAGAGAGCTGAAAGCTTCCTGCCGAAACGGCCCTCGTGGTAAGACCTCCCGCCGGAACTTGGACGTCTCGGCCATCGAGAGTGACGACAAGTGCCTCGCTCCCTGAGTTGAAAAGTGATAGGTGTGTCTCTCCGACGGCGGGAACCGCAAAAGCAGCCTCCCCCACAATGCTGGTCGCGCTTCCCACCCAATCCGTGTCAGTTCGCGCATCCGTTCCCACGCTGGTGCGTAGAGAGGCCACCACAGGGCTATCGGCCTCCAGGACAAAAGCCAAATCTCCGCTCCCAAATTCATCCAGGAGGAGATCCTTGGTTTGCCCGGCCACCAACTGCACATCGATGCGAGCATCAGGGAATCCTGCGACCACCACGGTGACCTGTGCCACCGTGTCGTTTTCTGGGGATAGAAGGCGCACCAAAGCCGCCACATCGCGGTAGCCGTCCTTGCCACGAATGGGCCCTAAGACCTCTTCTGGTGGCGAATACGCCCCGATAATCACGCGCGTGGTACTCGGTGGAGTTTGAGAGCCAATCACGCTCAATCCGTCTGCTTCCAAGCCTCGGACGATGGAATAATGCACGCTGGCGACAACGCCCACCCCCGCACTGGTGACCCGCAACACGGGAGAAGGTTCGTTCGGAGCAAGCCCCGCCACAGAAATCACTCGCTGGGATTTCGGGGCAAGAAGGATTCCTCGGCCTAGGGGCGCAATAATCGGCCCGGTAGCGCCCCACACGTCCACGTCAATCAGTGCAGAAACTTCAAAGGGGTTGATTAGCGACAGGGCCATTTGGCGGCCTGTTGTGGTTTCTCCCCCCACGAGCCAAATCTCTGGCTCTGGAGTCTGACACTCTAAGGTTGCGAGCCCTCTCACATTGAGGTTGTCAAGAATCTGTGCGCTGGTTGCTGCCAATGGTCCCTCGTCCACCGGTTGTGACACCAAAACCGGGGGGGTGGACGTGATGGCAGACTCCAGGGAAAAACCATCCACCACGGTGGTGTCGGTAAGAGTGGACAGCGTCGCACCGGGACCAAACATTGTTTCCAAAGGGGCGCCATACCCAATTCCCTGGCTTCCTTGGGATCCAAAGGAAAGAGCCGGCCCCATACAGACCAAAAGGCGATCTGGTTCCGCCGGTAGCACCTCCACGCTGGTCACCGAGCGCGGTGGGCCGGCCAGAGCGCTAACCACCCCAGAGGGGAGGCCCACCGCAACCAGCAGTAGCGATATGGCAAGAGCCAGGGTGGAAAGAACCGCGGAGAGCGTTCTGCGGGCAAGAGTGAGAGCCCCGTGTTGGGGGGGATAATCAGACATGATCGGAGGTTTCCTCCCCGAGGACAGGAATCGCATCGTCTAGGCGGTTAGGAGAAGCTTTAGCTCGTCTCTCGGTCGGCACCGCCAGAACAAGAACAATGCCGAGCAGGACGAGAAACAGTTGGTTCCACCCACCCAACGCAGATACGGTGCCCTCACTTTGGTCCACGGTCACCTCTGGTGCCTGCCACAGCTGACCGGCCTCCAGCGAACTTGCGCTCAACAGGCCGGGTTGTCTGGACAGCGCAAGAGCCGCTTCGCTATCGCTATCGCTGCGCAAAAGAACGAAGCGAATGCCATAGGCCTGGAGCGTGCTCAGCGGCTCAGCGGAACTGGGTCGAATCAGCATGGCCGCAAGCCTTGCAAGATCCTCATCGCTATCCGTAGTGGTGGACGCTCTCCCCCGGACAAGGGTGGAGGTGCGAGACAGGGTTTCTCCCGAACCGCGGTGAAGAGAGACGTGATAAATGTCTTCCCCTGGTTCGATAACCAACGTACCCACGTCAGGGTTGAGCGCAGCTTCTGCGGCAACAAAGGCGGGCAAAGTTCTAGCCGCCTTCGCTGGAGAAACGGCGGCTTCGTCACCCCACACCTGGAAGCCCACGGCAACAGGAGCAACAAGTGTTGCGACGAGTACAAGCGCTGTGGTGCTCCTCGCCCACCATTGCGCTGCTCCCGAGAGCGAGTTGCCCAGAGCATCGTGAAAGACCACCCGATCAAGTCCGGAGCCTGCCCCGATCAGTATCCCCAGCATCAGAAGCGACACTCCTGTGCCTGGCCACACAAAAACGGCTTCATGGCCTTCATAACCTGAAAACAGAACGGGAGCCGTCGTCGCGGTAATAATTCCCAGGGCAAAAAGGCCTGCAAAGCTCGCACTCGCTGATGTATTGCCGAGGGCCAGAGACACGACAGCGGTAGCAAGCAAAAGCACGCCACCGCCAACAAAGATGAGAGTCAGAACCCCGGCCGAGCCATCGCCTAACACGGAGGCTATGTTCCCTGGCAGGGGGACCGGAAGCCCCACCATCATTTCCCACCAGGAGCTGGGGGCGGCAGGTGCAGAGGCGCCGGGGTCGGCGAAAAGAACCCCCCAATTTTCCCACCAGCGGCCTTCTCCTCTCGCCCACCACTCGAAGAATCGTGGAGTTGCCAAGACGAGGGAAGGAAGGAGGACAAAGGGTAAGACGCCAAGGAACATCGGGAGGGGTCGGCCCCACCCGCGAACCGCCACAAGAACAACAACACCGATAATCACCGCGGGCCACAACACCGGGGCGCTCGCGGTGACCACAATGGCTGCCAGAGAAGCGGTGCCTACTCGCTGCCACGATTGGTGCGCGCTCAAGAGCGAACCCACCAACCACGGAAGCGCCACATGAGCTATCACCGCGCCGATGCGACCATCGGAAATCGCAAACAGGAGTGTGGGGCTCACCGCCCAGATGACCGCCGAAAATGTCGTTACCCAGGCTTGGCTAAAGAGGTGAGAGAAGCCCCACCAGGCACTGACACCCGCGAGAGGAATGGCGGCTAGCAGCAGGTACACAAGGGCCGCGGACGGCTCCCACCAGGTCAAAGAACCCAGCAACGCAAAAAGGAACGCGGCAGGGTCTGCCGGCAGGGACACCGCATCAAATCCCCACTGGGTGGGAGTGAGTGACCATGCCGTGGCCCACACATCCTGAAAAGTGGCACCCATCGGAAGGGCGCCACCGCCGATGAGTGCTTTAGCCCCCCACCAGGGGCCCAACACGATTGCAGCCACCGCAGCGAGGCCCCCCACCATCCATGGAACGTGAGGAAGCCCCCGGGGCGCCGGAGTGATGTGAGCGAGTTCTTCGACCCTCGCCCGTTGACCTTCGCGAGCGATGGCGCGTCTTTTGCGCACTTCTCTCACATCCATACGAAGAGCGTCAATCGTGTCCCAGGATGTGGTCCTGGTCTCCCTCAGTACTGTCCGGGCACTAAAGATGGCCCCCAGTTTTCCGACAGTTCCCACCGCAGCCAGAACCTCTGTGACCATTCGGTCAGGTCGCTTGGCAACAAGGTGAGCCAAAGCCCGGAGAAGTGACCAGGGCACCATCGTTACCAGGAGAGGAAGGAGAGCCCACCCCGGGGCGTACACGAGTCTGCGGTAAAGCCAGGCCCTGGTCGACAGAAAGTGATGAGACACCTCGGAGAGTTTCTTGCGCGCATTCCACTCCGCAGAACTCGACGCCACTTCGATCACCGAACGCGGAACGACGACGATGCGATGCCCCTGCAAGCGCACCCGCACGCACACATCGAGTCCACCGTCGAGACCGGGCAGGGCGGGATCAAAACCGCCTACCTCTCTCAGCGTGGCGGCATGAATCAACATTCCTGCCTCCCCTACGGCAAGCACATCGCTGAGGCGGTCGTATTGGGCTTGATCTAATTCTCGCTCGGCCAGTGCCATCCGCTGACCAAAAGGCGTCATGGTCTCGCCCAGCTCCCGCAGGAAGGCTGGACGGTCCCCCATTCGCTGCTTGGGGCCTGCGACTTTTATGAGGGGCGCCGCTTCCACACTCAACGCAAGCTGAGCTAGGGCAGATTCGTGACAGACAACATCATCGCGGAGCAACCAGACCCAGTTTTCTTGGTTGATGTCGGATCCCACGGGATAAAGGTGGTCCATCGCCTCATCGACGGCTTCGGGAAAAGATGTTGAAAAGGGCAAGGTCAGCGTTTCAACGGACAGCTCGCTTCCCTCCAGGGCAACTTCATACCCGGCAGGCACCGTTGAATCAGCCGTGGTGTCGATGATGAGAAGCCGATCGGGCGGGGACGATTGCTCCCGGATGCTTGCTACCGACCGAGAAAGGGCCTCTCCCCCTTGTCGAATAACAAGAACTGCATCGATGCGTGAGCGCATCAGAATCGGCTAGGCGCGTCTGCGCAGTCGACGCCGCTCACGCTCCGAAAGGCCACCCCAGATACCAAAGCGTTCATCGTTGGAGAGCGCATACTCGAGGCATTCGGCCTTGACTTCGCATTGAGAGCAAATCTTCTTGGCATCCCTGGTCGAGCCACCTTTTTCGGGAAAGAACGCTTCAGGATCTGTTTGAGCGCAGAGCGAGTCTGCTTGCCAGGACAGCGCTCCCTCATCATCTCCGGGCCGACGTACACCGGGCACACCCAGTGACACCGGGTCGACGAACCAGTTATCGGGAACAGAATTCCGATACTCGCTCACTCTGGCTCCTCTACCGCTGTCCACCGGCCGAACATATGTGGTTAGGACAATTACACCCGTGTAATTCGCTCCCGTCAAGTCCTAGTATTTCCAACACTCAGGTGGGGGTTTAACTTGCCACCTGTCGACTTAGAGCAACGTTCCAAGAGCGTCCGTAAGTATCGCTGCTGAGCGTGGCCATCCGGCCCGTGTGGTGACGAGGTGCCGAGCGTTGGCAAGAAGGGGCGCTCGCTCTTCGCTCGAGCAATTCAAGCATTGCTCGAGCGCTGCGGCCAAGCCCGCTACATCCCCGACGGGGAACGTCCATCCGGTAATACCGTGGATAACCCATTCCGCAGACCCGGAGGTCAGTGAGCTGACCACCGGTATCCCCGCCTGCATCGCTTCCATCACCGTCACCGAAGTTCCATCGGTTCGAGGCGTGACGACGAGGACATCGGCAAGGTGCAACAAGTCAACAAATTCGTGAGGTTTCTGGAGAGGAACAAACTGGACGTGGCCGTCCAAGCCCTCTGCGCGAATCAGGTCCTTGACCCTGGGGACCAGAGATCCCGAGTCGACCAAAATTGCCAGCGCATCTGAGTTCCGTTGAGCGATTGCTGAAAACGCTTGGATAAAAATCTCAGGGTCATAGTGGGGCTCGAGGGATCTCGGATACAAGACGATTCTGCGATTGTCGGGAATGCTGAGGTGACTGCGCACTCCCGCCAGGTCTTGCGCGGAAAGCGTTCCCTCTCGCGCCTCGGCGCCCCACGGTATACGCACGATTGTCTCTTCCTTTACGCCCATGGCAACGAGCGCATTCTCGATCGCGTAATTGTCTGTCACCACGAGGCGCAGAGACCTCACCGTCTTCGAGAGTTCCTCTAAGTGTGCGGGAGACTCAGCAGCCGTCACCATAAGGTCAGTTGCCCAGGAAATCCCCACATGGCGGAACTTCCCACCCGTAAGAGCAGCGCTCACTGTGTCCAAAGGGCCAGAAACCACCACATCTGCGGCGGACTCAAGGTAAGCGCTCAGAGCGCTCCACGACTCGAAAGTGTGTCCCGTGCTTTCCGACACGAGCTTCCCCGAAGGCTGGGGCACAAAGGTGAGGAGCTCATAAGAACTACTCAGTGTGCGAAACAGGAGGTCGAAGCGCGCGACGTGGGCGTCGGCCCTGTCGGTCACGAACGCCAACCGCGAAGACGACATGGCTAAATCAGGAGCTCTCTGGTCACCATGTCGTGAAACTCAACATCGCGGCCCAGCCTCTTGCCCACCACATCGTCGATGAAATCGGGTGTCACAATTCCCGGTGTTGCCGGGCGCAACGCCACAACATCAGTGGCGTCAATAATCGAACCAGCAGTCAGTGCATGGGAAAAACGCAAACCCCGTCGTTGAATAACGATGGTTTCTTTTTCGTTCTCGGCGACAATTTTCTCGGCACTTCCCAGTGCTGCTTCGAGGTCACGGGTGCGATTGACCATCTCTCTCCACGACTGAGGGGTCATGGAGAAGTGGTGATCGGGACCCTCCAACGCCACATCGTTGGTGAAGTGTTTTTCAATGACCCTGGCTCCCATGGCCACTGCTCCGAGAACGGTGATGTCGCCGTGTGTGTGGTCCGAGAGGCCTAAAAGGGCCTCGGGGTAACGCTCACGATAGGTATTCAACACGTTCAAATGAATGTGGTTGAGGTTTTCTGCTACCCCCGTGTAATTGGTGTTGCACTGCATAACGGAATAGGGAACCCCGTGCTTGGCGATGGTGGCCACCGCATTGTCCACCTCGCTCAACGTTGCAGCCCCCGTCGCCAAGATGACGGGTTTTCCTTTTGACGCGATGTGGTCGATGGCTTCTAGCCACGTAATCTCGCCTGAACCTATTTTGTATGCGGGGACGAACTCATCGACAAAATCGATGGCTTCGAGGTCATAGGGACTGGTAAAAAAGTCGATTCCAATGCTCGCCGCGTGATCAGCGAGAGGCTTAGTCCACTCCCACGGCAGTGACGCATCCTGGTAGACCTCATAAACACTCCTGGACCAGCTGGATTGGTGGGACTGCGCGCCCCCCATTTCCCGAAACCCTTTATCGCTGACTATGTGATCGGCGCGAAAGTGTTGAAACTTTGCCGCGTGAGCACCAGCCTCTTTGGCCATGGTCATCAGCTCCAGAGCGCGATCCAAAACCCCGTCGTGGTTTGCCGCAATATCGGCAATGAAATAGGTGGGGTCGTCGGGCCCAAGATGTGTGGAACCTATTTTCATTGCTCAGTCTTCCCGTCGCGATGTGTGTGTCCAAAGTAATCCATCACAGCATGGCGCTCTTTCACCG
>FUWD013023725.1_pt1 | contig 10201 bp, 10 predicted proteins | sample 1063281 | NCBI WGS metagenome assembly FUWD01 (sample SAMEA79048168, study PRJEB19326) | metagenome | biome: marine
CCCTGCTTAATCAACCAAAGAATTTCTTCAGCATGAGCTTTGCCAGCATGGGTGCCCTTAGAGCTCAATACCTGCACATAAACACCTTTTATAGTTGGCGTTAGCTGCAGTTGGAAATAGCCAGTAAAGGTATATACTCCATCAGCGTCCACTTCACCTTGATCCTCGTCTTCAAATATATAAATCACTTCACCACCCATCCAAATCTTATACCCTTTACGATCTTTAGGGTCATCAGAAACCGATGGCATGACATTATTAGCCGAATAAACAATGACAGGTGCGGCTTCCTCAACAGCCTTTTTGCCACCAAGTACAGACATATCAAGGGTGACAGGCCTACTTTCTTGCTGATTTTTACTACCAGAATGAAGGCCTTTGAACCAACCCCATACACCCCCCCCTTGCTCTTTTTCGGAGACAGCTTGTAAGTGCGTTGTGTGAGTAAAATAGATCTTACCTAGCTCTGCATCATGGCTACCTACATCCATATCGGCCATGGCTTGCAATAACAACCTCATGGCTTGTACTTGGTTCTGATCAATACGAATCAGAGGGCGGCCCTTTTGGTCTTTGCCCAACAGTCCATGTTGATGGCTCATGTCTTGCGTGGATTTATGTGCCACCCGCACAGTGCGACTCAAGTATTGTAATAGGGCAAACATGAGTTCAGACTTGGCTTCTACCTCATGCCCCTCTTGCTGCCAATCTGGTCGCTTACCACTAGCCACTTCACCATGACTGGCTTGCACATAACCCAAACTAATTTCAATAAGCCCCGCATCATTAAGCACCATTTCGGTACGCACCCTACTGTAGGCCAAGTCGTCGTCACCCCCAGTGAGCGAACGTAGCCAACCCCCTACTATGCCTGGATCACCGTCAACACCCGGCAATGGGACCCACTCTGTTTCCATGATACCACTAGCTGAGTCAGCCACGGCCAAGGGCATGTTTTGCAATTGCCAGAATTGTCCAACTTGCTGCCAGATCATCTCAGGAGTACCATTTACCGCAATATGTTTACCCTGATTGGCACCTAGTAGCTGAGCACTTTGACTGCCCATCTCGGCAAACACAAATGCTGGACGAGGGGCTTCGGTAATGCCAGCCTGACTAAGGCTCGTATCGGCATCAGGCACAACTAATAAATCTTTTTGTAAGCGCTTGTTTTGTAAGTCACTTGGCACACTTAGACGCTCTATTAATGGGGCTTTAGTATAATCGAGTTCCTTATTACGAAAAATGCTATCCTCGCCCGTTACCGAAACACCAGTACTACTGCATGCACTCAATACTAGTACTGAGGTCAATCCCAACATATGCCTAATAGGCTGTCTCATTGTCTTTCCTATGTTTACCACAAGGTCGCATCAATCGCCTTGTCGAGTATTTAATCCACGTTAATATGACACTGATTGTCGTTAGAGGTTCATTACACATCACGCCAGAAATGGCATTCTATAATAATGTCAATAATGATGGAAATTGTAGCAGGAAAATCGTCACACAATGGCAACAAATTGCGTTAGAATCACTACAAACCACTTACCATGAGAGTAACCATAATGACAATCAATAGCATACAAGTTGGTAACACCCTACCCCATATCCAACTCCCTATGACTAGCAACAAGACCTTTGACAATCATGATTACCAGTCACAAAATCTAGTGATCTATTTTTACCCCAAAGACGCCACCCCAGGCTGCACTACCGAAGGCAATGAATTTAGCCAAAACGTGGACGCCTTTAAGGCCGCTAATTGCCAAATATTTGGTGTATCTCGGGACAGCATGCAACGCCATGAGAACTTCAAAACTAAACAAAATTTCCAGTTCGAATTGATCAGCGACGTGGACGAAAAATTATGTGCCATATTTGATGTTATTAAACTGAAAAAACTCTATGGCAAAGAATATCTGGGCATTGAACGCAGCACCTTTGTCATTAATGGCCAAGGCCAACTGATCAAAGAGTGGCGCAAAGTGAAGGTGAAAGGCCATGTGCAAGAGGTACTGAACTATGTACAAGGACTTTAGATAAGTTACCCAGCGTGCGCAACAACAAGCCCTAGGCTACTTACAAGGCTTCATGCTTAGGCCAGGCATTAATAATAGCCTTTAACAAGGTGGCCAAGGGTATAGCAAAGAAGACTCCCCAAAATCCCCAGAGGCCACCAAAAACCAGCACAGCCACGATAATAGCCACAGGGTGCAGGTTCACCGCCTCAGAGAACAATAATGGCACCAATACATTGCCGTCTAGGGCCTGTAATATCAGGTAAGCCACAATCAAGGTATAAAAATCGGTAGCCAAGCCCCATTGCACATAACCGACAAGTGCAATAGGAATAGTTACCAAGGTCGCCCCGATGTATGGGATCAATACCGAGAAACCAACCAGAATTGCCAGTAAAACAGCGTAATTAAGATCTAACACTAGGAATAAAAAATAGGCACTCGTGCCGACAATCAATATTTCGACCACCTTGCCACGGACATAATTAGCAAGTTGATCATCCATTTCATGCCAAACACTACTAAGTACCACACGCCTATTGGGTAAAAAAGCAGCAAACCAGCCCATAATCAATTTGCCATCTTTTAAAAAAAGAACACCAGTATGGGTACGAGAATGAGGTATATCAGTAAAGCAATAGACTGACTAATAGATGCTAAAGAATAACTAACAATCCACTGCCCGCTATTGGCTACCTCGCCCATTATGGTGTCCAGCAAGGTTTGTACCTGTTCCTTTGATACCAGAAGAGGATACTGATCAGGCAACAACAACAATACCCCTTGTAACTTTTCTGCCATAGCAGGCAGCTCACTCAAAAAGCTACTTGCTTGACGCCACACTAAAGGGACCAATACCAATACTATGACCGCCAAACCCACCAAAAATAACGCATATATGCCCCACACAGCCAGCAGATGACGCACGCCAAAACGTTCCAACCATTGCACCAGACCCATGGTAAGGTAAGCCAGAACCATGCTCGCAAATACGGGAGCCAGCATAGACCCGAATATGGCCAGCACCAGTCCACCGGCTAGCAGTAACACTACCAGTAACAATGCCTGTTCATCGGCAAATAGGTAATCTAACCAAGCACGGAAAATTTTAAACATGGGGGCTCCTAGAGTCGACCAAGGCGATCATGCCTTGGCCAGTAGATAATGATATTCGTCGCCGACCTGTTCCATACTGAGCAATTGATGCTTTGCAAGGTCGGTCCAAGCGATAAAGTCCCGTTGTGATGAGGGGTCCGTAACCAACACCAGTAACTGCTCGCCTGATTGTAACTGGCTAATAGCCCGTTTAGCCTTGAGTAGTGGCAATGGGCACTGCAGGCCTCGGGTATCGATAGTTTGGTATTGCTGGTTCATGAAAATACGTTAAACTTGTTTGATTCACGGCATTATAAGGCAAAGTATGACAAACACCTACTCCAGCGCCTGCTTCTTTGGTCTGTTGTCCCTTTTATGCTCCATTGTGGCTCTGGCCAATACCAAGCGCCACCTTTGGATTTTAATCATCTACCTAATTGGCGCTGGGCAGGTCATCGCTAACGATCTACCTGACATAAAGAACGCTCAAAGTAACCTGATTAGTCCTCAGCAAGAGCAACTTATTGGGCGCTTGGTGGCCGGCAATCTGAACCGCTTACCCAGTAGTCAAGCCTTAGGCGTGCGTTTGTGGTTAACGGACCTAGTACGCCCACTGCTCAATCACAGTAGCTTAAGCAATAAGCAACTACAAATGTTCTTGATTAATGATCGTAGTATCAACGCCTTCGCTGCCCCTGGGGGTATCATTGGCGTACACACGGGGCTAGTGCTAAAAATGCAACATGTTGATGAGCTGGTGGCTGTACTAGCCCATGAAATTGCCCATATTAGCCAGCGCCATTACGCCCATCGCCGTGCCAGCGAAGAACGTCGAGCCCCCATTTATCTGGGCGCTTTGCTTACCACCATGGTGTTGGCTACTCAGGTTGATGCTCAGCTAGGCGAGGCGGGGTTTCACGCTACCTATGCCGCCATGATGCATGAACAAATGAGCTACAGTCGCGCCAATGAACAAGAAGCCGATCGGGTTGGTTTGGATTTAATGCAAGCCAGTCATTTTGATACCCATAAAATGCTCTCAGCTTTGAAGCAATTAGACTCCCCATTTGTCGAACAGGACCCCAATTGGGCCTGGGCCCGCAGCCATCCAATTTCGGAGCACCGTGTCGCAGATATAGCATCGCGCGTAGAGCAGCTCTCGGCCCACCCCAGCAGCCCCCATTATCAACTGGATTTCCAACTGCTAAGAATCATGTTAGCCACGCAACTGACGGACACCACCAAACAATCATTAGAAGATGTTAGTAAACGACTTGACCCTCTAGCAGACCACTACGCTTTGTATCTGCAATTTGCAGAAGCCATGCTGTTAATGAAACAACAGCAGTGGTTAGAGGCCGGCGACCTACTTGAGGGTTTGGCAACAGAACGACCAACGCAACCCTTCATTTGGAACCAATGGCTAAGGGCATTGCTGATGCAAGGCCAATACCAACAAGTGATAGAAATCAGTCAAGAATATGCTGACTTAGGGCTGCACCAAAACTTGTCTAGGTATTATCAGGCCTTAGCTTATGCGGCCATCAAAGATATGGATAAAGCCTACCAGCAATTAAACCAATTAATACAAGCCCAACCCGACTGGATCGGCGGCTGGCAACTGTTGGCCGATTGGCGTGGGCAAACCGCCGACTTCACCGAGCACCGCATCGCTAAAGCCCAGTGGCATCTTTTGCGCGCCGAATTTGAACTGGCCCAAGAACAGGCTCTGCTAGGTGAGCAATTGACGACGACTAGCGACCAGCAACGTCAACAGCTCAAACACATTCAAGCCCAGGCAAAAGCCTTGAAAGAAACAGCCAACAGCTTGTAAAACGGCGACCTTGGATAAGGCTTCATGATCAAAAATATTGCGTCTGGCGAGAACAAAGAAACACCCTCACCAACCTAAACTTAACCTATCAGTTGCGTCATAGTAACGCTTTACAGGCACTTCACTTCAGATATCAAGCAGCTGAAGTTACTTGGGCTGGAAATCGATTAAACGCTTTAACGGCTTATAAGCTGCCGCCCGCAAAGAGGGATCAATACGGATTTCGTTGGCACCCGTGCGCAGCACATGCTCGATTTTTTGCAAATCATTCATGGCCATCCATGGGCAATGGGCGCAACTACGACAAGTAGCTCCACTGCCACCGGTTGGTGCCTCTAAAAATGTTTTGCCTGGGGCGGCCTGTTGCATCTTATAAAAGATGCCACGGTCAGTAGCTACAATGAAATGTTCATTCGGCATTTTCTGCGCGGCTTTAATCAACTGCGTAGTTGAGCCAACAGCATCGGCAATATCCACCATAGCTTGAGGTGATTCTGGGTGCACCAATACGGCGGCATCAGGGTAGATGTGTTTAAGGTTATCAATACCTTTGACCTTAAACTCTTCGTGAACAATACAAGAACCCTGCCATAACACCATATCAACGCCTGTTTGATTGGCGATATAGCGTCCAAGGTGTTGGTCTGGCCCCCAAATAATGGGCTTACCTTCCGCCGCCAGATGTTCGACCACCTGTAGCGCAATGCCCGAGGTAACAACCCAATCGGCACGGGCTTTAACCGCCGCTGATGTATTCGCATAGACAACCACCGTGTGATCCGGATGAGCATCACAAAAAGCACTAAACTCGGCCGCAGGACAGCCAATATCCAGCGAACAGGTGGCTTCCAGCGTTGGCACCAAAATGCGCTTTTCTGGATTCAAAATCTTAGCCGTCTCGCCCATGAAATGAACACCGGCTACCACTAGGGTCGAAGCGCTGCTTTGATTACCGTATTTGGCCATTTCCAAAGAGTCCGATACACAGCCACCAGTTTCATCGGCCAGCTCCTGCAATACCGCATCCGTGTAATAGTGCGCGACTAAACTGGCGTTTTGCTCTTGCAGAAGACGTTTAATACGCGCCTTAATAGCCGAAGTATTATTCGCATCATGCTGCTTAGCAAGGTGTTCATGGGCTAGGTGTTCTTGTACTAGCACGCGATCGGCTATATCTTGTTCGCTCATTAATACGCTGTCATTTTGAGCTGTGGTCATAGTATCCATCTCTAACTCGTTACCGGCTTGGTTGGCCCTATGGCTAAATTTTTAGAGTCACTTCAATTCTCGCGCTAAGCGAGCGGAAGAGCTATCCGGGTATAATTCGATAACCCGGTCTAATAAGCGCTGCCCTTTCACCGTATCACCCAACTTAACCCAAGCACGGCCGGCTTTATACATGGCATCAGGCACTTTACGGTGCTCTGGGAACTGGCTAATGACCTTACTAAATTGCTCGATCGCTAATTCTGTTTGACGCTCAACCATATAAACTTCACCTAACCAATAGTAAGCGTTTCCGGTCAGCGCACCATTGGGATAATTGGCAACAAACATCTGCAATGCATCAACAGCCTGCTTGTATTCCTTACTGCGAATCAGGTTAAAAGCGGCTTTGTAATCGGCTTGTTGCTGTGCCGGGTCGACCACTGGCACCTCAACCTTCGGTTGCGTGGTTTCAACCGGTGTCGAAGGCTCAACAGTCGGCGTTGCTAACGGCTTTGGCGTTGCCAGTACGGCTGTTTTTGCATTTAGATCGGCAATCCGGCGATCCAAGTCCATGTAACGGTCTTTTTGATTTTGCTCCATGCGGCGCAACTTAAAAGTCAGTTCTTCCATCTGCCCTCGTATTGAAGCCACTTCTTGCTGCAATGACTCCAATAACATGAATAACTCAGTATTGGCGTTTTGCTGTTGTGTCTGCTGTTGTGTCTGCTGTTGTGCCCGGGCTTGAATTTGTGCGGCAGGGGTAGGTTCAGAAAGGTCTTCTATTGGCACCAATACTTTTGTATCAGCAGACAGCGGCAGGCTAAAACAGAAAAGACAGGCATAAAGGCCAGTTTTAGTCGCCTTAGAGAATTTTATGAAATGCATGGATCACTTCCCTTAAAAAAACAAAACCACCGCTCCAGCGGGCCAGAACGATGGTATAACAACAATCACATATACCGAGGTAAAGCCAACCAGAGTAGGCAGGCTTGTGACGGTGCCTCTGGCTTACTGGTAAGTAGCGTAACGAATCTCGACACGACGATTTTCAGACCAAGAAGACTCGTTGTGACCCTCGTTTACTGGACGTTCCTCACCAAAGCTAACCACTTCGATCGCATCGACAGAGACACCTTGAACCACTAGGTAACGACTAACAGAGTTACCACGACGCTCACCTAGCGCCATGTTGTATTCACGAGTTCCGCGTTCATCAGCATGGCCTTCGAGCACAATACGGGCCCCAGGATTTTGGGCCAAAAATGCAGCATGGCCGTTTAACACTTCACGGAATTCAGCCCGTATAGTGGACTGATCAAAATCAAAGTAAATAATATGGGCTAATGCCTTAGTTGCTTCAATAGATTTTTCTTGAGCAGCTTCAGCGGCTTGGGCAGCCTGAGCAGCTTGGGCAGCTTGGGCAGCTTGGGCAGCTTGGGCGGCTTGTTCGGCCTGTTCTGCAGCGGCGACAGCGGCGGCTTCAGCTTCAGCCTCAGCTTCAGCTTGCGCCTTAGCCGCTTCACTAGCCGCTTGTTCTGCGGCAGCAGCAGCTTGTTTATTGGCCTCTTGTTCAGCTGTTAGTTGATCGGCAGCTGTTGTTTCTGCACCGCTAACTGTGGCTTGCGTACTAGCGGAACTATCTGTAGTGGTATCTTGGTTACTACATGCAGCCAGCAGTGTCATCATGAAGCCTGCGGCTAGTATTTTGCTTCGGTTTCCCATGCGCATTTTGATGCTCCTATTTAAATGGGCCAACGGTAAAAATTCGGGGCCAATTGTAGCACACAACGCGGCCTCCTAACTAGGGGATATACCCCTAAGTTGATCTAGAAACAACCCCATTTTTGCTAATAATTCTAGCAGGCAATGGCTGTTTCACAAGTTAATCTCTTAATAGCAACTTAAATCTTTAATTTCTATTAATCACTTAGGTATGGCGACCAGGCAGGCTCTCTCACCACACCGGATGTCGCTGGCAACTTATACTTTACTCGACCATCAATGGACACAGCGGCCAGAATGTCCTGCCCGCCAGATTCTGTAGCATATAAAACCATCGAACCATTTGGCGCCACAGTGGGCGATTCGTCTAGGCTAGACTGGGTCAACGTGCTCATGGTGCCGCGCTTAAGGTCTTGCACGGCTATATGGAAACGACCATCATGGCGACTCACCAATACCAAAAACCGTCCATCATAAGTCAAACTGCCTCGCGCATTATAATCACCATCAAAGGTTAAACGCTCTACCCATTTAGTCGCCAATTCCACTTGATAGATCTGTGGCTTACCACCCCGATCAGAGGTAAAAATAATACTCTTGCCATCAACAGTCCACGAGGGCTCCGTATCGATGCCATAATGTTTAGTAATGCGCTGTAACTTATTCGTTTCTAAATGCAAAACATAAATCTCAGCATTGCCGTCTTTAGACAATACCAGAGCCAATTTTTTGCCATCAGGGGACCACGAGGGCGCACCATTTAGGCCTTTGAATGATTTGATACGATTACGCTCACCAGTGCGTAAATCTTGAATGTAAATAGCCGGGCGGTTCGTCTCAAAAGACACGTATGCAATCTTGCTTGCATCTCTAGACCAGCTTGGAGACATGATGGGCTGTTTGGATTCTAGAATCACTTTGGCGTTGTGACCATCAGCATCTGCAACCAGTAAATGATAATAGTTGGGATTCACCTTTTTCTCGGCCGCCACGTAGGCCACCCGTGTACGGAAAGCACCACGTAAGCCAGTTAAAGCTTCATACACGGCATCACTGACACTATGTGATAAGGCGCGTAAATGATCACGGCCGCCGCTAAAATTACCGCTGACCATCACCTTTTGCTTAACGACATCAAACAACTTATACTCCACACGGAAACCTTTTTCCGTCTGAAAAACCTGGCCGATAACTAAATATTCTGTCGCCAGATAACGCCAATCTCGAAAATGCACTGTTTCTTCCGTACTGGGAAAACTCAACATAGCCGAGCGCTTTAAGGCATTAAATTGCCCACTTCGTTCCAGATCGGATTCGATGACACTGGCCACATCTTGTGGCAAAGCCTTATTACCAGCCCAGGCAAAAGGGACAACCGCTATAGGCACGGGATTGTCCACACCAGATGTGATTTCTATGACCAGCTCAGAAGCCACTGATAAGTTCGATAGTAATAATGCTAGGACCAACCCTAGACATGTTTTAAGCTTTTTCATAATCTCAAATCTTCCGGTCTAAATCGTATTTTGAACTGGCGAAAATTTGCATCAAAAAGTTGCGTATTCAATTGTGCTAGCTTATCAAAGCGCCCCACTTTTAACACGGCATTTTTAACTGATGATACCAAAGCATCCGTCGCATCACGGCTAACAACCTCAACACTAATCACTTCACCAGTAGGCACCAAGCGAATCCTAACTTCAACAAACATACCATTGCGAGCGTCTGGTGGCCGCTTCCAACGTTTACGCACTTCATCGTGGACATAGGCCGTTGCTGAAGCCACTGCTTGCGCGTTGGTGACACCTTCTTGATATGCCAACTCTTCCTCCAACGATGAGTCCAGCTCGTCACTGAGGGCAGCCAACTCCTCGGCCTCCACTTTAGCCTGAGCTTCACGCTGCTGTTCTATGACTAACTCAGCTTGGCGCTGGGCTTCAGCCTCAGCCTCTTTTTGAGCTTCCAACTTTGCCTGCTCTTTGGCTTTGGCCAATTTTTTGGCATCTGCCAATTGTTTAGCTTCGGCTTTCTTTTAGCATCCGCCAGTTGCTTAGCTTCGGCTTTCTTTTGGCATCCGCCAGTTGTTTAGCTTCGGCCTTCTTTTTGGCATCCGCCAGTTGTTTAGCTTCGGCCTTCTTTTTGGCATCCGCCAGTTGTTTAGCTTCGGCCTTCTTTTTGGCATCCGCTAGTTTCTTCGCTTCGGCCTTCTTTTTAGCGTCGGCCAACTTTTTGGCTTCAGTCTTCTTCTTAGCGTCGGCTAGCTTCTTGGCTTCAGTCTTCTTTTTAGCGTCGGCTAGCTTCTTGGCCTCGGCTTTCTTTT
>FUWD013194627.1_pt1 | contig 10200 bp, 8 predicted proteins | sample 1063281 | NCBI WGS metagenome assembly FUWD01 (sample SAMEA79048168, study PRJEB19326) | metagenome | biome: marine
CGGCTCCACACTCCGGGGAACAGGCGGTTCACCAAATATTAACTGCGACGGATGGTCGGCAAGAAGATCCAAAAACTGGTTCAGGTTGTCCGTTGCCTTTTCGAGATTCTGTGCGCTGACCGAAAGCTGGCGTTTAAGTTGGAAGAATGAATCGTCTGCGCTATCTATAAGTAATACACCTCTTTCTAACAGGACGTTGGCATTTTTCATAGCCTGTCTGAGGTCTTCAACGGCCTTCTTGATATCCTTCTCATTGTCAGCCACCATATCTTCTACACCCACGAGCATCTTGTCCATCTGTCCAAGGCTGCTGCCGGCCTTGTCCATCAACTTGTTGAGTGATTGTGCCGCATCGTCCACAGAAGCAAGTATTCGGTCCCATCTTTTGCTGTCTAAGATACGACCTGCACTCTCAAGAGACGATTGCAGTTTTGTGGAAATACCCTTTACATCAGCATCGACGATCATTCGATCAATATTAACAAGGGATTTTCTAACCTTATTTGAAACAGCTTTCACCTCGGCATCTGCAATCATCAAATTGACATTGTCGAGGGTCAATTTCAGTTTGTCAGAAATCCCTTTAAGATCTATGGTTTTGATATGGTTCAGAACATCATCAAGTCCTCTAAGCAGTTCACTGAACTCGGATGGCTTTGAGGCCACAATCGGATATTCCGATGGAAAGGTAATACGAGGGGAACGATCCGGGTCGCTTTCCTTTTTGTGGTCTAATTCGACAAACATACTCCCCGTAATACCCACGTCTTTTAGTTGAGCAACGATACTTTGATCAAGCACCTGTTTGGATTCGATCTTTAGTAACACCTGTATTAATTTCGAGTCGGGGGCAACCCTTATACCTTCTACCCGGCCGATGGATACACCCCTGTATTTTACCGGGGAATCCTTACTGAGCCCCTGAACAGATTCATCAAAATAGGTTGCGTAAAAGCTACCCTTTTCTAAATAACGGGACATACCCAACCAGATAATGGCCATCAGGGTGATGCCTATCCCGGTGGCCACGAACAGCCCGACAGCAAACTTGGTTCTCTGGGATGCCATTATTGGGAACCCCTGCTGGCCACGCCTTTTACCTCGGCCTGACGGCTAAAAAACTGTTTGACGAATTGATTCTGACTGTGATCCCGCAGATACTTTGGATTACCTTCTGCGATAATCCCCTTTGCACGCCTGTCTAACATAATAATCCTTTGGGCCACTGCAAAAATGCTCTGAAGCTCGTGAGTAACAATAACCATGGTGGTACCGAGACTCCTGTTTAGATAGAGGATGAGGTCATCTAATTCAGCAGACGTCACAGGATCAAGACCTGCAGAAGGTTCATCAAAAAACAAGATTTTCGGATTCAGGGCCATGGCCCTTGCTAATCCCGCCCTTTTTTTCATCCCCCCACTCAGCTCGGAGGGAAGATGGTTCTCATAACCTTTTAGATTAACCAAACCTAATTTCATCTTGACCAGAACATCTACTGATTCCTTGGGTAGAGAAGTATACTCCCTTATCGGTAAGGCCACATTTTCGGCAATTGTCATGGAGCCGAACAGAGCAGCGCCCTGGTAAAGGACTCCGACCTTCCTCAATATTTTTTGCAATGTCGTGTCATCGTCGACGGAAATCTCATCGCCGTCAATAGTTATCTTACCCGAACGGGGTTCTATGAGCCCTATGATGGCCTTCAGCAATGTGCTTTTGCCGCAGCCACTTCCCCCCAAGATAACAAACACCTCTCCTTCATAAACGTTGAAAGATACATGGTCAAGGATGATATCTTCGCCGTATCCTGCTCTAAGATCTTTCACCCGGATGATGGCCTTGCGCTCCATCGATGCCGTCCTATCCCCAATAGCGAAGTATGACCGAAAACATAGAATCACACAATATTATCAAGAAGATGCTGCTGACCACTGCCGATGTGGTAGCCTGTCCCACGGATGCGGCACCGCCCCTGACCTGGAAGCCCCTGAAGCAGCCTATCCAGGTTATCAGGACACCAAAGATCCCGCCCTTAAAAACACCCCAGAATACATCAAAGAGTTCCAAGGTTTTTATGGTCTGAGCCATATAAGCGCCGGTAGTAAGGTCAAGCATAAAGACCCCCACCAAGAGTCCCCCCATAATCGCAAAGAGGTCTGAAAAAAGTGTCAGGATTGGTACCATAATGGCCGCAGCCACGAGCTTGGGAACGACCAGAAACATGACAGGATTAAACCCCATGGTAAACAGGGCGTCAACCTCTTCAGAGATCTTCATGGTCCCTATCTCTGCCGCAAAGGCAGAACCTGACCGGCCTGCCACGATTATGGCCGTCATAATCGGCCCTAATTCACGGGTCATGGCAAGGCTGACCAACGAGGCCACATATATGTTGGCCCCAAATTGCTCGAGTTGAACCGAAGACATAAATGCCATGATAAGGCCCATAAGGAAGCTTATGAGGGCCACGATAGGAAGGCCGTCAACCCCGACCTTCTGCATGTACCGGATGGTGTCGTCTGTTCGCAGAGACCTGGGGTGCAAACAGATATGAACTAATGAAATAATAATCGAGCCGATAAATGATATAGCATATTTTAGATCTGAAATGTGCTCTAAAGTCGCCTCGCCGATGCGGATGAAGATGCCCGAAGACCGTTTCTTCTCAATCGACATTTCTTCGCCAAGAGAATCGAAATGGAGGATAGAAAGTAGTTTCTTTATCTTGTCGCTTGAGTTTATGACATAAAAGCCATCCCTGCCATTGGTTACCATCTTTCTCAAATGTGCTAATACTAATGTTCCAAAATCATCCAAGTAGTCGACTGTTTTGAGATCCACGGTTAGAGATGATAGGGAATAATTGCTAAGCAGAGCAGTCAACTCATCGATCATTTGACCGGCATTGGCTGCATCCATGTTTCCATGGATATTAAGCGTGATGCCTCCTTCGGGATTTTCAGAGATCTCGTATCGGGAGGTGCTTGGTGTCTCTGGGACGCTCATATAAGAAGTCTCTCATCCTGCCTTCTTTTCACTCTCTTGAAAATGGAATTTCCGCAAATCCTTTTCATCGACGTTATATTTAAGTTTCAGCAGCTCCATATCCACCTGGAAAATCAACCAGCCCAAGAAATTATTATCTCTATACAACTTGAACGCGATTTCAGTACTCCTATAGCCCATGGGATGGTCTTTGCTCGCCCGATAGAGGGTCAACACCTTATAAAGAGGATCCTCAGCTCCCTCGAAATCTATGTCAGCATAACTACTGCCCACCATTTCCTCAACATCCACTCCCGGCTCAATAGAATAGACGTCAAAGACCTTTTTATCCTTGTTGAGTAACACCAATCCGATATAGGGGATTGTAATCCCCTTCTGAACATCAAAAAAACCCTTTAGGGCCAGAGTTGTCTCGGCCCTTTCGCCCTCCTCAAATGGTTTGATTAACAAAGATCGGAGCAATCGGTAATTGACGGCTAAATCATCCCTCAATTCCCCCTTTCGTATATCCGTAATCTTATACCCCTTTGAAAAGTATGGGTAACCAAAGAAGATCCCGGCAGTTAACACTACTAACAAGACCAATGAAGGGATAAGCCAGCGCCTGGCCCGCTGATATCGCCTCTCCAAGACCTCCACAGACGTGACATCCCTGCCTAAGGAGAGGACCCCCTGGAAGTTGTGCTGGCCATCATAAAGGGCTGTTGTGCTGGTGGAAATATGGCATAGCCCCTTTTCGGGATGCCTGATCATCAGGGTTTTTTCCCTTATTGCATCTCCAGATACTACCTTATCAAGAAAGGTTCTATATTCCTCAGGATCTTCGTAAATCTCTTCGACTGACCTGTGACGCATTTCATTCTCTTCTCTGCCGTACAGATTTTCAGCCGCCCTGTTCCATGACAGGATATTGCCATCTTTATCAGTCAGAATAACGGCATCGGGAAGCTGGTCACAGAATTCCTTCAGCCCGTACAGTATCTGGCTTGTCTCATCAAGCCGCCTCGCTAAGTATTTGGCAAATTCCTTGACAACTTCTGGAAATTCACTGAGAAAAGTGGAGAGTTCCTCTTTTGGTATCCTGATAGTCTTTATGTCGTTGGTAGCCTTAACAGTAGCGGTCCGTTTTTCTCCTAATAGAAAGGACATTTCTCCAAATACAGACCCTTCATCAGAAATCTCGGCTATTTTTTTCTTCCCTTGAGGATAGCCACCTTCCCGGAAACAAGGAAATAGACATCCTGGGTATCATCGCCTTCGAGAAAAAGGCTCTCTCCCGCCTTGAAGGTGGTAATATACCTGTTTAAACTCGGATTATTTATTATCTGGTCTAACATAGGCAAATTGTGCGATATATCTGAAACGCCATTTTTAATTCAAACAACTATAACAAAATCACCCGATTTAGTCAAGAATAGACAAACAGAGCTATTGAAAGGACCTGGGACCCGCCCTGTAAATCCCTTGACAACGGCTTCGTTTTCCTATAATGATTCCTGACTTGAGTGCCTAAAGTGCCTAAAGTTTGAAGTGCCTAAAGTTAAGGAACTTCGTGTCATTTTTAAAAAGACTGGCTTCATCAAGGTCTGCTCGACATTGCCGAACTTTTGGGATATGCCCGCTTCCTTGCATGACCGGCGAGGCAGGTGGGCCTCCAAGATAAACCAGGCAAAAAAGCACTCGGAACAGAAAGTCGAGAATGCCGACCGTCCTGTCTGAGGAGAGGCACGGTAACAGTTTGCTCAACCAGGACCTCGATCGAGAACTGTATGCAATTTGAAAATGTTAAATATTTCCTTAAACTTTAGGCACTTTAGTTCACTTTAGGCACTTCAAACTTCATTCACTTTATTAACATAGAACATGCGAGCGTGAAAAACAGATGAAAATCATAGAATCAGTCACATACACCCCCCAACCAATAAGCCGAGGATACACAGACCAGATCCTTAGAGTAGACCTGACCTCTCCCACAGTATCGACCTCAAGCCTTTCACCGAATTACAAAACAAAGTATACCGGTGGAAGGGGTTACGCCCTCAAATTGATATGGGACGAGACATCTGAGAATACCCATTATGACAGCCCGGACAACATCTTGGTCATGGCGAGCGGACCCTTGGGAAATGAACCGAGATTTCCAGGAAGCGGCAAATTCATTGTAGGCACCATCTCTCCTCTTACCGATACCTTTATCGACTCCAATGTGGGGGGGCACTTCGGGCCTCTTTTAAAAAGCGCCGGCTTTGACGCATTAGCCGTTTCAGGTATCTCACAGGAAGATGTGGTCCTGATTGTAGATGCAGACCAGGGGCAAATCCGGATTGTTGAGGCCCCCACCTTTGGCGACCAGATTGACAACGGGGCGCTTTCCTATGGAGAGGCGCTGTTGAAGCACTTCAACAGTGGAAAACTAAGTGAAGATGTCGCCGCGGTAACTAACGGTATCGGGGCCTCAAATACAAGATACGGCATCCTGAACAGCCTCTTTTATGACAGCCGACGCAAGAGGATGCGATCCAAACAGGCAGGAAGAGGCGGCACAGGGACGGTCATGCGGCATAAAGGGCTCAGGGCCGTAATTGTCCGTTCAGGCCTGCATAAGGTCGGGGGAAATAACCCCGCGGATGAAAAAGGGGTGAAGAGGGCAGGGGCCAGTCTCAAAAAAGTTATAGCCCAGGTTGATCCCAAACAGTTCCGTCTCCGCAGCTGGGGAACACCCATCCTTGATCGAGTATATGGACAAATACCACATTCTCCCGGTGAACAACTACCAGTACGGCCAGCATCCTGATGCAAAGGCCATATTTGCAGATGTTTTTTTCGACCGCTACCTCAGTAAGAATCTGCCTGACGGCTGTTACAAAGGGTGTAACTTGGCGTGCGCAAAGGGGGCTGAGAACATTACCCTCAGATATGGTCCTAAGGCCGGGACAAAGGTTGGTGTTGATGGGCCTGAATATGAGACAGCAGGCGCAGTCACCTGTATGGGCATATTTGACCCCGAATTTATCATGGAATACAACTGGTACTGTGATGAATATGGAATCGACACAATTTCCATGGGCGTAACAGCCTCATTCCTCATGGAGTGTTCTCAGCGCGGCTATCTTTCAAAAGATGAGGTGGGCTATGAACTGTCGTGGGGAAACATAGAGTGTGCCAACAGACTTCTTCATGAGACCGCCTTTGGGGAAGGTTTCGGAAAGATCTGCTCCCGGGGTGTGCTTCGCGCCAAAGAGTGGGTAGCTGAACGCTATTCGAAAAAGACCGGTAAACCTTACACCGAGGTTATTGGGGAACTCGGCAAGTTTGCTATGGAGGCAAAGGGACTTGAGTTTTCCATGTATATTACAAAGGAATCCTTAGCCCAGCAGGGAGGATACGGGTTTGCCCTCAAGGGGCCGCAGCATGATGAGGCGTGGCTGATTTTTATCGACCAGGTATATAATGAGCTTCCCACCTTTAAAATGAAGGCTGAAGCCTTGAAGTGGTTCCCCCTGATCCGCACATGGTTTAATGCAGTTGGTCTCTGCAAGCTCCCTTGGATAGATGTAAGGCATCCTGAAGCAGCCAATACTGATAACCCGGCCAAAAATCTGCCTACTCTTGAATACTATGTCCGGTATCTAAATGCCACTACAGGGAGCAACAAAACCTTGCAGGATGTCTTAGACGATTCAGAACGACTGCATCTGCTCCAAAAACTGATTAATCTGCGCCATGGCAAAGGCACGAGGGAGAGTGACCAGATTCCCCTCAGGGCCATGGGACCTGTTTTCTTTAATGAGTATGAAGCAAGAGCCGATTATTATGATAGATGGCTGATGGATCAAATGGGTGATGAAAAATTCCCGATGATCCCGAGTCGCGGCATGCCCTTATCATTAAACTGCGGCAGGAGGCCTATGACAAACTGTGTGACGAGGTTTATGAGGCAAAGGGATACACCTATAACGCCGTTCCTCTGCTCCAAGTGGTTGAAAATTTTGATCTCTTAGATCAACAGGCAGAACGCCTGCTCGCCATGTTTGGGGTTCAGAGAAGGGAATTGTCCAATTAAGATACGCCCGTAAAAAGTCCTTTTTACGGGCAATTGCGAATTTAGGGATTTAGGAATTCAGGAATTATTGTAAGAAGTTAGCTTTAGGAAGATTACTCGGAGTTTGTAAACGGCTGCTGGCTTATGAAGGTTTCAGTCCAATTCCACGGTGTTCATCGGGCCATTACCCGGGTCAACGAAATCAGGCTTTCCCTTTCTTCAAACGCCCGGATCAGTGATCTCTTTAAACGTATTGAACGCACCTATCCAGATTTAGAGCTAAGCCAGGACGATATCATGGTCAGCATAAATGATCAGGTATCGAGTATAAATCACTCCCTGAACCCTGAAGACAAAATCAGCTTTTTGCCCCATATCGGCGGGGGTTAGGGTCTGTGGAGTGGAAAAAGATGAACGTCGAACATCCAACATCGAACGTCCAACATCGAATAAAAAAACAAACATCCAATACCGAGCATTCAACGATTATTCCGTTTTTTCAACAGTTTTGATACTCGTAACGAAAATCTTAATTAATGCTTCTGTTTCCTGTAAAATATCGTTTAGCACCTCAGGCTTTTTAGTGAGTGGTACACCCTGAATGCTGAATAAGTTTTAACCGTCTCTCGATCCCCCTAACTTCCTTTCTCTATCAGTCTTTATTCCAGGTCATATGTCTGTTTCTTCATTTTTTCCCATTCAGCGTTCGATGTTGGACGTTCGATGTTCGATGTTCGTTTTTTTAGGGCCGCCCTGGACAAAAACAGCTTAGCGCTTAAGGGGTTGGCCTGTGGATGGGAAAGGACACCACGAATATGGTCGTCCCCTTCCCTGCCCTGATCTCTATTTTTCCCTTGAGAAGGCGTATGATCCTGTACGTAATGTAGAGCCCTCGCCCCTCACCCTCACCTTCAAGGATTTTCATGCGATTGTGTTCAGAGATCTGCCCTGTGTTGCTGATCTCTGCGCAGGCCCAATCACCCTCCGAGTAAGTCCTGACGGTCAGCACTCCTCCCTTGAGCGGAATTGCCTTTGTGGCGTTGTTTAGTAGATTGTCAAAAACCCTTTCTACATGGACGGCATAGCACATCACCCTCATGTCAGGGTCATAAGGTCCCTCTTTCAGGGTAACGTTCTGCTTTAGCTGTTCTTTAATTGCCTCTCTGTTGATCTCGAATCGCCTTTTGAGCACTTCAGTCAGATTAACCGCCTGCTCATCACCGACCCTGTATATGCTCATTGCCAGTTCCTGTAACCGGCTCGTTTCCTCTAACAGAATATCTACATATTTCCGGACCTGCTCTTTTGATTGCTCCAGTTCATCCTTCCGGACAATCTCCTTGAGCCGCCGGGCAAACCCGGCAGTCGCAATGGCCGGATTCTTAAAATCATGGAGGGCATCATCTAATCGCTCCATTTTCTGGGCCTTCATCAATTCTCTACCCATGAAGAGAAAGATGTCGATCTCATCCTCTCTATATCGCTGTCTCTGATCTACTGCGTCAATGGCCATGAAATGCGTGATCTCTCCATCATAGCCCAAGGGGAAATAGAGTATGGAATTTATGTTATGTAATGCGGCGAATCTTTTGAGGTTCTTTGATATCAAGTGGCTTCTCTGAGGATCCACCACTGAGATATACAAAGGGGTTACCACCTCGTAAACCGATTCGCCTGAATACTCTCGTAAATTCAAAAGCAACTCAATTACCGGCTCGCTGCTAACAGGGAGAACCTTGCCCACACTGTGATAGCCATGCTCGGGGAATCCGGCCTGCAAGATGACGCGATCAAGGCCCTCTGTAACGGAAAAAAGGGTGCAACTTTGAAGATCCACTATGTCAGCAAGTTCAGGCACCACCTGGTTAAATACTTCGGCCATCTTGACGCCGCCGCGAGATCCCAGTTTCCGGAAGATATGTCTGACAATCGCCTCCTTCTTTTCATCAGTTCTTTGCATGGAAAGGATTTTTTTTCGAGCAATTACAAAGCTGAGTCTCTTGGCCATAGTGTTGGCTATCTGAATCTCCGAAGGCCTGAACTCCCGGTTCTTTTCCGCGTAATAAATCTGAATAACCCCTATCGTGTCCCGCTCACGAGGAAAAAACCGGGGGATTTCAAGTGGAACAGCCATTAAAGAGTGCACCTGTTTTGCATTGATGACGTTCTTGTTATGATAGAGATCCTCTCCGAAAAGGTTGGGCGCCAAATAGGGCCGGCGAGTCTTTACCACTTCCCCGGCTATACTGCCCTCTAATGGTATGAAGGTTTCGCGGCTCTCTTCTGCTGACGGGAAGGAACAATAAGAAAGCATCTGTTCTGTCTGAGGATCATATATCCTCACTGAACCTGAATGTGCGCCCAAGAACTCCACCATATATCGAGTCGCGCTTTCCAGGATCTGTGGCTCAGAAAGACCAGGATCGATATCAACAATTTTATCTATCTGGTCTATAAGACGATCAAGGAATTCCGAGAGCACGTGTTCATCAATCCATTTCATCACAACAGGCCAGAAGTCCTTTGCAACAGAAACCCCCTTTGCCCACGGCTCTCGCTGGATCTCCTTGGCCAGATACTCCAAATCCATCAGCATAGTTGACCTCTGATTTACCAATTTATAAAACTGTTCATCTAAAGGTATATTAGTCATCCAGTGTCTAACCGAATAACAAAGGGGGAACGAGAAGTCAAGCGGGGCAGAAACGGGGTTGATAAATCCCCTATAAACAACTATTATCCAATACCTAAAATTGATGGTCTCGCAAAAAGTCGGAAAGCACCCGTTGTCGTCATTCCCGCGAAAGCGGGAATCCAGTAAAATCAATCAGTTCTGGACTCCCGCTCCCCGATCAGGTCGAGGACAAGCTTCGCGGGAGTGACGGCCTTGGAGACTTTGTACGAATTCATCAAAATTGATGAATTCGAAAAGAGGTCAAGACATCTGATGAAAACAGCGGTAATGATTGTTATCTTGGGAGTGTTCCTGTTTGGTGGTTGCGCCGAGAAGGAGTATCGTTCATCCAAGATCCGAATCCAGCACCCCAAATGTGATGACTCCACCATCCGGAAGGTGGCAAAAAGAGAGGTGGAACCTGGGATGACAAGTGAAATGGTACGGGCAGCCCTGGGTATACCCGATGCAATTTCAC
>FUWD013016053.1_pt1 | contig 10192 bp, 14 predicted proteins | sample 1063281 | NCBI WGS metagenome assembly FUWD01 (sample SAMEA79048168, study PRJEB19326) | metagenome | biome: marine
ATCTAGGAATAATAGCAGTGCATGAAAACTCGACTCTCCCAAAGAAGAAAAGCAAGAAGCACCCGCTTTCACGAGAAGACAAGCGGAAGAATCGAGAAATATCCAGACAGCGGATCGCCGTGGAAAACGTACTCTGTATGCTGAAACGGTTTCGGATACTTAGTGACCGGTACAGGAACAGAAAGCGTCGATTCGGATTGCGGTTCAATCTGATTGCTGGGATATACAATCATGAGTTGCGTGACTTTTGAAAGAGGTCTATTGTAAAGGACTGTGCATTATTCTTATCATGCGAAGTATATGATGTCAATCTAACACTATCTAATCAAGAACCGATGCCGACAAATGGACGGTTACCGTCGACCACCGGTCAGATACCGGTTCCGGTCCCTTTCCGGTAAGCGTTCGATCGCATAGCGAAGCATGGTGCGTGGCATGACGGCCGCATGCGCATCTAGGAACGCCCGCAATACTGATTCGTCGCGTTTCCCAACTTCCCGAAGCATCCAGCCGGTCGCCTTATGAATCAGATCATGCCGATCGCCGAGCAACATTTCCGCGATGGCTATCGTGTCATCGAATTCGTCCGCGCGAATGAACGCGTACGTCGAGACAATCGCAATACGCCGCTCCCACAGATTAGCTGACTGCGCGAGTGTATAGAGAATCTCCCGATCAGGCGTCCTCCCTTTTCCTGCTCCCCTCCGAGAGGGGAGCTGTCCCGCCTTCGGGACTGAGGAGTGTGTCCTCGAGACTCTTGAACCGCGTATGCTGGGTGAGGGGTGTGCATTCGCAAGATGTTCCCCCACGATCTTCGGTACAATCACGTCCACGAGATCCCAATTGTTCATCGCGGCGCGGTGCGCGAGGAGAAATTCGAAAATCTTTTTCCGCTGAGCGTCATCCGCCCGCTCATACGCGTACGTTAGGACAAGCAGTCCCGTCATACGCGCTTCGTGATACGGACTCGACAACAGTTTTTCGATTTCCGAAAACGGAAGATCCCTAAACTCCTTGGCGACCTTCCGGATCTCCGGCATCGTGACGCCGAGAAAGATATCCCCTTCGCCATACTGTCCTTTGCCTATCTTGAAAAACCGAGAGAGGACTTCAGCCCTCTCCGGCGTTCCAAGCGATTGCAAGTGATTCACGATTAACGTCGCAGACATCCGGGTGATAACACGATTCAGAACTCGCGCAACATGCGTACCAGGAGCCGCACGGGCGCACCGGCCGCGCCCTTGGCGAGGAACTCATCCTCGACTGCTGTCATACGCGGCGCCATATCGATATGCACCCACGGATATCCGTCAGCGAACTGTTTGAGAAAGGCGGCCGCGGTAATCGCCCCGCCCCACCGTGTCCGACCGAGGTTTGCCACGTCCCCGAAGGTCCCTTGGACTTCCGCATCGTATTCCTCCCACAACGGAAGCGGCCAGACGAAGTCACCGCTCTCTTCTCCCCACGTCCTGAACCGATGTTCCATCTTTTCATCCTGCGTGAAAATCGCCGACGCTCGCTCGCCGAGCGCAACCATCGCTGCCCCGGTCAAGGTCGCCACATCCACGACGATTGCCGGGTCGTATCGTTTCGCGTACGTGAGCGCATCCGCAAGGATGATACGCCCTTCAGCGTCGGTATTCTTTACCTCAATCGTCTTTCCCGACATGGAGCGCAGTATATCACCGGGACGATAGCTCGATCCGGATGGCATGTTTTCCACGGCCGGCACGAGCGCGACGATATTGCGCCTGATACCGGTCCGAGCGGCGGCTGCGACCGCATGCAGCACCGCCGCCGCACCCGACATATCCATGTTCATTTCGTCCATTCCCGATTCCGGTTTCAGGTTGATGCCACCGGTATCGAACGTCACCCCCTTACCGATCAGTACGAGCGGATTGTCCCCTTTCTTCCCTCCGGAATATTCGAGCACGATGAACCGCGGTTCCTCGGACGAACCCTGACCGACGCCGAGCACGCCGCCCATGCTGAGTTTCTTCATTTCCGGAACGCCGAGCACCCTCACTTTCGCTTTCTCACCGATGCGCTTCGCGATCTTCCTCGCCTCGGACGAAAGTGTCTTCGGCACCACGTCGCTCCCCGGCAAGTTCGCGAGCCGACGGCATGCGTTGGTTTCCTCTCCGACAATCCTTCCCCGGACAAGTCCGTCCTTCACTTCCTTCGAATCCGCGTTCGTGAACATGATCTCCTTCACCTCGCCGAACCGTTCCTTGGCATCCGACAGGAATTCCGAATGGTCGTACCCTGCCATTTCCGCGTTGGTCGCGAACGCTTCGGCAATGTCACCGTCCGACATCGAAAGCTGCGGGAAACGGAACGAATCGAAAGCGACGACGAACCGAGACACCTTCTTCAACTTGGCAGCCATGACTGCCCGCCGGGACAGAAGCAACAGTTTTCGCCGCGTCACGAGCTTCCGCTCGCCGATCGCCAGACCGATCTCGATGGAGCCGTCGGACAAACGGATAACATCGTCGTCCTTCCCGTCGATAAGCACGATTCGGGCCGCCCCGGCCGGCGCAGGTTTCCCCCTTCCAAGCACGGTGAATTTCATACATCGAATGACAGATTTTACGGCTCCATCCTGACAAATATCCGAAGAAAAGGCAATAATTCATTGACGATTCTGCTATACTGTATCCGTACCCGTAACTATCACCTATGAAACGGAATAAAAAAGACACGATCGCCTACTTCGGGAAACACCTGTATCACCTGACCGGCATCGTGCTCGTGTGGCGGGGCGTCTGGTATATCCTGGACCTGATTGATCTGACATTCCTTAAGGGCGGACATGCCCTGACCGCTCTCGGTGGCATCGTCGTCGGACTCGCCCTCCTCTATCTCCCCGACGAGGATCTCAAGGAGATTCTCTGATTCTCGTGTGACGCAGACGCTTACTCGCCGGGCCAAAACTTCACATATTTTCTTCCCCTGAGCCGCTCGGGAAGATACTCCTGTTTCGCGGCTTCGGGACTTTCGAAATCGGGGGTGTATTTGTATCCCTTGCCATACCCGACCGTCTTCATCAGTTTGGTCGGCGCGTTCCGCAGATGGAGCGGGACCGGATCGTTCGGTAGCTCGCGGATATCGTCCTTCACGAGTCCGTATCCGACATACAGCGCGTTCGATTTCTTCGACTTCGCGAGGTAAACGACAGCCTGCGCGAGCGCGAGCTCACACTCCGGCATGCCGATGAACTGGCATGCCTGATACGCGGCGATGACCTGTGGCAACGCGAACGAGTTGGCCAGTCCGACATCCTCGGACGCGAACCGTACGAGACGGCGGGCGACGAAGAGCGGGTCCTCCCCCGCCTCGAGCATCCTACCGAGCCAGTAGAGCGCCGCGTCGGCATCGCCTCCGCGCATCGACTTATGCAGGGCGGAGATGATATTATAGTGTTCCTCGCCGGTCTTGTCGTAGAGAAGGTTCGGTCGCTGCAGTATTTCCTTCACCGTCTCGGCCGCGATATGTGAGGATTCGGATGCGGCCGCCTCAAGCGTACCGAGCGCCATGCGGGCATCGCCACCGGCGAATCGGATGAGGAGCGAAACCGCCTCGTCGGTCACTTCGATATCCCCACCCCCTAATCCCCGTTCGGTATCGGCAAGCGCCTTGCGGACGATTTCCTCGATTGCCTCGTTCGATAATTTTTCCAGGATGAATACGCGGGCCCGGGAGAGAAGGGCCGCGTTCACTTCGAAGCTCGGGTTCTCGGTCGTCGCTCCGATCAAGGTCACGGTCCCGTGTTCCACGTGCGGCAACAGGGCGTCCTGCTGCGATTTGTTCCAACGGTGGATCTCGTCGAGGAACAATATCGTCCGTTTTCCCTCGGCGCGTGAATGCTCGGCTGCCGCGATTACGTCCCGCAGCTCCTTGATTCCGCTCGTCACGGCCGACAGTGCCAAAAATTCCGCTTGCGTCTCGTGCGCGATGATCGTCGCCAAGGTCGTCTTACCGCTTCCCGGCGGGCCCCAGAGGATAATGGACGGAACGGCATCGCTCCCGATCGCCTTTCTCAAAAACGTCCCCTCACCGACAAGAGAAGACTGCCCGAGAAACTCCTCGAGCGTACGCGGCCGCATCCGGTCCGCGAGCGGCGTCGTCCGTGTTGTCGACTTTTTCATGCTCATATAAAACGGTTATCGTTCCATCAAGTATTGCTCTGCGACCAGGATATCCTTTTCATGTTTCGGATTATTGTGAAGATATGCGCGCTTGAACTGAATCATATCCGCGACAGTGATAAACGGCACGTCATCGATCAGCTCCGCACGCCCGATCAGTTCCGCAGCCGTCGGATTCATATCGCCGCAATTGACATCCAGGTACAACTCAACTATTCCGCGCTTCAGATAGCTATGACCTATTTTTTCCGGATACGTCCATGGCAAAACGTCCCAACCGTCCGAAATACACCGTTCAAAAAGATCTTCCATAACGACGATGTCGATATCACGCGCCTCCTTGAGACCGCGGACTGCCAACGGGCCGCTTCCCACAACGACATATTTCTCAGCCGGAAAATCCAACTTCCTAATTTCTTTTAAGATATCCATACTATTCGAAGATAGAAAAAATAGCACACGAATACCCAGCGCTTATGCAAAACCATTTTCGCACCAAAAAACCCGCATGTAAAGCGGATTTTTCGAGATGTTCGATTCCGGCTGAAAAAACACGCTTACCCTCTCAGCCCGTCGCGCAAACGAAGCACGAAATCACGGACCGGAGACTTCGCGGCATTCTTGCCGAAGCTGTTCCAAGGAAGTTCGAAATCGAGTTCCTCGAAATGATCCAGTACCCACTGCGCGTAAGTATTGCTGTTCGTTCCGACGTACGCGGCCGCATCCGGTCCGCGAGCGGTGTCGTCCGATTGTTCTTCACGCTCTTTTTCATAACTCGGTCAAAACGATTCATGTCATACCGAACGTCCCATCCGGGCTCAGCAACGCCATACTCATCGCCGCTTGACACCGACCCGTTTTCTGCTATACTGTCAATATTCAGACGAGAAGGGATCCGAACGGCTCACTGCCTAAGGAGCCCTTTTCTTTTATGTACCGATTTTCTTTCGTACGGCAGGTGATTCCAGATAGTCAAAATACTCGGATCCAAGTTTTTTATACAGTGAGGACGCGTACTGTCGGTTCGGAAAGAGTACTTTTCCCAAAAGCCCCTTTTCGACAAGAAAATCGACAAGCATCTTATAGTCACCGTCACCCGATACGAGAAATATTTTTCCTGATACCTCACGCTTGTACAGTTTCTTCATCACGTTGAAGATGATATCGGAATCAACGTTTCCCTTCTTCTTTCCCGCCATGGCGGCATTATGCTCGCGAAAAATCAACACGAACCCGGCGGATTGTATTTCCTCATACAGATCCTGGCACTCCTCCTGTACGTATCCGAGAAAATAGAATGCTTTCACGACACCGTATTTCTGCTCCAAATAGACGCGAAACCGACGCAAATCGATTCTCCACGGATCGCGTTCCCGTTTAGCCGTCCCCATATACAGGTTCTGTCCGTCAATGAATGCGAGACTCTCGTTCTTCTTCATATATGATACTCAACCAACATTTCTCAACTCTCTCATTTTCGCACCAAAAAACCCGCATGTAAAGCGGATTTTTCGAGATGTTCGATTCCGGCTGAAAAAACACGCTTACCCTCTCAGCCCGTCGCGCAAACGAAGCACGAAATCACGGACCGGAGACTTCGCGGCATTCTTGCCGAAGCTGTTCCAAGGAAGTTCGAAATCGAGTTCCTCGAAATGATCCAGTACCCACTGCGCGTAAGTATTGCTGTTCGTTCCGATAAGGGAATATTCCTTGAAGGGATACTGCTCATGGCTCGACGTGATCACGTCAATCATCCGCTTGGCCAGGTCACCATCCACCTGTTTCAGTAACCTCCCTTTCCACAACGGCTTCCGCCGAATGAACGGGATGATCTCGATACCGGAAAACGTCGGGAAAAAGTTCTTGTGCAGATACACCCATTCTTCGTTCCTGTTTAGTCGATCCAATACCTCCCACCTCGTAATAATCCCTTTGTCGTTGCAAACGAACCAGGGATGCGACGCGAAGTTGAGTGGGAAAGTAACCGGACAATGAAAGATGAACACCTGATATCGCTTCGTATCGATACGGTCCTGATAATCGTTCATACTGCTACAAAGTCAGATAAGAATAAGCATGTCGAGCGTTCTGGAGGCAACAATCGCATCCGAAAAACGACCAAGTAGCATAGCATAAAAATGACATCTTGTAAAGAGGTCGTTTTATGCTTATTTCGGACAACAACAGGATGCGTATCGAACAATGTGTGTCAGCGTATAATGAGAAATCCCTTTTCACCGATGAGCGGGATTTCTATCGCCTCCACCTTCGATACCGTCGACCGACCCGGGTTGTCGTGAACGTATTGGGCAAGTTCATCGAGAACGACACGCGTACCCTCGGCCTCGACCAGGACACCGCCATTCGGCTCGTTTCGAACGAACCCGGTCAGACCGAGGCGCTTTGCCTCGCGGCACATCGAAGAACGGAAGTTCACTCCCTGCACCACACCGTATATCCGGAAGCGGATACGGATGATTCCGATGTCATTCATACGGACAACGTCACTCCGACCGGACAATGGTCGGAGCCCTGTATATCGGTCAATACGAACGCGTCTTGCACGATGCCGGTCAGGTCCCCACTCACAAAAACGTAGTCGAGCCGCCATCCGACGTTCCGCGAACGCGCCCACGTCTTGAGATCCCACCACGTATAGGCGACCTCGTCCGGATGCACTGTCCGAAACGTATCGTGAAACCCTGCCGGTTCAAGCCGGTCCATCCAGTCCCGTTCGATCCGAAGAAATCCGGTGTTCCGCTCGTTCTCCTTCGGCCGCGCAAGGTCGATCTCGTTGTGCGCCGTGTTCACGTCGCCGCAGAACACGACTTTTTTTCCGGCCGCGACAAGGTTTTTCACATGCGTCAGGAATTCGTCGTAAAAACGGAGCTTGAAACGGAGACGATCCTCGCCCGCCCCGCCGTTCGGAAAATAAATGTTGAGCAGCGTGAACTCGGGAAACTCCATCTCGATAATACGGCCTTCCTTCGACAGGAGCGAGTCGTCGCCGAAGTGCGTCCGCACGACCCGCGGTTCCTCCTTGGTATAGATGGCCGTACCGCTGTACCCCTTGCGCTCTGTGGCACAATGAAAATACGCGAAGTACCCATCCGGACCCTGCAGCTCGTCCGGAAGCTGGTCGACGCTCTGCAGCTTCGTCTCCTGGATGCAGACGATATCGTATTCCCCTTTTTCAATCCATTCCGAAAACCCCTTCCGGCCGGCAGCCCGAAGCCCATTCACGTTCCACGAGACGATGGTCACGTCGCGACGTGTGGTCATACGGTTCCATAGTAGCGGTTCCGAGACGGTTTGGAAAGACGAATTATATGACAGTCATACAAAAAGCGACGAGCTGATATATGATCAGCCTCGTCGCCTAAAAAACGATCACGCCTAACCTTTTATACCGAGATCCGAAAGAAGCCTCGCCTCGAAGAGCAAAAGTCCGCGATCCCCTTTTATGGCCTGAACCAGCGCGGCAACCGCCCGGATATGCGAATAATTCTGCCGGTAAAGAGCTTCGAACTCGCCAAGTCTTCTTTGCCGTGCGATCCATTCCCGATATCGTTCAGAGTCGCTCTCGAGCACCCATCCAAGTATCGAAATCAGTTTAATATCGGTAGAATCCGCCTTATCGTCAAGCCACTGTCCGATTTCTCCGTCACCGACGAGAAGTACCGCTTCAGTCGCGCGAAAATTCTGCCATTCATTCTTGAGGCGTTTCTCGCTCTGTTTAACGGATTCCAGCAAAAGTATCATGGTATCAAGATACCTCCGCACGATTTCCCCAATATCGACCTTATCCGGACGACTCACCTCGTATTCGACATCGTATCGGTACTCTGGAATACAAACGCATTCCCCTTCCAGAAGGTTTGCCAGAACAAAACTCAGCGCTTCTCCGCCGAACAAATCCGGCTTAGCGATAGTACCGATGAGCCATGACCGTTCGCTCTCGGGAATGAATTGCGACGAACCAAACTGTCCCGGAATGCCCGGGGTTGTATATGACGTGTTCCGCTCGGTACGGATTACGAGATGTCCACCGGAATTCGAACGGATACGTTCCAGAAAGTCTCGAATGATACCGAGCATTTCGTCCTGGACCGTTCCCGGAAAATTTCCGTAACGATCATTGATATACCGTCTTATTTCATTTTCATGCATGTTCCACCTCCCTTGATGGTTTTTTGATGATTTAATGTACTATTTTGAGCTTCGTTACCATAGCAAATTATAGCCGGATGTCAAAACGAAGACCGGATACATCCGGTCTCCGCGTGACAGCTTCCCACAGGCCGGCTCCGGGAACTAGCGGCCCAAAGACGACATGATGTCGCGACGATGTTCCTCTTCCTGCATGAGGATGTCCTCGAGCAGCCGACGGACACCGTACTCTCCGAGCGCCTCCGCCTGAGCGATACGCTCCTTGTACCGGGTGATAGCCAATTCCTCGCCGCCCAGGTCCTGTTCAAGCATCATCTTGGAATCCTCGGAGATGGCCCGACTCTCTACATCGACCGTCGGTGTACCGCCGAGGTCGCAGATGATCGTCGAGACGGTGACCGCATGCATCATTTCCTCGTTGGAATGGATGACAAGCTCTTTGCTGATCGCGTCATACTCCGGCCCCGTCATCATCGCCGCATGCTGGACATACTGCACTGCCGCCGCATACTCCCATTCGAGATCCTTGTTAAGCTCCGCGATGAACGCTTCCTTGGTGATCGCCATATGATCTTCTCCTACGGATTACACCACTAGTATACCACACCGCGGATTTGAGAGAGATACTGAGACGACGGGCCCTGGATCATTTCCGATTTTCCCCCTTTCTGGTACAATGGGACTCGTTATTCATAATCCGAAAAACGAACGGTATGAAGGATATCCAGGAAGTCTTCAATGAGATACAGGAATTGAAGCAGACCAAGAAGGAAATCGGACGCGAATATCGGGACATTCTCGCACAGGACGAGGACTTTCAGGAAATCAAGCAGGAATTGGAAAAGCTCCGCGAGAAGAAAAAAACCCGCGAACAGAACGCGCAAATCGGCATGGGCCGCCGTTGGGAAGAGTACGAACATGCGGTTTCGGAAATCGGCGAGCTCGAGCAGATGCTGACCGACATCGCGATGACAAACCTGATGGACGGCAAAAGCATCCAGCTCAAGGACAAGAACGATACCGAATACGAACCGTCCTACAAGATCACGTTCAAGAAGATCGTCTAGGAACGGAACACGGTCATCCGCTATGGGGCCGCCGCGAACCGGCGGTTTTATGGTGTCTCCGCCACAACGGTCGTTTGCCGGATTCCTGAAATTACGATAGGATTCCTTTCCCTTCGATCATTCACATCCACCAACCGATACAAGCAGGGCTCTGCCCAAGGAGGCCGTATGGCAAGAAAAAAACCGTCGAAAGAACAGCAAAAGGGATACCTGATGGCGAACAGGTTCGTTCCGCTGCGGAATGTTCCACTCGGATCTTTCGAAATCATCTCCGTCGTTATTGACGAGGAACTACGGATGACGCATGTCTTCACGAACGCGGAAAACGATTATTTCCTCTTTCGCATCCCCTCAAGTGAAGTCATTTCCCATAATGAGCCCGCATACCTCACGACCAAAGTCGTAGACGGCGACATGAAATACGTCCTGTCACCGGAACTCGAAGTGGACGAGACTCTTTTCTTGGGTCCGGTCACGACAATATCACAGAAAACGACTTCCGTCCGGAAGTCGCGAGCCTACGTCCTGTGCAATTTCGACAAGACGGAATATATCGTCACGGGCGAAATATTCCAACTTATCCATCTCGTCGAACTCGACGCGGACGAGGACATCTGGCTCATATTCGAGGACACCTCGGGTTTTTTCTTCAAGACGGTTCCCGGCGAATCGGTCACCGAATGGCTGTTGAATCTCCGACAGCTGGACAAGGTCTGCTTCCGAAAACGATCGGACAGCCCGTACCTCGTACTGGCGACATAAGGAACCACCACACGGAATGGAAAAAAGGCACGACAGCAC
>FUWD013190730.1_pt1 | contig 10192 bp, 8 predicted proteins | sample 1063281 | NCBI WGS metagenome assembly FUWD01 (sample SAMEA79048168, study PRJEB19326) | metagenome | biome: marine
TCGGTGGGAGTTCTGTGCGAGGGGGATCCGATGTTTTATGGTTCTTTCAGCTACCTCTTTGCCAGACTGAGTCATAACTTTGTTACGGAGGTGATTCCTGGGGTTTCTTCACCCATGGCCTGTGCTTCGGCATCAGGATGGATGCTTGCGTCGAAAAATGAACCTTTCATGGTGCTTCCAGGCCCGATGGATCTCGAAGTACTGCGCAAGAAACTGGAGATGGCAGGCTCTTATGCATTGATGAAAGTGGGCCGACATTTCAAGAAGATTCAAAAACTGCTGGAGGAGATGCACCTCGCTCAAGAGGCCTCTTATGTGGAACATGCGAGCCTGCCTAGTCAGCGAGTGTTGAAGCTGCATCAGGTGGACCCACAAAACGTTCCTTATTTTTCCATGATCTTGGTGCGACGCCATGCCTGAACCTGCAGTCATCTGCCTCCATTCGAACGCACTGCCCCTGGCAGAGAAAGTCGCTGCACTTTGCCAAGGCAAAGTGCATGGCTTGAAAGGCAGGGTGAACGGAGCTCAGGTGGATTTCAAACAAACGGCAGATCATCTGCGCCATTGTTTTCGCAACCAGCATCCATTGATCGGAATCTGCTCCTCAGGCATTCTCATCCGTAGCCTGGTGACGCTTCTTTCAGACAAACACACGGATCCACCTGTATTGGCGGTGGCCGAAGATGCCAGCTGCGTCATTCCCCTCCTTGGAGGTCACCATGGGGCCAACGATCTGGCAAAGAAAATTGCGAAAGGAATCGGAGCATCTGCAGCGGTCACCACGGCAGGAGACCTGAGATTTGGTATTGCACTGGACCAGCCACCTGAAGGCCTTACTCTGGCCAATCCCGAAGATGCTGCTGGGTTCATGGCAGAATTGCTGGCAGGTGCATCGGTCCGGATCGAAGGAGTTCATCCCTGGTTGGAGCAGAGCAGGCTTCCTGAATCACCGGATGGCTCATTGACCGTCCGGCTGACCAGCGAAAAAATCAACGGTTCCTCAAAAGAACTGGTCTATCACCCCAAAACACTGGTGCTTGGAGTCGGCTGTGAACGGGGATGCTCTGCTGAGGAATTGATAGAACTTGCCCAGCAGGTTTTGGGAGATTTCAAAATTTCAGGTGCAACCCATCCATCGTGGGCTCCTCAAAGCCTTGCCGGTATTTTTTCGCTGGACCTGAAGGCCGATGAACCTGCCGTGCATGCACTTGCCGATCATTATGGCGTCCCGGTTCGTTTCTTTTCATCAGAGGAACTGGAAAAGGAAACGCCGCGCCTGCAGAATCCTTCCACCGCCGTGTTTCAGGAAGTCGGCTGTCATGGGGTAGCTGAAGCTGCTGCCCTTCGGGCTGCAGGGGAGTCAGGCCAGCTTTTGGTGCCTAAACTCAAATCAAAACGTGCCACCTGTGCACTGGCAGAATCGCCTGGAATGCTGGAGGTTCACGAACTGGGAAAAAAACAGGGTGTGCTTTCTGTGGTGGGAACCGGCCCTGGCAGTCCGGAATGGAGACTTTCCCAAACCTGTGAATGGTTGGAACAGGCGGAAGATTGGGTTGGATATGAACTTTACCTGGAACTCATCGAAGATTTACGTCAGGGACAAAACTTACATCCTTTCCCGATGGGAGAAGAAACCGGAAGGGTTCGTCATGCCCTGGAACTGGCTTCGCAGGGAAAGAACGTGGCTCTGATTTCATCTGGAGATCCTGGGATTTATGCCATGGCGACCCTGGTGCATGAGCAGCTGGAACAGGAAAACCGTCCTTCCTGGAACCGGATCCGGGTTCGTGTGTCTCCAGGCATTTCCGCTCTTCAGGCTGCAGCGGCCCGAGTTGGAGCACCCTTGGGACATGACTTCTGTGTGATCTCACTTTCCGATCTGCTCACCGAACGTGAAGTGATTCTGCAGCGCCTGGATGCAGCGGCTAAAGGCGATTTTGTCGTTGCCCTTTACAATCCGGTATCGAGCAAGCGCAGGGAACTGCTGGAAATGGCGAGGGATCGGCTGTTGCCCTTCCGCTCTCCTGATACTCCGGTCATCCAGGCTCGAAACCTGGGACGGGCCGAGGAACAGGTGAGTGTATTGAGACTTGAGGAACTGACAACCGAAACACTGGACATGCTAACCGTGGTGTTGATTGGCTCCTCCAAGACCCGGTTTTATTACGACAACAATGCAAATCCCAGGGTCTACACTCCCCGTGGTTATAAGCGGAAAAGACGGAAACAGGAGGCGGCATGACAGTTCATTTCATTGGTGCAGGGCCCGGTGCGCCCGATCTGATCACCGTTCGAGGGCGCAATCTGATTGCGTCTTGTATGGTCTGCCTCTATGCGGGTTCACTTGTACCAAGAGAATTGCTCGATGAAATTCCACAAAACGCACGGATTCTCGATACGGCATCTATGACGCTCGATGAGATCATCACTGAAATGAAAAACGCGGATGAAGAAGGCAAGGATGTCTCCCGAGTGCATTCCGGTGATCCTTCACTCTATGGGGCCATTGCCGAGCAGATGCGGCGGCTTGATGGATTGGGCATTGCCTATGATGTCACACCCGGAGTACCTGCCTATGCGGCTGCGGCGGCGGCCTTGAAGCAGGAACTGACGCTTCCCGAAATCAGCCAGACCCTGATTGCCACACGCACCACCATGCACGCTTCGGCCATGCCGGAAGGTGAGGATCTGAAAACTTTGGGGAAAAGTGGAGCAACCCTGGCCATCCATCTTTCGATCCGGAACATGAAGCACATTGAGGAAACGCTCACTCCGTTTTACGGGGCGGATTGCCCGGTGATCGTTGCCTATCGCGTGGGCTGGCCTGACGAACAATTCATCCATGGAACCCTCTCAACCATCCGGGAGAAGGTACGCAAGTCCAAAATCAGCAGGACGGCTCTTATTCTGGTGGGAAGGGTGTTCGGCGAAAATCAGTTCCGGGACAGTGCGCTTTATCACCCCGATCATGTACATGTTTTGCGCCCTAAGCCAAGAAAGGTATCAGTTGGATAACCATTCCATCACCTGTTCGATCTTTTCGGTTTTGGATACATCTGGTTTTTCCGGACGATCAATCATGATTACGGAGATTGAAAGCTTCCTGGCAGCCAGTAATTTGGGACGCGAGGAAGATCCCCCGCTGTTTTTGCTGACCACAAGAGAAATGCTGCGGGAGCGCATCAATTCAATTTCCGCCTCTACGTTAAAAGGCCCTCTTACGATCAGGTTTTCTGCAGGCGGAAATGCTTCTGTCAGCAAAGCAGGCTCTACCGTTCGGATCAGGAAAAACGAATCATGACATCCCCTGAAAACATCAAGGCCTTTGTGTCCACTGGTCAGAAGCACTCGTTGCGGATGCTTAAGCAGCCAGCTTGCCGCAGATTCCAAGTCAGCAAGCATGATCCAATCATCTCCCAACTCCGGTTGCCATGCTGGGCGTTCGAGACGAATCAGGGGAATTCCGGACCCCTTGCAGGCAAGAAAGGCATGATTCGAAATCTGTTCGGCAAAGGGATGGGTTGCATCGATCACAAAGGCCACATTTTCGGTTTGGAGAAATGCTTCCAAACCCGGGATGCCTCCAAATCCTCCGATCCGATGTTCTCCAGAGGGAACTCTGGGATTCCGGGTCGAGCCTCGAAGGGAGGTCAGGACCCGGAAGCGTTGTTCCCAACCTTCCACGACGAGTCTCTCAGCAAGCTCAAAAGCCTCGAGGGTTCCTCCAAGGATCAGAAGTGTCGGTTTGGAACTCATCGTTTTTCTGGGAAGGGAGCGTGTCCGACCAGGGATCCTTCTCGGTTGATGATCATCACTTCTACCGAAACAGGTGCCTCTTGAAGCAGCATCAAAGCCTTATCTCTTGCTTCGCAGGCAATCTGGTCAGCAAGGGGGATTCCATTTTTTTGAGCCATTTCAAGTACCTCACCGGCAGTATTGGCAACTCGTGTTTTCCCGATCATTTCCGGCGACGCATTCAATCCCTGCATCTGTTTCGCAAGCCACTCGAAATCGACTTGGCTGCGTCCCGAATGGAGGTCGAGGTGCCCTCGGGCGAGTTTGCTGAATTTTCCGAATCCTCCTCCAAGGGTCAGCCGCGGTATGGGATGCTTTCTCAGATACTTGAGCAGACCTCCTGCAAAGTCACCCATGTCCAGCATCGCTTCTTCCGGAAGACCATGGTGGTTCTGCACAAAACTTTCACTCGTGGACCCGGTGCAACCTGCTGCATGTTCGAATCCGTTGGCTTGAGCAACGTCGATACCTCGCTGGATCGAATGAATCCAGGCCGAACAGGAAAAAGGAACGACAATCCCGGTCGTGCCGAGGATCGAGATGCCGCCACGAATGCCAAGCCGTGGATTCCAGGTTTTCAATGCCAGTTCCTCTCCACCGGGAACCGAAATCGTGACCAGCACATCCGCCTTGGTCGAATGAATCTCAGCAACCTCTTCCAAGTGGGTTTGGATCATTTGACGTGGAACGGGATTGATCGCTGGTTCTCCAACGGCGAGCGCCAGTCCCGGTTTGGTGACCGTACCGACACCCTCACCGGCCTGAAACCGAACACCACACCCGGGAGGTCCGATTTGGACACGGGATTCTATCAGTGCCTGGTGCGTCACATCCGGATCATCTCCGGCATCTTTGACTACTGCCGCAGTGGCAAAACTTTCACCGAGTTCCTCACGGGCAAGGCAGAACGAAGGGGTCTGGCCGCGAGGAAGGGTGATTTGAACAGGATCAGGAAAGGTTCCTTGAAGCAGTGCGGTGAAGGCGGCCTTGGATGCTGCGGTGGCGCAGGCTCCGGTGGTCCAACCCCGTCTCAGTTCCGCATTGGATGGTCTGGGCATTTGATGAAAATCGAGAAGGTTCTGATGACGTTGATCATTTCAGCAGTGTGCGGCAATCGGGAAACAATCTCAATCAACTGTGCCTCATGAAGTCCATTCCAGGAAAAGCCGGAGCGAACGAACAGGCCTTCGAGGAAATCCTTCCAGGTGGATTTGATTTTCCGAAGTTCGAACCGGGCTGGGTCTGGCTCACCGGCGCCGGTCCTGGAGATCCAGGATTGCTGACCCTGCATGCCCTGAACGGGCTGCGGCAAGCAGATGTGGTGATTTACGATGCATTGGTGGATGAAAAAATCCTGACCCTCACCAAGCCTCAATGCGAGTTGAAATACGCAGGCAAACGGGGAGGAAAACCATCTTTGAAGCAGACGGACATTTCCTTCCGGATCATTCAATTCGCACGAAGCGGCAAACGGGTATTGCGACTCAAAGGGGGAGACCCCTTTGTTTTCGGCAGAGGCGGTGAGGAAGCACTGAACCTGGTGGAAGCAGGGATTCCGTTCCGGGTCATTCCAGGAGTGACCTCTGGAACTGCGGCTCCAGCATATGCGGGAATTCCAGTCACTCATCGTGACATCAATTCGGCAGTGACTTTCATCACAGGTCATGGAGCGAATGGGCTGGTTCCGGAACGCCATGACTGGGAAGGCATTGCTAAAGGGTCACCGGTGATTGTGATGTACATGGTGGTTAAGCATATCGAGGCGATTTCATCCAGATTGATGGAAAATGGACGTGCTCCTGATGAACCGGTGGCGGTCATCTCCAAAGCCTGCACCTCTGAGCAGCAAATTCTGGAAACCACCCTTGAATGCTGTGCCAGAGAGGCCACCGATGCCGGCATCGAACCGCCTGCGGTGGTGGTGCTCGGAGAGGTGGTCAGGTTGCGTCAGAGCCTTGACTGGCTTGGAGCCCTCGAAGGACGGGTGCTCCAGCGTGATCCTCTTGGAAAACGAACTTTTCCGGAGACGGGCTGATGTACGTACCTTCTCATTTCAAAGAAGTGGATGAGGAAGCCATCCATAGGTTGGTCCATGAAAATCCTTTCGGGATGCTGCTGATCAACGGAGAACAGGTTCCGGAAGTCACCCATTTGCCCATGCACCTTCAGGCCAATCCTTCCCAAGACAGAATTCTGGGGCATCTTGCCCTCGCGAATCCTCATGCTGTGATGATTCAAGATGGAAAACCCGCATTGGCTATTTTCTCAGGACTTCATGCCTACATCTCTCCACGATGGTATGTCAACGAAGATCAGGTGCCCACCTGGAATTACCAGGTGGTGCATGCCCATGGAATTCTGAGGCGTATTGATGATGAGCCGGAATTTATGCAGCTTCTCGACATGCTCACTCATGATCATGAATCGGATGCGGATCAACCCTGGAAAGCCGACTGGAGCAACGAAAAAATCTCGCGGCTACTGAAAACCATTGTCGGATTCGAACTGCAGGTCGAACACTGGGAAGGAAAGTCCAAACTCGGACAGAATCGTGCTCTGGCAGACCGGAACTCACTCAAAGCCCATCTGGAACGTTCTGAAGATGCCACAAAACATAAATTGGCTGAAACCATGAAATAAAGGAATGAACCAACCATTCTAAAATCATCAACTCAATCTAAATAAACACGAATTTATTGAACAATGGTCAGAATCAACAAGGTATACACCCGAACTGGAGATGAAGGAGAAACAGGACTCGTCGGCGGACGAAGGATTAAAAAAGAACATCTACGTATCGAAGCTTATGGAACCGTCGATGAACTCAACAGTGTGATCGGTCTTTGCGGTAGTTTTCTCTCACAGAAGGCAGGTTCTGTACACCGTGACAAACTGGATCTAATCCTGGAGGCAGTCCAGCAGCGGCTGTTTGATATCGGATCCGAGCTGGCTACCCTGCCGGGGGACGAGTATGAGGGGCAGGTGAAAGTTTCTAATGAAGACACTGCCTGGATGGAGGAGGTGATTGATCTGATGAATGACGATTTGGATCCGCTGAAAAGCTTTATCCTACCGGGAGGAACCCCGCTCAATGCGTTTCTGCATCAGGCCCGGACGGTCTGCCGCAGAGCCGAACGTGCCGTGTTCCGACTTCATCGGGGAGATCCGGTGAGTGCTCCAATCCGCACCTTCATCAATCGACTTTCCGATTTCCTGTTTGTCTGCGGACGTTGGGTGACCGTCACTTTTGATGAGGAAGAAGTGCTCTGGATGCCGGGTAAGGATCTGCCGGACTGGCGCTGGAAATAAGTGAAATATCAGCCATGACACCTAGGAAAGTCTGATGCACCGCATTGCTACCGAAGCCGGCAAGCTGGACCTGGAACGCAAGCTGGAAAGCATACGCCAAAGCCCTGCAGAGATCGTCTTTGTCAGTTCTGCTGACACGGAACTTGCCGCCTTGGCAAGGATCTGGGGACCAAAATTTGGAACCCGTCTGCGACTGATGAATGCTTCTTCGTTGCAGCATCCTGATGCTGCGGAACACTATGCGGATCATGTGCTTGTTCATGCGAAAATAGCCATCTTCCGTCTTCACGGAGGCAAGGCATATTTTCCAAAACTGCTCGACGAACTGCTCCACATCAAATCCCATGGAGCATCGGTGAGAACCCTCGTGCTTGCGGGAACGGATGAATGGGATCCTGAACTCGCAACCTACAATGATTTTTCAGAACCCATTTCACGTAATATCTTCGACTATTTCCGGGAAGGGGGGCTCAGCAATTACGAGCATGCGGCAAAGGCCATGGAGGGTTTGCTCGAAAACCGGTCCGGACCTTTTCCTGATGCAGAGCGCAACCCGACGTTTGGCTGGTACCATCCCCTCGATCAACAGAAACCTGATACTCCGTGTGGAAGAGTCTGGATCACCTTTTACCGTGCCTGGCAGCAGACTGGAGACCTTGATGTCATCGATCATTTGGCATCGGAACTGAACCGGTTGGGGCTCGAGGTTTCCGGTTTCTATGCTTATTCGCTGCGCGAACCCGATGCTCAGCAAGAGTTGTTGGAACGTGCGGAAACCGAAGCTCCGGATGTGATTCTGACCCTGCAAAGCTTCTCCATCGGGCGCATGGACGAAAGGATCTCCTTTCTCGAAAGCCTGGGCTGCCCTGTGCTGCAGGTGATTGCTTCCAGTGAAAGCCGAGATTCATGGATGGCAAATCCCAGGGGGCTCAATCCCTCGAATGTGGCGATGTCGGTTGCTCTTCCGGAAACTGATGGCAGGGTGCTCACCACCGTGGTGGGTTTCAAGGAGGTCAGTCAAATCCATGAGGAACTCGAGTATCAGGCCAAGGCCATGGTTCCGGACTCAATGCAGATTCGCCATGTCGCTGAACTGACAAAAACTAGGGCGGCATTGAGAACCACCCCGAATTCCGAAAAACGTGTCGCCATCATCCTTGCGAACTATCCAAACCGCGACAGCCGCATCGGAAACGGGGTTGGGCTCGACACTCCTGCCAGCGTCATCCGTTTTCTCAGGAAAATGGAAGAGGATGGTTACCAAGTGGGCACGATTCCGGAAGACGGGGATGACCTGATCCGAATGCTGCAGGCTGGTGTGACCAATGACGGGGAACAGAGTTATGGAAAACCTGTGCGTAATTCGTTTTCCGGTGAAACTCTTCAAAAGAGAGTGGATGAGCTGCCGGAAACAGCTCGTGAAAAATTAATCAGGCAATGGCAGGAAAATCTTCCCTGTGTTGCAAAGGATGAGGGAGTCCCTGTTTCGGGATTGCAACTGGGTAACATCTTCATCGGCATCCAACCCCAGCGTGGGTTTGGGATTCAAACCCAGGCGATTTACCACGATCCTGATTTGACCCCTCCCCCGGCTTACTTGGCCTTTTATGCGTGGATCCGTGAATCCTTTGCTGCCCATGCGGTGATTCATTTCGGCAAGCATGGAAACCTGGAGTGGCTTCCGGGAAGAAGTGTCGCCTTGGGAGCTGATGATTTTCCACAGGCCGTACTGGGACCTCTTCCGCACCTCTATCCCTTCATCGTCAATGATCCTGGAGAAGGTACTCAGGCAAAGCGCCGCACTTCCGCGGTCATCGTCGATCACCTCACCCCTCCCCTGACACGCGCGGGACTCTATGACGACTTGGACCGCATGGAACGGTTGCTGGAAGAACATGCCCACAGCGAAACCCTGTACCCGGAAAGGGCGCATGAGCTCGAACACGAGATCGAACACCTCCTGGAAGAGGCTCCCTGGAAAAAAGAACTTCCAGAGGAAGATGACTGGCTGAATGCCCTGAGCAACCACCTTTGCGAACTCAAGGAGAGCCAGATCCGTTCCGGTCTTCATATCTTCGGTGTGGTGCCTCAAAACGAACGCAGAATCGATTTCCTGTTAAGCCTGCTCCGCATGCCTTCTCAAGAACGTCCTGGACTGTTGCAGGCATTGCTCGGCAAGGTTTGGGTTTTGACCTCGATCAGTTGCCTTCAAGAGAACGGGAGCAGGTGGAGAATCAGGCCCGCGCCTGGATTGCCCATGAATGTGGGATGGATTCCAAATCGGATCAAGGACTTCCAGAAAACGAGGGCCTGCAACAGTTGCGGAATTGGCTTCACGAAACACTTATTCCCCGCCTGGATCGTTGTGTGTCCGAACCTCAGCGGTTGCTCGAGGGGTTGCGTGGGCGTTTTCTCGCCCCTGGGCCCTCCGGGGCTCCGACTCGTGGAAGGGTCGATGTTCTGCCGACGGGGAGGAATTTTTACTCTGTCGATCCCCGTGTCATCCCCACCCAGACCGCCTGGAGGTGTGGCCGGCAGATGGCAGACGAATTGTTGGAACGCTACCGAGAGGATCACGGGGATTGGCCCAAAACCCTGGCCCTTGTGATCTGGGGTACTTCGAACATGCGAACCGGTGGAGATGATATCGCCCAGGCCCTTTGGCTTTGGGGTTGTGAGCCGGTTTGGGAGCCGGTTTCCGGACGAGTCGTGGATTTCGAAATCCTTCCGCTTTCGGTGCTTGGAAGGCCCAGGGTGGATGTGGTCGTCCGTGTTTCCGGAATGTTCCGTGATGCGTTTGGAGATGCGATGAGGCTGCTTTCGACCATTCCGAAAAGGCTTGCAGCCCTTGAGGAACCCTTGGATCAAAACCCGATCCGTGCTGCTGCACTACAGGACCGCGAGCGTCTTTCTCAAGAAGGCCTTCCCCCGGAGACTGCGGAGCAGCTTGCCGAGTTAAGGGTGTTCAGTTCTGGCCCAGGCTGTTACGGAACTGGACTGTTGCCCCTCATCGATTCCGGAAACTGGGAAGACAGTAAAGATCTCACTGAAGTCTTCCTTAAATGGGGCGGACACGGTTACCGCAGCG
>FUWD012872816.1_pt1 | contig 10188 bp, 11 predicted proteins | sample 1063281 | NCBI WGS metagenome assembly FUWD01 (sample SAMEA79048168, study PRJEB19326) | metagenome | biome: marine
GTAGATAAATCTTCTCAACGACTAGAAGAACTAGGGAAGATTTTTGGAAACACAATAATTCCAATACAAAGAGATAAAACTGATTTAAAGAATTTAATCTCAGAATGCGATCTTCTGATTGGCGGAGTGTTAATTCCAGGTGCTGAAGCTCCAAAGTTAGTGACGAAAGAAATGTTAAAATTTATGAGAAGAGGTGCAGTTATTGTGGATGTCGCTATTGACCAAGGCGGCTGTGTAGAGACGAGCAAACCTACTACTCATGCTAACCCAACATATGTTGTGGAAAATGTCGTTCATTATTGTGTAGCGAATATGCCAGGTGGAGTTCCAAGGACTTCGACTCTTGCTTTAAATAAAGCAACACTTCCTTATCTTGTTAAACTAGCTGACAAAGGTTACGAAAAAGCTCTTAAAGAAGACAAAAATTTTTTAGCAGGATTAAATGTTTTTAAAGGTCAAGTAACATACAAAGCTGTAGCTGATGCCTTTGGACATAAATATGTTTCTTCTAGCGAAGCATTAACAAATTAATTAATATATTTTAAATGGAAAAAGAGTTACCAAGTAGCGCTAAAGCTATAATTATTGGTGGAGGTATAGCCGGATGTTCTGTTGCTTATCATTTAGCAAAATTTGGATGGAAGGATATAATTTTACTTGAAAGAGATCAATTAACTTCAGGAACTACTTGGCACGCAGCTGGATTAGTAAGTCAGTTGGGACCTTCAGCAGCTGTTACTAAAATAAGAAAATATACTACAGAATTATATAAAGAGTTAGAAAAAAAAATAGGTTTTTCTGCTGGATTAAAATTAAATGGTGCTTTATCCATTGCAACAACTAAAGGAAGATGGCAGGAGTTACAAAGACAAGCAACCACAGCACAATTGTTTGATGTACATGTAGAAGTATTAAACATTAATCAGATAAAAAAAATTTATCCAGTAATAAATGAAAAAGATATTTTGGGTGGTATTTTTATGCCGGGAGATGGTCAGGCAGATCCAATTGGAGTAACCAATTTATTGGCAAAAGCGGCAAAAGAATTAGGAGTTAAAATATTTGAAAAAAATCCTGTAGAAAAAATTTTGGTAAAAAATGGAAGAGTTTCTGGTGTTAAAGTTCACAATCAAACAATTGAATGTGAGTATCTAGTTTTATCGACTGGAATGTGGTCGAGACAAATAGGAGAGGAGCTAGGGGTAAGCATACCTTTATATCCCGCAGAACATTTTTATATTATTACAGAACCAATAAAAGATTTGCCTAAAGATTTGGCTGTATTAAGAGATTTTGATGATAGATTATATTTGAAGGAAGATGCTGGCAAATTATTAGTCGGAGTTTTTGAAGGAAAATCAATTCCAGCTTTTGGAAAAACAAATAAAATTCCCAATGATTTTTCATTTGGAGAGTTTCCTGAAAATTTTGATCACTTTGAACCTTATCTAGAAGCATCTTTTAAAAGAGTACCACTTATAGAAAAAGCAGGGATTAGAAAATTTTTTGCAGGTCCAGAATCTTTCACTCCGGATACAAATACATTATTAGGTGAAGTTCCAGAAATTAGAAACTTTTTTGTTTGTTGTGGATTTAATAGCATTGGAATCGGAAGTGGTGGAGGAGCTGGAAAAGTAACAGCCGAATGGATGATTAATGGTCACATCAATGAAGATTTATTTATATACGATATAAAAAGGTTTCAAAGATTTCATTCTGAAATTAACTTTATTAAAGAAAGAATAACCGAAACTTTGGGAGATTTGTATGGAATGCACTGGCCATACAAACAACATAAAACTTCTAGAAACAAAAAGCTATTTCCATATCATGAAGAACTAAAAAAAGCGGGCGCTTGCTTTGGAGTGTCCTCAGGTTATGAAAGACCATTGTGGTTTACTTTAAATAATGAAAAACCGGAACTCAAATATAGTTATAATTACCAAAATTGGTATCCATCGGTAGAATTCGAAACGAAGAATGCAAGAAAAAATGTTGGTTTGTTCGATCTAACTGCTTTTTCTAAATACGACTTAAAAGGAGAAAAAACCCATAGTGAATTGCAAAAAATTTGTACTGCTAATATTAAAAATGAAATTGGAAAAACTACCTACACTCAAATGTTAAATGAAGATGGTGGAATAGAAACAGATTTAACCGTTGTTTGTATGGATAAAAATTATTTTAGAATTGTTACTTCTGCGGCAAACAAAGAACATGATAAATTTCATATATTAAAATATTTATCAAAAGAAGTGGAATTTAAGGACGTTACAGATGATGTCGCTTGTCTTGGCGTGTTTGGACCTAAAAGTAGAAGTCTAATGTCAAAGTTGTCAGAGGACGACTTCTCTAATGAAAATTTTAAATTTGGCACAAGTAAAGCAATCAAAATAAATAATAAAAAAATATATGCACAAAGACTATCTTATGTAGGTGAATTAGGCTTTGAACTTTATATAAAAATGAATGAATCAAGAGAAATATACAATTTAATAGTCAGTAAAGGTAAAGAGTTTAACCTTTCTCATTGTGGAATGTTTGCAATGGATACAATGAGAATGGAAAAAGGATATTTACATTGGGGACATGATATGTCGCCAGAGGAAAATCAATATGAGGCAGGTTTGAGTTTTGCAATTAGCTATAAAAAAAATGTAGATTTCATTGGCAGAGAAGCACTTCTTAAAATAAAGGAACAAAAACCTAAAAAGAAACTTGTGATCTTAAGTCTCAAAGAAAATAGACCTGGATTTCCTTTATTACTTCACGATGAACCGATATTAAGTGATGGAAAAATTATTGGGAGAACAACATCAGGCAATTATTCGTTTAATTTTAAAAAAAATATGGCCTTTGGTTATGTGAACTCAGAACAAAACCTAAATGGGAAAGATATAGAAATTGAAGTAGAAAAAACAAAATATAAAGCCATCATAGAAACTAAACCACTTCACGATCCTGATAACAGAATTATAAAGAACTAAAATCGCATTGAGTATTAAAGCCCTTAGTTATGCTTTGATCATTAATCTCTAAGTTTAATATTTTATCTTTATTTAATTCTAATATTTTTTTGGCTCCAATATCACCGCTGATATTTAAGACTTTTTCTTTCATTAAATTATCAAATAGAACAGGGTTTCCTTGTTGTCCTTTATAAGTAGGTATAATTATATTTTTTTGATTTCTAGATTTAACTAATTGATTGTAAATATCTGTATTTACCATAGGCATATCTCCCAAGCATATAAAGAAAGCCTCAGTATTATTAGATAAATGATTTAGTCCTGCTTTGATAGAAGATGCCATTCCACTTTCAAAATCTTTATTAAAAACAAATTTTATCTTCTCGTGCTTATCAATAAGTTTTTCAATAATTTCTTTTTGATATCCAAGAACAACAATCAATTCGTTAATAGAACTAGCTAAAATATTTTTTACTGAATGTTTTATTAAAGGAATACCTTGAATTTCTTTGGTTAATTTATTTTCACCATTCATTCTCTTTGATTGACCAGCAGCTAGCAAAATGGCTGATATCATTATTTTTTATAAACTTCTGAAACTAGTTGCGCAATGATTGATAAGGCAATCTCAGGAGCTGATCTTCCACCTAATTTAATACCAATGGGTCCAAAAATTTTATTGATTTGCTCATCAGTAAAATTGGCTTCTTTAAGTCTTTTACATCTATTTGCATGAGTTTTTTTACTTCCAAGAGCCCCGATGTAAAAAAATTTGTTTTTTAATGCATGTTGAAGGGCAGGATCATCAATTTTAGGATCATGTGTTAAAGCTATCAAAGCAGTATTTTGATCTGGTTTAATTTCTTCAAGCGCTTCCTTTGGCCATTTATTGATTATTTTTACATCTGGAAATCTTTGTTCTGATGCAAAGTAACCCCTAGGATCAATTATTGAAATTTCAAAATTTAAACTTTTTGCAAAATTAAATAAATATTGAGCGATATGAACAGCACCAACAATGATGATTTTAATTGGGCGAATATAGGTTTCAATAAAAATTTTTGTTCCTTCTATAATACCATTCTTTTTTTTATCAAAATGAAAATTAATTTTTTCTTTATATTTTTCAAAATTCTTGTCGATAAGTTTATCTTTTTCAAAAATACAGCTTTCACCATTTTCAAGATTGGTAACGATTGCAAACTCAATTTTTCTTTCTTTTTTTTTAATAATTTCTTTAAGTAGTTCTTTTTTCACTTAATTAATTTGTTCTAAAAAGATTGCAATTTCACCGCCACAGGCTAATCCAATTTCCCATGCGCTTTCATTTGAAACTTTGAACTCTATTTTTTTAAAAGGCTTATTTTCTTTAATCAATCCTATACATTCCCTAACGACAGCAGTTTCAACACATCCGCCCGATACAGATCCAGAAAAATCTCCTTTATCATTCACGATCATTCGGCTACCTACAGATCTTGGCGAAGAGCCCCATGTTTGAATAACGGTTGCAATAACAACATTTTGTTTAGCCGCAAGCCAGTCACTAGCTTCATCCAAAATTTTTTCATCAAATGAATTTTTCATTTAGAACATTGTAAAATAAAGTATAATAAATCGCTCTAGACTAAATTAATATTTTGTAAATTTGAACTCCTAACAGTTTGAAACTGCCTTTTTAGCCATTATCTTAATCAAATGAGCTCTATAATCCGCCGATGCGTGGATATCAGAATTAAGTCCCTTGCTTGAAATGTTGGTGTTATCAATAGCTGAAGTTGAGAAATTTTTCGATAAAGCTGATTCAAGTTCTTTTGATCTAAATACGCAACTTCCAGCACCCGTTACCGCAACTCTCACATCATTTTTATATTTTGCTACATAAACACCTACAACAGCATATCTTGAAGCAGGATTTGGAAATTTTCCATAGCCTGATTTTTCCGGAACTTCAAATTCGACCGCTTCTATTAATTCTCCTTTTTTTAGTGACGTTTCAAATATTCCAGTAAAAAACTTACCTGCTTGGATTTTCCTGCTATTGGTGTGAATTGTTCCGTTTAGAGCCAAACAAGCTGAAGGATAATCTGCGGCGGGATCATTATTTGCGATGGATCCGCCAATTGTCCCCCTGTTTCTAACCTGAGGGTCTCCAATACCTTCAGCTAGACCTGCAAGAGATGAAATAGATTTCTTCACCTCTTTTGAGGCAGCTACCTCAGCGTGTTTAGTTGTGGCTCCAATTCTTAAGGATTTACTAGATACTTTGATACCCGAAAGACTTTTGATTTTTTTAATATCTATTATATTCGAGTATGCAGCAAATCTATGTTTTACGGCTGGAATGAGAGTCATTCCACCAGCTAAAAAAACTGATCTTCCTGAGGCTAGCTTTGTGGCTTCCTTCGAACTTGTTGCTGAACAAAAATTAAAATTTTTCATATTATTTTCCTCACGCTGCTACTTTATTTGAACCACTCTTTTTTAATGCCTTCCAAACTTTCTCAGATGTTGCTGGCATAGAAACATCAGTTCCAATAGCATCAATCACTGCATTCATTACCGCAGGTGGTGCAGCAATTGCTCCTGCTTCTCCACAACCTTTGGCTCCTAATGGATTTGAAGTTGCGGGTGTTGATGTGTAATCAATTTCAAAATGCGGAAAATCGTCCGCTCTTGGCATAGTGTAATCCATATAAGAGGCAGTTATCAGTTGACCTGACTTATCGTAATATCCATTTTCGTATAAGGCCTGACCGATTCCTTGAACAATTCCTCCATGAACTTGACCTTCAACAATCATAGGATTAATAACCGTACCGAAATCATCTACTGCGGTATATTTTACTACTTTTGTTACGCCAGTATTTTCTTCTACCTCTACCTCACAAATATGCGTGCCTGCCGGAAATGAAAAATTAATCGGATCATAAAAAGCAGTTTCTTTTAAACCAGGTTCTACTCCAGGTGGAAGTGGAGATTTAATTTCACCATACTGGCCTGGTAAATAGCAGGCGAAAGCAATTTCCCCAATCGTTTTCTTTTTGTTTGAATTTTTTACAATGAATTCTCCGGCTTTAAAATCAACATCTTCAGGTTTAGCTTCCATCATTTGTGCTGCAACTTTTTTTCCTTTTTCTACAATCTTATCACATGCTTTTGTAATTGCCGTTCCACCAACAGCAAGTGATCTTGACCCATAAGTTCCCATTCCAAAAGGGCCTTTATCTGTATCGCCATGAATGATATCAATATTTTCAATTGGAACACCCAATTTATCACCAACAATTTGTGCAAAGGTTGTTTCATGTCCTTGTCCGTGGCTATGAGTTCCAGTGAAAACTGAAACGTTTCCAGTCGCATTAAATCTAATTTCAGCTGATTCCCATAATCCTACACCAGCTCCTATAGACATCACAACTGCAGAAGGAGCTATACCACATGCTTCCAAATAAGTTGAAAAACCAATACCTCTGAGTTTCCCTTTTTTTGCAGATTGCGATCTTCTATTTTCGAAGTTTTTATAGTCAGCTACTTCCAAAGCCTTATTCAGATGGGCGTTGTAATCACCCGAATCTATATTATGAATTAAGCACTGTTGATGTGGAAATTTGCTTATAAAGTTTTTCTTTCTAAACTCGGCTTGATCCATTCCTATTTCTTTAGCTGCTTCAGTTACAATTCTTTCAATTAGGAAAGTTGCCTCTGGTCTTCCAGCTCCTCTATAAGCATCAACAGGTGCTGTGTTTGTGTAGACTGCTCTTACATTGCAAAAAGCAGCAGGAATATTGTATAGCCCCAAAATTAAAGGAGCATATAAATATGTTGGCGTCACTGTAGCAAAAAGTGAAGCATACCCACCAAGATTTGCAATAGTGTCGACCTTTAGACCAGTTATCACACCACTGTTTTTAACAGCAAGTTCGACATGAGTTATATGGTCTCTCCCATGACAATCAGATAGAAATGATTCACTTCTTTCAGCAACCCATTTAACAGGTCTCTCAATTTTTTTTGACGCCCAGGCTATGACGACATCTTCGGCATAGGGGTAAATTTTTGATCCAAAGCCACCACCAACATCTGGTGCCACAACTCTAAACTTATGTTCTGGTGCAATAGCGTTGAATGCAGACAAGACTAACCTGGTTAAATGCGGATTCTGGTTTGTTGTATATAAAGTCAATTGTTCTGAAGATGAATTATAATCTCCAATAGAAGCTCTTGGCTCTATTGCATTTGGTATTAATCTGTTATTTATTAAATCAAGCTTGATTACCTTGTCAGCTGAAGATAAAGCATCATCAGTTTTTCCCTTATCTCCTAATACAAAATCAAAACACAAGTTTCTATCAATTCCTTCATGAATTGCTTCAGAATTCATTGCATCACTGGTATCAATTACCGCTTTTAAGATTTTGTAACTTACACTAACTAGTTCTGCTGCATTTTTGGCTTGTTCAAGTGTTTCTGCGATCACAACGGCTACATGATCACCCACATAATTTACAGAATCTTTTGCAAGCGCTGGATGAGGCGGAACCTTCATGTCTTTACCGTCTTGACTTACAATTTTCCAACCAGCTATCATTCCTCCGATTTTATCCTGTGCCAAATCATCTCCTGTTAGAACAGCTACTACTCCAGGAGCTTTTGAAGCTTTTGTTGTATCAACTTTATTAATTTTCGCTCTAGCATGTGGTGATCGAACAAAGCAGGCATAGGTTTGATTTACGATGTTTATATCTGCTGTGTATCGACCCTTACCTGTAAGAAATTTCTTGTCCTCTTTTCTTTCAACTCTTGATCCAACTAAACTAGCCATAAATCATGTTCTTATAATTTTGAGGCGGCTTCTTTAACAGCAGCCACAATATTTTGATAACCAGTGCAACGACAAATGTTGCCCACTAACCAATTCCTTATTTCTTTTTCGCTTGGATTCTTATTTTTTTGTAATAAATCAACTGCGCTCATAACCATACCAGGTGTGCAAAAACCACATTGTAAACCATGATTTCTTTTAAAAGACTCCTGCACAGGATGCATTTTTCCGTTGCTTGCCAATCCTTCGATGGTTGTGATTTCCGCGCCATCGCAGTCTATCGCTAAGGTCGTGCAGCTTTTAACTGAATTTCCATTTAAATGAACCGTGCAAGCACCACACTGAGATGTGTCACAACCCACATGAGTTCCAGTTAGAGACAATCCATCTCTTAAAAAATCAGATAATAAAGTATTGTCTGAAACTTCTCTTGATATCTTTTTTCCGTTTATCCTGATGTTCAGGACGGCCATTACTTTCCCCCTTAAATAACACCCATTCAAACACTGTTATTAGAACTTAATAAGTGGAATACTTCAACAAAAATTTAACGTGAAACAAAATAAAAAATTACAACTAAAAGTAGAAAAAAAATAACTGCAGCGGAGTAAATATATTTGTTTAAAAAATTTGATTTAAGTTCACCAACTCTTTTTCCTTCAACAGTCTCGCCAGTTTTATTATTTACTGGAGCTACAATATCAGCAAAACGCCCAAAAAAATAATCTGACATTTTTTTAGCGACACCATCAATTAAGCGTGATCCTAGTTGGACAATTTTTCCACCTACATTAACATTTATTTGATAACTTAAAGTCGTCATCCCATATTCTTCTGAAAGTTCTACATCTGCTGCGCCATTTGCGAAACCCACTGGCGATTGACCTTCTCCTGACAGAGTATAACTCTGGTCTTTTTGAATATTTGATACTGTGACTTTTCCAGAAAACGTTGCATTCATTGGACCAACCTTATTTGTAACAATGGCATTAAAGACTGTATCACTCTCTTTTTCGAAAGATTTGCAACCTGGAATACATTGTTTCAAAACCTCAGGGTTATTTAGCGCTCGCCACACAACTTCTTTTTTTGCATTCAATTTATAAGATCCTGAAATTTTCATAATCCAAAAAAGCAATGTATAGTAGTTTATTATGGATGAGAATATAAAATTAGAATTACAATCGGGTGCTTTCGAAAGATTAATTAACCATTTAAGAAAAAGAAATGATGTTCAAAATATTGATCTAATGAAACTTGCAGGATTTTGCAGAAACTGTCTATCTAGATGGTATCGCGAAGAAGCTGAAAAAAAAGGTATAAAAATTACAGATTTAGATGCAAGAGAACATATATACGGAATGCCTTATACAGATTGGAAAAAGAAATATCAAAAATAATTATTTTACTTTTCTTTAAGTCTTGGAAACAATTCCACGAAGTTGCAGGGTTTGTGATTGATATCTAGTTGATATTTTAAAATCATATCCCAGGCATCTCTAACACCACCCGATGAACCTGGTAGAGCGAATATATATTTTCCATTTGCTAATACCGCACAAGCTCTTGATTGCATAGTTGAAGTTCCTATTGTCTTATAACTCAATTCTCTAAATAATTCTCCAAATCCAGGAATTTCTTTATCAGCCACTTCTTTTATCGCCTCTGGAGTAATATCTCTACCAGTCAAACCAGTTCCTCCGGTTGTGATGATGACGTCAAGCTTATCATTCTTTATCCAATCTGATAAAGTTTTTACTATTTCATTTTTGTCATCTTTTACAATTTTTCTATCGACCAGCTTATGGTTTTGTTCTTTTATTTTTTTTACTAAAAATTGCGCCTGATTTATCAGTAGCTAAAGTTCTAGTATCCGTTACAGTCAAAAGTGCTATTTTAACTTCCATAATTACATTTATTTTATATGATAAAACAAACATAATAAATATTACAACATTGATAAAATTGAAAAAAAATGTTAGTTCGTTTTCATGACTAAAGTTGCACTTATAACAGGAATTACAGGGCAAGACGGATCCTATCTAGCTGAGTTATTACTATCCAAAGGATATGAGATTCATGGAACTGTTAGGAGAGTAGCTCTAGAAGACGCAACTCACAGACTTTGGAGAATCAGAAAAATTCTAAATGATATAACCTTACATTCAGCATCATTGGAGAGTTATGCGAGCATCTTTAAAATTGTTCAAAAAGTAAAACCTGATGAGGTATATCATTTGGCAGCACAAAGTTACGTTGCCTATTCATTTGAAGATGAATTTTCTACTCTTAATACCAATATAAATGGCACGCATTATATACTTTCTGCAGTGAAAGAGTTTAATAAAAATTTAAAATTTTATTTTGCGGGTTCTTCAGAAATGTTTGGTAAAG
>FUWD013179811.1_pt1 | contig 10188 bp, 9 predicted proteins | sample 1063281 | NCBI WGS metagenome assembly FUWD01 (sample SAMEA79048168, study PRJEB19326) | metagenome | biome: marine
CGGAAAATATTGACCAGATGTCAGAGGCTATGATCACTATGGAAAAAGACCAATCTGTACGATCATCTTTTATCGACAAGGGTCTCCAGAGATCTAAACACTTTTCCTGGAATGAATCAGCGGACAAAATCGTGTCGGTGTTCAAGTCCGCCGTTTCTGAAAGCTAGAAGTTAGATTATAGACCGTCACTTGACACAAAGACTTCCAGACATAATATTCTTTGTGAAAGCCTCTCCAAAATTTGCTTAAAACAAGGATGGTTAATAGCTGGCATGTCAGAATACGATATTCTACTGGCCGAATCGGGAACAAAGGCAAACTTACTCGGCAACTACGCTTTTGTAAGGGGGATGATTGAAAGTGGAGTTCAGGTTGCGACTTGTTACCCGGGTAGTCCTACCGCTGAGATGGCAAATGCGCTGTTAGAAATCGCAGGGAAAGCCGGTATTTATTTCGAGATCTCAACTAACGAAAAAGTAGCTTTGGAAATCGCATCCACATCCGCAATCGTTGGCAGGCCCTCAGTATGTTGGATGAAGTCGGTGGGATTGAATGTCGCTGCCGATACAGCGGTCCAACTCTCCTACATGACAATGCCTGGAGGACTCGTAGTAATTCTGGGGGATGATCCCGGCCATCTCAGTTCACAAAATGAGCAGGATAACCGCTACTACGGACGCCTCGCCTATGTTCCGTTCATAGAACCTTCGGATCCTCAAGAAGCCAAGGATTTTTTCGTCACCGCAATGAAAGTCTCCCAAAAATATCAGGCTCCAGTTTTTATAAGGGCGACTACTCGTAATTGTCACCAAACCGGACCCGTAAGTTTTGGAGAAAAAGGCGTCTCCACAATAGAGGTCAAATGGGACAATGAGCTAATGCGGCGAGATGGTGGCTATATTCCGTTGCCGGGAACTTTTCCTCCCATGAAACGCAAGGCTCTTCAAAAGCTTTCCCAGATCGGAGCGGAGTTTAACTCGCTCAGGGTCAACAAGACGGTCCGTTTGGGAACAGACGAACCACGAATTAGAATAATCACTTATGGTCATACGTTTCAATCGACTGTAAGCGCTCTGAACTACATGGGAATAAGCGCCGAAATACTTAAGCTAGGGATAACCCATCCATTGCCAAAGGATGACGTTAAAGAGTTCCTGGGATCTTCCAAGGAAGTTCACGTTCTGGAGGAACTGGACCCTATTCTCGAGAATGAAATCAAGGTACTGTGCTATGAACTGGGGCTCCAGACAAAAATAGTTGGCAAATCAGGATTGCCGGATGAACTTGAACTCATGATTGGTGAATATGATCCCACCAGGGTGACTTCCATCCTCTCTAGCAGACTAGGAATCGAGCCAAATACAGATTCTTCCGAAAGCTCGATACAGGTTCCGGTGAGGTCTCCTCAACTATGTCCCGGCTGTGGTCATAGAACTGCGTTTTATGCTACCAAAAGGGCCATGGGTAAAAACAAGGAAGCATTTTCCATGGCCGACATAGGGTGCTATTCCTTGGGCTTCCTACCGCCCTTTAACCTCGGAAATCTTCTCTATTGCATGGGATCCGGGGCGCCTGCGGCAAGCGCTCTTTCGAGAGCGTTCCCGGCAGAACCTGTGATCAGTTTTGTAGGAGATTCGACTTTCTTTCACGCGGCCATGCCCGGGATAGTCAATGCCGTATACAACAAACATCGCCAGGTAATTATGGTCATGGACAACGGCATAACAGCTATGACCGGCCATCAGCCGAACCCCAACAGTGGATTTGGAGCAGAAGGCGCCTCTCCCAAAATATCGATTGATGAAATTCTTAAAGCATTCGGTATCAAATTTGTGGAACGGGCGCCGTCTTACGATTGCGCAAAAGTCGAAGAGGCTTTGAAACGGGCGTTTGAATATGCGCACTCCCCCGATGGTGGAGTAGCTGTAGTGATACAGGAAGAGCCCTGCGCCCTGCTAAGATCGAGGATTGAACGCAAGAAAGGTATTCTGGTCAATCCCTTACGCATAGATTTAGAGGTTTGCAAGAACATAAAGAATTGTCTCAAAGGATTTTCCTGTCCAGCCATAGAAAATACTGAAGACAATAGAGTCTACATTAATACCGATTTGTGCATAGGCTGTGCAAGTTGCGTGCAAACGTGCCCGCTAGCAGAAAAACCAATGAAAAGAATAGAAGATTTCAAAAGGATTTAAGCAATCATGGAACCTACGTTAGGAATATATGTGTGTGGAGTTGGTGGTTTTGGAATTGGTTCCGTAACGCGAGTCCTGTCACAAGCTGCTCAGCTTAAAGGACTCGAAGCTGTAGGCTCGGAAACTCACGGTTTGGCGCAACGAGGTGGCGTGGTAGTCTCAACCCTTAGGATAGGAAGAAACATCACGGGAAGCCCCCTCATCATTCGAGGTTCTGCAGATATCGTCATTGCCCTTGAGCCTCTCGAAGCGCTCAGGGCGATTCCATATCTTAAACGTAACGGCTTGATAATATTCAACACCCAGAGGTTTCAGCCTCTCTCCGTGAGACTTGGGGTCGATCAATATCCTTCAATTGCCGCCATCAGCAGTGAACTGGCCAAAGTTACTGACAGAGTCATTCCTGTAGACGCGAGCTTAAAGGCCAAAGAACTCGGGTTGTCTGAAAGCGCAAATGTAGTTTTGCTCGGCAGACTGACACGAGAAGGGGTTCTTCCTTACGACATGGAAATTATGAAAATGGCTGTTCAGCAAACTACACCTCCAAAGTATTTGGAAATTAACCTGAAAGCTCTAGAGGTTGGCTGACCTTTTCGTCACAAAAGAACTAATATCAAGTAATCTCTCGGCGTTTCGAAACAGGATGGCTTCTATTGTATCCGCCTTGTAAGCAAGACGGGTGACCTGATCAATCTGACCTTTTATTGAAATAACGTTTGGCCAGTCACTACCAAAAACAAACCTGTCATAAAATCTTTCAAGTTTTGGGAAATTTCTGGGCAGTTGCGCCGGAGGAATCCCCGAAATATCAATGAACATGTTAGAGTGACGCCTGAGCAACCATTCAGCTTCTGTATACCAGAATGGTCTTCCACCGTGCGACATGACTATTTTAAGTTGTGGAAAATCATTGGCGACTTCGTCTAGTAGAAGAGGATTGGCATAGCGAATCCTGGTTTTCGGAAACAAAGATGTGCCGGTGTGGAACATGACTACGGCTCCTAAACTTGAAGCCTCATCGTAAGCTCCGTACAGGCGTCGGTCGTAGGGATAATAAAATCCGTAAGAAGGCAATAGCTTAAGCCCCTTGCAACCAAGCTTAACCAGAGCGTGCTCAGCCTGAACACCTGAATCCACATCCGAATTGATGTTTATCGATCCAAAAGGTATGAGTTTGCCGCTATCGCCTGAGAAATTGGCCGTGAACTCAACGGGAACTATCCCTGTAACTTCAGGAGAATACTCAGATAGCAACACGGCTTTGCTGACCCCCTGAGAATCGAGAAATTCCAAGAAACTCTCAGTAGTCAGGGCATCCATGGCCTCAAGCGCCATCATTCCATATTGTTCGACGAAATAGTTTAGAAAAGCCGCATTAAGATGTTCACGTTTGCCAACATGAATGTGAAAATCAATTGCATACATCTACATTACACATAAAAACCATTCTGAAATTGTAGTTCATGTTTACTACAATCGGGTTTACTGAACTGGTGAAAATATCATAACTTCTTTAACTGAAACCAAACAGGATGCTAAAGTTCGTCTTCGTAAAACTATCTGAATAGACTTATTTGCTTCAAATTTATTTCACTTCCTGCAGGTTCCTGCAAATACCTTATAAATCTTGCCGGGCTTTCAATCCCGGCATAATACTCGAAACCAGGCCACTGGTCGTACGAATCTGTATTGGTCTCATTTACCTTGAGCCAGTCTTTCCAATTATTCCCATTCTCGGAGATTTCCACCTTCCAGGATCTTGGAACCGCCTGTTCGCTTCCCCACACTATTCTCAAACGGGAAATGGGAACTACTTTGCCAAGGTCCACAACAACTCCCGTTTCTGGAGCCGGATCTACAGTCATTCCCTTGTCGCTAGGATAGCCCTTCAGAATGTTCAAACCGTCATCTCTAGGTTTACCGGATACCATTATCTTGGCTTCCTTGGAGTAGTCAGCGAAGTATGAATCAGGAGGATCAACCAGTTTGTCGGAAGAATTCAGGGACAAACCCAAAACACGCTGTTTGACTTCATTCACCAATGCCTTTGCAATCACGTAGTTGGCTCCGTTGGTGAGATGACACCAATCCGTGAACACCCACTCATGTGTGTTGTCAAAAATCGTAGACATGTCGACGAGCTCAAAATTCATATCTTTTGCTCTTTGCTTGATCTGATTCGTTAGTTCATCGTAAGTCATACGAGCGTCATAGAATCCTATTTTCTCCATTCCTGTTATTTTTTCTATTTCCTGTTCTATTGGGGTACGTTCTTTCTTACAATTCCTGAACATCGGCTGGAGGGCAAATACATGAGGGACATTGTCAGAAACCAGAGTAGAATGGTAAATAGCCATTACATCTGACACCTGTCGGATATTGTTTCTCAAATATTCCATCATCTCCGGGGTTGGGTCCTGAGGGTGTGCGGCAAACCCCCTGTTCTCCATAAGAATACCAGGACCTTCACCCTTGTTCATTGCTAGCCAGGTAAAAAAGTAGGTGTTTCGTTTTAGCCACAAGGTGATGTAATTCAACAAACCCTTGGGCCCCATATCCATGACCTCATTGACAACCTCGTAATAGGGTCCCTCAGTGAAGTAATTCCAGTCCTTCAGAGGACGAGCGACAGTGTGGACTTCGTTTGCGCCATCAAGAGAAATTATCAGATCAGGATCATACAGACGAAGTTTTGCGAGATACCGTAAGAGATTGTTCTGGTAAACGAAGCCCGCTACTCCGGCGTTAATGACTCGCACCCTTTTACCATCCAGCTTTTGCCTAATCTCTGGGTCCGCATTCATGAGTTCCTGAATAATGTGCGGAATAGTCCACCTGAATGTAACCTCGTAGTAATCGCAGATTGCGTCTGAAGGAGGCACTGGTCCTCTGCCGTATACCACGGACGCGCCAGTCACAATAACCCTGTACTCGTCTTTGGGTTTGTCTATGGGAACTTCTTCAAAGTCTTTAAAGCTTTGTTCATTAATGTATTCAAAGGCATTTCCCAACTTGGTGTTTCTTACTGCGGCGAAGCCAGGCGTCGGTTCATATCCGTATTGGGAAGCGACCGTCTGGGAGCTTCTCCTGGCAAGATCCATATCCCGACCCTTGTAGGCCTGGCCTAACGGCGAGTCTTTAACCTTCAGGTAGGCATAATATTCTATTCCGCCAACTGCCACAGCGATAATTGCCAGGACAAACACAATATACAAGGTTACAAAAATAGATTTTCTTATCAGCCCCTTGGGCTTATTTTCTTCTTTTGAACTCAATTCGTATTCTCTTTTTAAAATTTAATGATAACAGAGGCGATCCCGACAAACTGATACATGAACGGGCCGGGAGCGCCTCATAAATCTGTCCTTGAAGACCCAAAATACTATCAGAAAGCCCGCTTCAATTGTAACATCTGGATTCGACGTCAAGGCGCCATCGCCGACCCTTTTAAAAAGAGTATAAATAAATGGAGCGGCCGCTGGAGACAGTGATGCGAGAACAATGAATCCAGATAGAATTACGAGCACTATGAGTATTGGCGCTAGCCAGAATTTCTTTCTGACTTTCATAAAATCCCAGAATTCCTTTATCAATGACATGTCTGGTTTTCCTCCTTAAATCTTTCCCACTAGCCAAATTGAACATGAAGAGTTCTTTTTGGTGGTTGATACAATTGTATATTTAATTAATCCACACCAACACTAAAATTGTCTCTCGTATCTCTCGACACTGGTTTCAGACGGCTGTTCCCTTTTCTGCCAGTACGTAGTCGCTTTGGGGTTCAATTTCCTCTCCATTGGGTCTTTTGCGAACAAACGCATCAACAAACCGGTCGGTGTAATCACCAAAAGGAATATCAATGTCAGTAGTATCCTGGAAACAAAATATCCCAGAATAATAGAAAAGGTTATCCATGCCCTATAAATTATCCTGAACAGGGGTGGAATCAATCTAGACGCAAAAAGAGTCGTTCCAACAACTATCCACACATACCCGTTGGACGACCCTCTCCAGAAAAGCAGCAAAAGCCCTATAAAGCCTGGAAGCAGTAGAAATATCAACGCAAGTGTGTTTAGGTCGCGCTTGGTCGGCTCACGATAAGCAGCTTTAACTTCATCCTTAATTTCTTTGATAATATTCATGTATATTTCTTAACTCCAAACTAGGATCGTCAATTTAATCAAGTTCATACTGAGAACGCCAGTCAGCGTCATCCTTCAGTGGCGGTTGATCCTTTTTATCCAGCAAATATGATCCCAGGACCAGATAGTCCATCTCAGTGCGCATAAAACACAGGTACGCATGTTCCGGACTCATAACAATGGGCTCTCCCCGAACATTGAATGACGTGTTCACAATTACAGGACATCCGGTCTTTTCATAAAACTTTGATATAACCTCATGATACATAGGATTAGTTTCTTTATGAACTGTCTGAATTCTGGCGGAATAGTCCACATGGGTTACAGCGGGTATTTCGGAACGGGCCACGTTCAGCTTGTCTATACCCCATAGTTTTTCCTCATCATTGGACATCTTGCGTCTGATTTTCTTGTCTACATCGGCAACCAGCAACATGTATGGTGAAGGGCGATCAAGTTCAAAAAAATTGCTGACCTGCTCAACAAGAACCGAAGGAGCAAAAGGCCTAAAGCTCTCCCTATACTTGATCTTTAGATTCATTTGGCTTTGCATCTCGGAATTCCTGGCGTCTCCGATAATTGAGCGGCCTCCCAAGGCTCTTGGTCCGAATTCCATGCGACCATTGAACCAGCCTATGACTTTGCCTTCGGCGATCAGGTCCGCGACTACAGAACCGGTTGAACCATTGCCCATGTAGCGGTAAGGATAGCCCTTTTGTTGTAGAAAGCCTTCTATTTCTTTATCAGAGAATTCTGGTCCAAGATATGACCCGAACTGAAGATCATGGGTATCGTCGGCTGACCGTTCATTACCCAGTAACTGATGCCAAACGAATAATGCCGCCCCTAGAGCGCCTCCAGCGTCACCGGACGCAGGCTGAATCCAAATGTTCTCAAATGGTCCCTCCCGCAATATCCGTCCATTCCCCACACAGTTCAAAGCCACTCCGCCGGCCAGACACAGATTCTTTTCACCTGTGACTTTGTGGATATGTCTCGAAGTCCTCAACATAACTTCTTCAGTAACAACCTGAACAGACTTTGCGATATCCATCTCACGCTGTGTAAGTTTACTTTCCGGACTACGCGCGGGGCCTCCGAAAAGTTTTTCAAATCCTGAACCCGTCATCGTTAGTCCGTATGGATAAGTGAAATAGTCCATATTGAGCTTAAACGAACCATCTTCTTTTAAATCCACAAGGTCGCGTAAGATCACATCGACATATTTGGGTTCGCCATAAGGCGCAAGCCCCATGACCTTGTACTCACCAGAATTTACTTTGAAACCGGTAAAATATGTAAAGGCTGAATAAAGAAGACCCAAAGAGTGCGGGAATTTTATTTCGCAATCGATCCTGATCCTGTTTTGCTCTCCGACACCAAAACTCGTAGTCGTCCACTCTCCAACACCGTCCATTGTTAGAAACGCCGCCCTTTTAAACGGTGACGGGAAAAATGCGCTGGCCGCATGGGATTCGTGATGCTCCGGAAAAAGAATCTTGCCATCGTAACCCAGACTCTTCTGTATCAGCGACGGCAGGTGAAGTTTTTGCTTGAGCCATAGGGGCATCGCCATCAAAAAAGACGCCCAGCCTCTCGGAGCGTACGACAGGTATGTCTCCAGAATGCGCTCGAATTTGATGAACGGTTTGTCGTAAAACGCGACGTAATCAAGGTCGGTCGCGGAGATTTTCGCGAATTCCAGGCAGAAGTTTATCGCATCATTTGGAAAACGATGATCATGCTTGATTCTCGAAAACCTTTCCTGCTGTGCCCCAGCGACTATGACGCCATCCTTAACCAAACAGGCCGCGCTGTCATGGTAAAAAGCTGATATACCAAGAATATTCATTATAAACCTACCTGTACAAATTCCAAGTCCTTAATTTTATAACAGGTTCACGCATTTTAGTTTGCCTGTATCTTACAAACCTAGCCTCAATAGGCTCAGACAAATAATATTCAAAGCCGGGCCAGCGAGAGTAATTGTCTGTGTCCTTGTTATTGCCCTCGTAAAAAGTTTTCCACTCAATGTTGTCGGCTGAAACCTCTATTATCCACTCTTCCGGTACGGATTCTTCGTCTCCCCAAACTAGTCTCAATCGACTCATTGGATGGATCTGTTTTAAATCCAGAACTACCTCGGGTTTAAGGTCTCCTTCTATAATGGATGACTCATAGAGAGCTTCTCGGGGATAACCTTTCTGGAAATTTTCCGGAGCATTCAGGGAATCTTTGGCTGCTGGGGCGCTTATGATCTGACTGCCGGCGACCAAATCCCAAAAAAAGCTGTCCTTGTCGGCCATTGAATCACCTGGACCCAACTGCTTGCCCAGAAAATGCTCTTTCACAAGGTTTGAAAGTTCCTTAGCCAGGAGATAGTTTGCGCCGGCGGTCAGATGGCACCAGTCGGTAAAAACCCATTCTGATACGTCGTCAAAATATTCGGAAAAATCTACAACGAAATACCCCTTTTTGTGTGCGCTCTCGACAATTTTATCAATTAATACTTTATATACTTTATCCGACGGTATGTCATAATAAGTTCGGTAGCCTTCAAGTTTGTCTATGGTTTTCTCCCTGGCGCTTAGTGGCTTCTTGCTGAGATAGAACCATGGCTGCAAGGCCAAGATGTGAGGAATACCATCATTTTGCAGCAATGCGCTGTAATCTTCAGCGGTCCTTACAACCGTCCCTATATTTCTATCGAGAAGGCGGGAACTCTCATCAACAGTAATTTCACTCCGTTCCTGTTGCACGTCTTGAGAGGAAACGACTACCCCCTTATGAGATCGGGGGGCGACATTCATTTCCTGAAATAAATCCCTTCCCGCCCAGAGGTAGGTCATCAGGTACGTGTTGTTTTTGAGCCAAAGAGTTAGATATGAAGAAAGTCCCGAGGGGCTGTAAGAGAACACATCCCTCAAAATGTGATTATATTGGCCTTCATGAAAATAATCCCAGTTTGTGTCGAGTTTACTTACGAGAGGCAATTCATTGGCGCCGTCCAGGGAAATAACCATGTCAGGCTGATATCGCCTTAGTTTGGTAGGATATCTTATCAACAGGTGTTGAAAAGCATGACCCCACACGGCGGTATTATAAACTTTTATTTTTTTGCCTTCGATCAGTGGGCTGCTATTTAGGATTTTCTCCATGTAATGAGAAATAGTCTCAATAAACTGGATACTATAAAAATTCATGGCCTGAGAGGCTTCACCTATTGGCCCGAGACCGAACGCGGTGGAACCGCCGGTGAAAAAATTCTGAATTCATCCAACGGTTTTTCTAATTCGATGTATCGAGGGTCCCTGAAACCGGCGTTGTTCGCATATTCGTAGCTGTTACCCTTGAGAATATTGTATTCCAGGCATGCTCCCGGCGCAAAATCGTAGTCGTAATGAGTTACTGGTTCAATAGCGTCTCTTCGTACCATGTTAAAATCATGAGAATATACCTCGCCAAGATATGATTTACTCAAAACGAACCTGGAAAGCCATTCCAGACCACCAAGTATACCCACTACCGCAGTGACGATAAAAATCACTGTCAATAAGGCTACTGAGGTTTTCTTGAAGAATTTTACTATAAAGTTTATCCAGGCTTTCATACAGATTCTTCGAACTAATTTTTAGTATTCAGTCGAATTCTTTGACATTATCGAGTCACACTACTCACGCCTAAATGTGGTTTTATTTATATCAAAGCCTAAAGGATGGCAATAGGAGGACTTATTGAAATCCGACACTGAATGGAGATGTTGGTTCCATTACCCTTGCAGAATTTTATCTGCCCGAATTTGTTACATGAACATGTTCAGAAGGTCATTCCTTATGAATCTTGAACAGCAA
>FUWD013031321.1_pt1 | contig 10185 bp, 4 predicted proteins | sample 1063281 | NCBI WGS metagenome assembly FUWD01 (sample SAMEA79048168, study PRJEB19326) | metagenome | biome: marine
TGCAGAGATTGCGGCAATAGAGGCAAATCTTGTAAGAGCAAGGGAATCACAAGCAATGTTAAAGGAGTTGTATAATAGGGCGGCTAGTAGTACAATGGATCTATTCAAGTCCATTGGGAGAAAACGTGATAGTATCCATAGCGCTGTCGCAGAAAAGGCAGTTGAAACGGCAAAGAAAGTCAAACAAACAGCACAAGCAGCATCCGATAAAGCTCGCGCTATTTATGATAAAGACTTTAAGGCATTTTCTGATATGACGGCAACCATAGAACAAAAGGAAGCTGCATTTAAGCTCCAGTTACAGAAACCATTTGACGAAGCAAAGTTGGAGCAAATGTCTGCGGATATCAAACAGCTGAATGTAGAACTTAGGCCTATAAATGCACGCGTACAGGCTTCAAATTCTATATGGGAAGAAGCCGCAGCTGACCTTAAGAAATTCAGATCTGAACTTATACAAATTGTCAAGGATAGCGAACAGTTTAAAACGGCGACTACTATAGCAAATGAAATTTCAAAATTGGCAATAGGGGGGGATATTGCAGAAGTAATGCACCCTATATCCCAGATAGGAAAGCAATTAAAAAGATCGTGGAATCTGATAAGTAAGGGGTACGTATCGATTGCAGACAAAGCCATAGAGGGCGACGCAACATATACAGAATTTTTGGCAGAGATAAAGAATGTAACTCAAGACGAACTGGATATTGAAAATACTAGGGTTTCAAAACAACTAGAGGAACTACGTAATATATTTATATCCACTGGTAGTAAAGAACAATTGACCAAAGAAGTTCTAGCAAAGACTGCCCAATGGATGTCTCCATCGTGGAGATATGCAACTGCAGTGTATGATGATTTAGAATCCGTAATTGCAAAGTTTGATAATCTGGAGTTTTTCTCTGATTATGTTTCTTCTATCGCATCTGCAATTGCAATGGTTACCAGGACTATTGCGAGGGGTACGCTTGCTGGGGTATTTAAAGGATTGGAGTTTGTAATCGGAGAAGCCCTTACTACAGTATTAGTGGACACAGGTATTAGCGTAATAGAAGCTATTGGTACACTTACATCTATGTTTTTGGCTCCACCAATACAAGCGGTTATATTGTCCGTATACTTGGAGATGGATGCGTTTAAAGTTCACAACTTTCAACAATGGGCCAACGATTTTTTAAGTGTTTTTATTACGGCATCTGGGGTGGATTCATTCCCTAAGCTCAGAATTGCAGAATATCCAGAATTCACACAGATTGTTAATCCAACAAGTAAAGAAATACAATCCCCCCCTAAGATGTGGGAAATAGATCACAAACAATTAAAAACTGTTATGGACTTTTGGGGGAAATTGTTTATTTCAGAAACGAATAGACGAGGTTCTAAATATCCTCAGTATACGCCACTGCCTAATTATTCTGGAATTTGGAGACTTCCTGGTAAATATATAGACCCAAACCACCACCCACATGATCCAATCGAGAGAATTGATAAATGTAAACAGATAGAAGTAAGTTTGGATGTAGGGACTCTTGTAGACAAGAATGGATTAGCTACCGGAGTGGACAAAGGGGGGAATTTATCTTCTAATCTTATACCAAGGAAGAAGGGGTTGATTAGAAATCTAGTAGATTTCCCGTTATATGAGAATACATTGGTATGGCCTGCAAGGGAAGGAAGTTTTGTACAGACAAATGGAAATTTAACACGTGAAAATATAGATCCAACACTTTTAAAGTTGTGGACAGGGTGGGCCAGGGATGGTACATGGGGTACAGTATACAGTGCAGAAAATGCAACGCTTGGAATTAAATTAAAGGCCGCAGAGACAAATAAAATAGATTTTCAACAGTATATGTCAGCAGACAGGAATTCTCCGTTTGCATGGCATGAGCTTAAACAATGGGCGGACGGAAATGCTGGAAAGAAAACAATTGTACAGCAAAAAATGAAAGGCGTAACACTTGAATTACTCGAAGAGGAAATGAAAACAGATTATCCTGTAAAGGCACGATCTACATTCGAAAAGCTTATGTTTCCTACAGAGAATTCCGAATTAGAAAACCAGTCTACGTTAGATTTTGTGAATATGGTTTTTTACAAGACTGGGAGGTATCCGTACACTCCTAATGCGAGAAAATTCTACCAGAATGTAATAACCAATCACAAGACGTGGGTAATTGATTACCAGCAATTGACTCCTGATACCTTTATAGACGTAGTAGACGATAGGAAATCATCTAGCGCTGAAATTTTAAAGTTTACTAGTGTGGTTAACGAGTTTGAATTGTATATAAAATCATTAAAGAAGACACAGGGGGATACAGACGCTTCATGGAAAGTTGCATTTAAAGAAACGCTGTGGAAAACATATGTACTGGATACTTCACCGAGAACGGAATGGGGGTATATAGTAAGAAACTTGAATCAATTTATTGCAGAGATTCAAATGCAAACAAATATTATGCTTGGAAAGAGAAAGGCTAAGATATGGAATGAGTATATGTCAAGGGTGGCAAAGGTTGGAATTCCATTAAACACAAATAGATTTCATAGGTTGTCGTTTTGTGCCAGGTTGAACCAGTTGGTATATTCAGAGGATGTTACCACGTCAAAAGGGATAATAAAACAAATAGAAGAAAAGGGGGGAAAGTTATTAGAGAATAGGCTTATTACTACTGGATTGAGCACTAAAGAAGAAGTCTCGTGGGTAAAAGGGATTGCAAAAGTAGTGTTTTTACCAGAGAGTGCAAGTGTAGATTTACCGGTATTCTTTGGGGATCTACATTGTAGGATTATTATTGTCCCAAAGCCAGAGATCACGTGCTTTGTAGTGTTTAGGGGGACAACAAACTACTGGGAATGGGCTATAGATTTAGATTTCACAGCTGCAGCGTATGGATCTATTTCAGATAATGGACAGGGAAAATATAAAATGAATCTTCATACAAAAATGGACACACCAGTTAACGAGTTCACAGATGTAATATGGGGAGACCCAGATAATTTTGCATTGCATAGAGGATTCTTAAGAGCTTGGCTAGTGTTTAAGCCTATGATTATGAAACAAATGGACGAATTGTATAAAAAGTATGAAATAAAAGATGTGATAGTAACAGGGCATTCTTTAGGGGCAGGGATTGCACAGATTGCATGTTTAGAATTCCCATCTGTTCCAGTTAAACAGAGTTCCACTGGGGTCAGTGCTTTAGCGTTACTGGGGGGTCTTAATGCTGCCCCAAAGGTTATTATGAAACGACCACATTGTTATTGTTACTCATCTCCGGCAGTTGGAGATGATAGGTTTTCATGGCATTTTGTAAATCAAACTTCAGAGAGTGGGCATGTATATATAGATGCAGATTTGATTACATTGATACCCCCAATCTTAATACCGGCAAGTGATAGCTGGTCTGGTGCCATTGTAATGTCTGTTATTTCGGATGTAAAGAATTTGTTAGAAGCAGACGGTGGAGATGTAGGAGCAGCGTGGATAATTCTCAGTAGGGTATTTAAACATTTCAATCTACCATTTAACCCTGCACAATGGAAGACCGGAAATGCAATAGACTGGGGAAAGATACGAAACTCTCTTGTAAAGATAATGACTGCATTTGGTAAACATAGAGCTGTAAGAGGAGGAGGGGTATTTCTACGACTGACAGCGACTGATAGTGGAGCGTTTACAGAAACGTCTGCGGATCCAGGAAGTACGGCTGGTGGGATGTCTATATTTGCACATGGTGTAGTAGGACCCAGCGAATTAGAGGCAAGACATTCATTAGATAACGTTACTCTTGCAATGGATAGAGTAGCAGCAGAACACGAGGATTTATTTGACACTATAGATAAAACAGAACATCCACAGTGGGGGGATGCAGGAACATCTAAACCCGATAAACCTATTTTGAACCCCCCAACGGCGGCAGTGTTAAAAAGTATACAAAGGGGAAAGGTGATAGGTATTACGACTACTAATAAACGATACGCGCGATATCACCAAGTATCTCCAGAACATATAGACCATCACGATATAGTGTGGTTACCAGATGTAGAAGAGATACATAGAAAACAAAAAAGACAACAATCTCGACATAAGAAGAGACGTGTCATGGAAGGAGAGTATCATGGATATTAGTTATTTTTTAAACGGATGTACGAGGAGTTACTTTAAATACTAGTTTTAATACTTCTATACAGTTTGACGGAACTTGACATTGCTGTGTAGATGCCTGTCCTTCATCATCATTCACAAAATATCGTACGGTACCATCTGCATTACGCTTTGTGCCTGTAACGGCTGTACTATCCGCCCAATCTTCTGTAAACCGTGCTACTCTTTTCTGTATAGGCCATGTACCAGCAAAGCTAGCATGTACCTTTAGGTTTTGTTGTAAATGTACATTTTCCATCATCATAGGAGTAGACGGCCATGCTGTGTTTCTATTTACTGATAGTCCTAGATCTGTAGGTATAAGTAATTCTAGGTTATTTCCAGCCTGTGAAATATCCGTTCTAAATTGATGTCCTTGTGTCATTCCAGTGATGGACACATTAATATAACCATGATTTAAATGAGTCTTTGTAATCGTTCTATTCTCCCCTGATACTCCGTATACGGTAGATGTAACGCCTGCATTATTTACCGTATGTAACTTGTTCGTCGTCCCTCTATGAGGAGTTGTTGCCCCAGTTTGATTTCCAAAGTTTCCTAACCCAGGTTCCCCTACAAGTTCTACTGATGCATTAATCAGTTCTACATCACATAATTGCAAATCTCCAGATGTAACAAATTCTTGTCCTTGTCTCGTCACCCATAACGTCATTAATTTGGAACGATGCGTTTGATACCTATGTGCAACCCCATCGGGGCCTAGTACATGATTCGACATTCTATATCTGACACGGTAGTAAAAGAGTTGGTATTTTACTATAGTGTCAGATATAACAACTATGGCTGACATTGATATGGAGGGCACCTCTGCCTCTAAAGTAGGGGGTAAGCGCAGTACACCTGAAGTTGGAGAAGAAGATGCCGTGTTCGAGTTTAAATCCACACCTACACTTAAAAAGGGCAAAAGTGATAAAGAAAGCAAGCCAATCGATCTTTCTATTACTGGAAAGAGTACCATCAGTGTAGGGAACTATATTGCAGTTGTTGGAGACAGTGATCTTCGGATTGTCGCCATAGGATATCAAAACAAATCAAAAAATAAAATCGCTACATTTGAGATCTCAGAGGATGGGATTGTGGGTAAAAGACAAACTAGTGTTACCCCTAATGAATTTATTTCTAAATACGATCATGTGCTTCGTACTACAGAAACGATTAATTTACAAAGGGGTAATTTTTTAAATCCACGTAAATTACACGGAAAGGTGGAAGAAATAAAGAATACTCCTAAACCAGTAGAGAGTTCTACTGAAGATAAATTAGAAAAGGAAACTACCTCTGAGATGGACGTTGAAGTACAAGGCGACCAACCGTCGGAAAACAAGGTAGATGAAACAACTGAAATATTGGAATCTACACAGGATGTATCCCAGGTAAAAATCCTTGATCCGACTACTGTACCAGTTGTTGAAGATGAAACGGTTGTACCAGAGAAATCAGAGGAAACCAAAGACGAGAATGAAGATTTGGCTGTACTTGTCGGGGGAACCAGTGAACCTCCTAAAGAAAAACCCCCTACTACAAGATTAACTATTATGGAAACACAGTTATCTAGGTTATTAGAACATGCAGAGAATACTACAGATGTAGACCTGTCACAGATGTATTTCGAAAAGGCAGGGGATTTACAAACCCGTATAGATACCTATAAGAATATGCCAACAGAACTCAAAAAGGCGGAAAAGGACAACGAGGATACACGAAAAGCAGAGATGGAGACTGTAGAAGACAACACTACAAAGCAGAGAAAGAGTGTAGCTAAAGAGTCCAACTCGCCACAACAACAATTATCTACAGAAAATATAGTCGCGCCCATTACCGTTGATGCATCGACAGGAGGTGCTGTAGATATGGAAATAGATCAGGTATTAGACAGTACATCTGCTGGTGCAGTAGAAGATAAACCCCGTATAGTAAACGGTCTTGTGTCTCCAACAGAAGTAGATACACACAATGGAGATGTGAACGAGTCTGTAGATAACGTACTATTGGGATCTCTAACACGTGCACATGAAGATGTTATAATGGAAGGAGATGGGCCTGGAACAAGTGCGAATGCTCAAATTATAAGTAATATCCAATCTGGTGTACAAGATGACATGGAACAAGTCGTAGAACACGGTCCTGGAGAGGGTGTTGCAATGGATGAATCCATGTCTGCAGAAGAGATTCAAGCACAATTGGAACTTGATAAATTGGATGCAAAAATGAATGAAATGGACCAATCACCTACAAGTGGTGATATAGATGGAGCAGCGTTTCAAGCATTAGTGGCAACACGAAAGATACTCGTTGCACAAGTTGAAAAGCTTAAAACAGATAAAGCACTCCGTTCCAGTAAATTACAGAGTGATCCAAGAAATGTTCAAGATATTACAGGAGAAGAATCTGCAAAGAAAACAGCACATGAAGAATCACTTGCACAAATTCGTAAAGGTATACCCGATTTTGCACAAACAGCCGCCCAATTACACGGTAGACCTTCCCCCTTTGGTAAAAAAGGTTCAACTGTACCCTTTGATCAAGATAGTCTTGCACATAATAAAAAGTTATATGTACAAATGCTCAAGGATAATCAGATAAGAGATCTTCGAACATCACAAGCCCCTTCAATAAAACAATTGTTTGGAGAAACAGTCGACGAGACGGGTAACAAACTTCAACCTCCAGATTTTGGTACAACAGGACTTGGAACACCCGTTTTTGTCCCCGCTGAATCAAGAAATAACTTGTATGATATCTATACAAACATGACGGTTACAGATAAAGAAGCGGTAGGATTTAGAAAAGAGATGGTTCCTTTATGGGACGAGTTTAAACGCGGCAGAGTACATGCAGGCGTGAGTGAAATGATGGCAATGCCTACCCGACTACTCCGATCGGACCAATCCAGTATTAAGAATGGACAGAGACTTCGAACAGATATAAAGGAACAAGATGAAACGTTTGGGTATTTTATGTATTGGTTGTTACACGACAAGTTGGATACTTCTCGTCTATATACATGGCGGTCCTTTCTAGGATTCGCTGCATCGATGGGATATAATGACCTTAGCCAAGCAGATATTAATTGGATGATCACAGGGAATCCAGATGGAAACCAAAGTTCCAATACCAATTTTAAATCTATAGAAGCACCAGAAGGAGAGGATTCACTTGATGTATCTCTTGATATTTTTGGAAATACCCTGACTAGAAGTACATTGAATCATTTACATGCACAAGTCATTGGTAATCCAGAACCTCAAGTTCAATATCCTTCTCGTAATACGTCTCCGTCTGCCTCTCCTATTGATCACAGTATCCATCCAGATGGATCTTCATTTGATGATCGTAAGAATAGACGTACATTTGCTGGACTGCCAAATAGTGTAGTCAACATTCCAGATCCAAGAGTCTCGAAGAGAGGGGGGCAAGATGTGCCAAACGTAAGATTGGTAACAAAAAGGAATCCCAAATACGACCCTATTATACAAAAGAAATTAAAACCAGGAGATCCACTTATCGTACCAGAATTTATAACAGAAGAGGTTCCCGATATAGGAGCAGGATCAAAGGATATTGGGGCAATGATACAAGCAGCACAATCGGATAGATTAATATCTTCACTTCCTAGTAAATTGTATGCTCCTATACACGCACAGGCAGTCGATAGGTATTTGGGGGCTAAAAACTATCAACGGTTATCACTTTCTCTCGAGAGATACATGAAGTCGTATTCTCAACATCCATGGGGACCCACTGATTTCCAAGATATGTTTAATTGGAATACATATACTATGGCATTGTACGGACAGATGTTGTATGCGTTTGTAACAGATATCCAGATGCAACGTAATTCTCCTGTATTCGACATGTCTGAACCAGAAGGAGTTGGAATAGAGTATATGGAATTGAATGAATTGATAGCAGAATTGGCTAGTTTTCAACAGAAATCTGAAGACAGAGGAACGCGTGTAGATGATGCAAATCCGTCCAGAAATAGTATAGAAGATCATTTAAATAATTTTATGAAGGCAGGGATTCGTTGGATAACAAAAAATGGCAGAAGGAAATGCAGTTATTATCTCTACTGATGACCTACCCCCTATTCCGTCTTCTGTTACCCCTGGAGATGTTACACCCGACGCAGTAGATCCAGTGCAACCAGAGCCAGGCCCTGTTATTCCTCAACCAGTAGTACCACCCCCAAATCCGTGGGGGCCTGGTCCCGATCCAAGAATATATCCAGATCAACCTTATTCGTTCCCGGATAATGATGTGCGCAGTGACCCATCTATACCACTACACCCAGAAGACCAATTCGATCCAAACGATAGATCTAAACCACATTTACCACCAAGTACATTGTTTAGTACAATGGCTGGAAAAAGTAAACCACCTGTACGTATCGGTGTAAGAGAAATGGATAATGGAATAAAGAGAGGGTCTATGTCTGGTCTTCCAGATCGTGAACATGATCCTATAGTAAATAGTAGAAAGCGTATGTTTGATATGTTTCATGGTAGATAGTATATCTGAATGTATAGTAAAAGATGTCGTCTAAATTAGATTCAGATCAAGATGATAATGACAGTCTTTTGTCGGATGATGAAGGACAATATAAGGGAACTTTGTCCAGACTTCCACCTGGAAATCATCCCGATACAAAAAGACTTGAAGAGCTTTCATTTGATGATTTACCAGAGGGATTTTTTATTATCGTGTATGGTGCAAGGCGGACTGGTAAGACACATGCAGTTTCGGTATTGCTTGAGGAACTTAAGGGGAGGTTTGATTTCGCGTATTTGTTCAGTAATACAGCCTTATTGCACAAGGGACAAAAAGGAGAACTTGACTTTGATATGATAGTAGAAGATGCCAAGTTTCAGGGGTTTGACGAAGAAGCATTGAATGCTATAATAACACGTCAAAAGGCTGTAATGATGCATAACAACAGTACAGAGAAAAAAAGAGATAAAAAACCAAATAAAACATTATTAATCTTTGACGATTTCGTACACGAAAAGGCCATTCGATATAGTAAAATTTTTACAGAGTTACCCGTACTTGGTAGACATTACGAACTGTCTGTGATATGTCTTACACAAGGATATTCACAAGTTGCTAGTGGAGGTCTAAACAAGGCGACGAGGCAGAACGCCGATATGGTAATGACATTCTTACCACGAAGTCTTACAGATGTGGAGAATGTAGCCAGTTGGTATTTAACAAAGGATAAAGTAGAAAACATGTGGTTTATAAAATCAGTTTGTCAAGAAGAACATCAGCTATTGGCTATCGATCTTACGAGTCCACATGAAACAGAATTTCCAAACTATTGTTATTCGTATAGAGCACCTGCAGATGTTCCTAAATATAAACTTGGAAAGGTTCAATGGAAGATACAAGAAGAGGAAGAGAAAAGACAGAAAAAGGCGGCTCTTGCATCAAAGGTTGAAAATGAGCGTGCATTTTATGTAGGGATGGGACAAATGGAGAAACAGCAGCGTATAGGACAGGCTACAGGTCTGCCACCTAAAAAGTTTGGTAAAATGTCTCTATTTGATGCAGCAAGAGGTCTACAATAATAATTATATCTGAATCAACTATAAAGAATATGGATTCGTATGCACTTGGATATACCAGTAAAACGTCTCGTTCGTTTACACTTGGAACACAACACATACAATTTAAACCAAAGGCTTCACCGGTTATTATCAAGGATGCCTCCCAAGAAGAACCCCCCAAAGAAACAACACCCGCAGATGCCCCCAGTTCAAGTGAAGAAACAAATACGGAAACCGAGGGCGAAGAAGAAAGCCAAGGAGCAGGAGTCTAAGGAGATCACACATGCACCCGATGTTACTATACAACCGCATATTAGTATAGCATTAGAAACTAATCAACGTTCTGGTACCCGTAAATCTATATATACTTTAAGTAACAATAAAATAACACCAAATAAAAAAATTAAAACTGAAACTAAACCTGCTAGATACGGATCTAAACAGGGTCTCCCTGGTCCAGGGTCG
>FUWD013270084.1_pt2 | contig 10185 bp, 5 predicted proteins | sample 1063281 | NCBI WGS metagenome assembly FUWD01 (sample SAMEA79048168, study PRJEB19326) | metagenome | biome: marine
TGCAGAGATTGCGGCAATAGAGGCAAATCTTGTAAGAGCAAGGGAATCACAAGCAATGTTAAAGGAGTTGTATAATAGGGCGGCTAGTAGTACAATGGATCTATTCAAGTCCATTGGGAGAAAACGTGATAGTATCCATAGCGCTGTCGCAGAAAAGGCAGTTGAAACGGCAAAGAAAGTCAAACAAACAGCACAAGCAGCATCCGATAAAGCTCGCGCTATTTATGATAAAGACTTTAAGGCATTTTCTGATATGACGGCAACCATAGAACAAAAGGAAGCTGCATTTAAGCTCCAGTTACAGAAACCATTTGACGAAGCAAAGTTGGAGCAAATGTCTGCGGATATCAAACAGCTGAATGTAGAACTTAGGCCTATAAATGCACGCGTACAGGCTTCAAATTCTATATGGGAAGAAGCCGCAGCTGACCTTAAGAAATTCAGATCTGAACTTATACAAATTGTCAAGGATAGCGAACAGTTTAAAACGGCGACTACTATAGCAAATGAAATTTCAAAATTGGCAATAGGGGGGGATATTGCAGAAGTAATGCACCCTATATCCCAGATAGGAAAGCAATTAAAAAGATCGTGGAATCTGATAAGTAAGGGGTACGTATCGATTGCAGACAAAGCCATAGAGGGCGACGCAACATATACAGAATTTTTGGCAGAGATAAAGAATGTAACTCAAGACGAACTGGATATTGAAAATACTAGGGTTTCAAAACAACTAGAGGAACTACGTAATATATTTATATCCACTGGTAGTAAAGAACAATTGACCAAAGAAGTTCTAGCAAAGACTGCCCAATGGATGTCTCCATCGTGGAGATATGCAACTGCAGTGTATGATGATTTAGAATCCGTAATTGCAAAGTTTGATAATCTGGAGTTTTTCTCTGATTATGTTTCTTCTATCGCATCTGCAATTGCAATGGTTACCAGGACTATTGCGAGGGGTACGCTTGCTGGGGTATTTAAAGGATTGGAGTTTGTAATCGGAGAAGCCCTTACTACAGTATTAGTGGACACAGGTATTAGCGTAATAGAAGCTATTGGTACACTTACATCTATGTTTTTGGCTCCACCAATACAAGCGGTTATATTGTCCGTATACTTGGAGATGGATGCGTTTAAAGTTCACAACTTTCAACAATGGGCCAACGATTTTTTAAGTGTTTTTATTACGGCATCTGGGGTGGATTCATTCCCTAAGCTCAGAATTGCAGAATATCCAGAATTCACACAGATTGTTAATCCAACAAGTAAAGAAATACAATCCCCCCCTAAGATGTGGGAAATAGATCACAAACAATTAAAAACTGTTATGGACTTTTGGGGGAAATTGTTTATTTCAGAAACGAATAGACGAGGTTCTAAATATCCTCAGTATACGCCACTGCCTAATTATTCTGGAATTTGGAGACTTCCTGGTAAATATATAGACCCAAACCACCACCCACATGATCCAATCGAGAGAATTGATAAATGTAAACAGATAGAAGTAAGTTTGGATGTAGGGACTCTTGTAGACAAGAATGGATTAGCTACCGGAGTGGACAAAGGGGGGAATTTATCTTCTAATCTTATACCAAGGAAGAAGGGGTTGATTAGAAATCTAGTAGATTTCCCGTTATATGAGAATACATTGGTATGGCCTGCAAGGGAAGGAAGTTTTGTACAGACAAATGGAAATTTAACACGTGAAAATATAGATCCAACACTTTTAAAGTTGTGGACAGGGTGGGCCAGGGATGGTACATGGGGTACAGTATACAGTGCAGAAAATGCAACGCTTGGAATTAAATTAAAGGCCGCAGAGACAAATAAAATAGATTTTCAACAGTATATGTCAGCAGACAGGAATTCTCCGTTTGCATGGCATGAGCTTAAACAATGGGCGGACGGAAATGCTGGAAAGAAAACAATTGTACAGCAAAAAATGAAAGGCGTAACACTTGAATTACTCGAAGAGGAAATGAAAACAGATTATCCTGTAAAGGCACGATCTACATTCGAAAAGCTTATGTTTCCTACAGAGAATTCCGAATTAGAAAACCAGTCTACGTTAGATTTTGTGAATATGGTTTTTTACAAGACTGGGAGGTATCCGTACACTCCTAATGCGAGAAAATTCTACCAGAATGTAATAACCAATCACAAGACGTGGGTAATTGATTACCAGCAATTGACTCCTGATACCTTTATAGACGTAGTAGACGATAGGAAATCATCTAGCGCTGAAATTTTAAAGTTTACTAGTGTGGTTAACGAGTTTGAATTGTATATAAAATCATTAAAGAAGACACAGGGGGATACAGACGCTTCATGGAAAGTTGCATTTAAAGAAACGCTGTGGAAAACATATGTACTGGATACTTCACCGAGAACGGAATGGGGGTATATAGTAAGAAACTTGAATCAATTTATTGCAGAGATTCAAATGCAAACAAATATTATGCTTGGAAAGAGAAAGGCTAAGATATGGAATGAGTATATGTCAAGGGTGGCAAAGGTTGGAATTCCATTAAACACAAATAGATTTCATAGGTTGTCGTTTTGTGCCAGGTTGAACCAGTTGGTATATTCAGAGGATGTTACCACGTCAAAAGGGATAATAAAACAAATAGAAGAAAAGGGGGGAAAGTTATTAGAGAATAGGCTTATTACTACTGGATTGAGCACTAAAGAAGAAGTCTCGTGGGTAAAAGGGATTGCAAAAGTAGTGTTTTTACCAGAGAGTGCAAGTGTAGATTTACCGGTATTCTTTGGGGATCTACATTGTAGGATTATTATTGTCCCAAAGCCAGAGATCACGTGCTTTGTAGTGTTTAGGGGGACAACAAACTACTGGGAATGGGCTATAGATTTAGATTTCACAGCTGCAGCGTATGGATCTATTTCAGATAATGGACAGGGAAAATATAAAATGAATCTTCATACAAAAATGGACACACCAGTTAACGAGTTCACAGATGTAATATGGGGAGACCCAGATAATTTTGCATTGCATAGAGGATTCTTAAGAGCTTGGCTAGTGTTTAAGCCTATGATTATGAAACAAATGGACGAATTGTATAAAAAGTATGAAATAAAAGATGTGATAGTAACAGGGCATTCTTTAGGGGCAGGGATTGCACAGATTGCATGTTTAGAATTCCCATCTGTTCCAGTTAAACAGAGTTCCACTGGGGTCAGTGCTTTAGCGTTACTGGGGGGTCTTAATGCTGCCCCAAAGGTTATTATGAAACGACCACATTGTTATTGTTACTCATCTCCGGCAGTTGGAGATGATAGGTTTTCATGGCATTTTGTAAATCAAACTTCAGAGAGTGGGCATGTATATATAGATGCAGATTTGATTACATTGATACCCCCAATCTTAATACCGGCAAGTGATAGCTGGTCTGGTGCCATTGTAATGTCTGTTATTTCGGATGTAAAGAATTTGTTAGAAGCAGACGGTGGAGATGTAGGAGCAGCGTGGATAATTCTCAGTAGGGTATTTAAACATTTCAATCTACCATTTAACCCTGCACAATGGAAGACCGGAAATGCAATAGACTGGGGAAAGATACGAAACTCTCTTGTAAAGATAATGACTGCATTTGGTAAACATAGAGCTGTAAGAGGAGGAGGGGTATTTCTACGACTGACAGCGACTGATAGTGGAGCGTTTACAGAAACGTCTGCGGATCCAGGAAGTACGGCTGGTGGGATGTCTATATTTGCACATGGTGTAGTAGGACCCAGCGAATTAGAGGCAAGACATTCATTAGATAACGTTACTCTTGCAATGGATAGAGTAGCAGCAGAACACGAGGATTTATTTGACACTATAGATAAAACAGAACATCCACAGTGGGGGGATGCAGGAACATCTAAACCCGATAAACCTATTTTGAACCCCCCAACGGCGGCAGTGTTAAAAAGTATACAAAGGGGAAAGGTGATAGGTATTACGACTACTAATAAACGATACGCGCGATATCACCAAGTATCTCCAGAACATATAGACCATCACGATATAGTGTGGTTACCAGATGTAGAAGAGATACATAGAAAACAAAAAAGACAACAATCTCGACATAAGAAGAGACGTGTCATGGAAGGAGAGTATCATGGATATTAGTTATTTTTTAAACGGATGTACGAGGAGTTACTTTAAATACTAGTTTTAATACTTCTATACAGTTTGACGGAACTTGACATTGCTGTGTAGATGCCTGTCCTTCATCATCATTCACAAAATATCGTACGGTACCATCTGCATTACGCTTTGTGCCTGTAACGGCTGTACTATCCGCCCAATCTTCTGTAAACCGTGCTACTCTTTTCTGTATAGGCCATGTACCAGCAAAGCTAGCATGTACCTTTAGGTTTTGTTGTAAATGTACATTTTCCATCATCATAGGAGTAGACGGCCATGCTGTGTTTCTATTTACTGATAGTCCTAGATCTGTAGGTATAAGTAATTCTAGGTTATTTCCAGCCTGTGAAATATCCGTTCTAAATTGATGTCCTTGTGTCATTCCAGTGATGGACACATTAATATAACCATGATTTAAATGAGTCTTTGTAATCGTTCTATTCTCCCCTGATACTCCGTATACGGTAGATGTAACGCCTGCATTATTTACCGTATGTAACTTGTTCGTCGTCCCTCTATGAGGAGTTGTTGCCCCAGTTTGATTTCCAAAGTTTCCTAACCCAGGTTCCCCTACAAGTTCTACTGATGCATTAATCAGTTCTACATCACATAATTGCAAATCTCCAGATGTAACAAATTCTTGTCCTTGTCTCGTCACCCATAACGTCATTAATTTGGAACGATGCGTTTGATACCTATGTGCAACCCCATCGGGGCCTAGTACATGATTCGACATTCTATATCTGACACGGTAGTAAAAGAGTTGGTATTTTACTATAGTGTCAGATATAACAACTATGGCTGACATTGATATGGAGGGCACCTCTGCCTCTAAAGTAGGGGGTAAGCGCAGTACACCTGAAGTTGGAGAAGAAGATGCCGTGTTCGAGTTTAAATCCACACCTACACTTAAAAAGGGCAAAAGTGATAAAGAAAGCAAGCCAATCGATCTTTCTATTACTGGAAAGAGTACCATCAGTGTAGGGAACTATATTGCAGTTGTTGGAGACAGTGATCTTCGGATTGTCGCCATAGGATATCAAAACAAATCAAAAAATAAAATCGCTACATTTGAGATCTCAGAGGATGGGATTGTGGGTAAAAGACAAACTAGTGTTACCCCTAATGAATTTATTTCTAAATACGATCATGTGCTTCGTACTACAGAAACGATTAATTTACAAAGGGGTAATTTTTTAAATCCACGTAAATTACACGGAAAGGTGGAAGAAATAAAGAATACTCCTAAACCAGTAGAGAGTTCTACTGAAGATAAATTAGAAAAGGAAACTACCTCTGAGATGGACGTTGAAGTACAAGGCGACCAACCGTCGGAAAACAAGGTAGATGAAACAACTGAAATATTGGAATCTACACAGGATGTATCCCAGGTAAAAATCCTTGATCCGACTACTGTACCAGTTGTTGAAGATGAAACGGTTGTACCAGAGAAATCAGAGGAAACCAAAGACGAGAATGAAGATTTGGCTGTACTTGTCGGGGGAACCAGTGAACCTCCTAAAGAAAAACCCCCTACTACAAGATTAACTATTATGGAAACACAGTTATCTAGGTTATTAGAACATGCAGAGAATACTACAGATGTAGACCTGTCACAGATGTATTTCGAAAAGGCAGGGGATTTACAAACCCGTATAGATACCTATAAGAATATGCCAACAGAACTCAAAAAGGCGGAAAAGGACAACGAGGATACACGAAAAGCAGAGATGGAGACTGTAGAAGACAACACTACAAAGCAGAGAAAGAGTGTAGCTAAAGAGTCCAACTCGCCACAACAACAATTATCTACAGAAAATATAGTCGCGCCCATTACCGTTGATGCATCGACAGGAGGTGCTGTAGATATGGAAATAGATCAGGTATTAGACAGTACATCTGCTGGTGCAGTAGAAGATAAACCCCGTATAGTAAACGGTCTTGTGTCTCCAACAGAAGTAGATACACACAATGGAGATGTGAACGAGTCTGTAGATAACGTACTATTGGGATCTCTAACACGTGCACATGAAGATGTTATAATGGAAGGAGATGGGCCTGGAACAAGTGCGAATGCTCAAATTATAAGTAATATCCAATCTGGTGTACAAGATGACATGGAACAAGTCGTAGAACACGGTCCTGGAGAGGGTGTTGCAATGGATGAATCCATGTCTGCAGAAGAGATTCAAGCACAATTGGAACTTGATAAATTGGATGCAAAAATGAATGAAATGGACCAATCACCTACAAGTGGTGATATAGATGGAGCAGCGTTTCAAGCATTAGTGGCAACACGAAAGATACTCGTTGCACAAGTTGAAAAGCTTAAAACAGATAAAGCACTCCGTTCCAGTAAATTACAGAGTGATCCAAGAAATGTTCAAGATATTACAGGAGAAGAATCTGCAAAGAAAACAGCACATGAAGAATCACTTGCACAAATTCGTAAAGGTATACCCGATTTTGCACAAACAGCCGCCCAATTACACGGTAGACCTTCCCCCTTTGGTAAAAAAGGTTCAACTGTACCCTTTGATCAAGATAGTCTTGCACATAATAAAAAGTTATATGTACAAATGCTCAAGGATAATCAGATAAGAGATCTTCGAACATCACAAGCCCCTTCAATAAAACAATTGTTTGGAGAAACAGTCGACGAGACGGGTAACAAACTTCAACCTCCAGATTTTGGTACAACAGGACTTGGAACACCCGTTTTTGTCCCCGCTGAATCAAGAAATAACTTGTATGATATCTATACAAACATGACGGTTACAGATAAAGAAGCGGTAGGATTTAGAAAAGAGATGGTTCCTTTATGGGACGAGTTTAAACGCGGCAGAGTACATGCAGGCGTGAGTGAAATGATGGCAATGCCTACCCGACTACTCCGATCGGACCAATCCAGTATTAAGAATGGACAGAGACTTCGAACAGATATAAAGGAACAAGATGAAACGTTTGGGTATTTTATGTATTGGTTGTTACACGACAAGTTGGATACTTCTCGTCTATATACATGGCGGTCCTTTCTAGGATTCGCTGCATCGATGGGATATAATGACCTTAGCCAAGCAGATATTAATTGGATGATCACAGGGAATCCAGATGGAAACCAAAGTTCCAATACCAATTTTAAATCTATAGAAGCACCAGAAGGAGAGGATTCACTTGATGTATCTCTTGATATTTTTGGAAATACCCTGACTAGAAGTACATTGAATCATTTACATGCACAAGTCATTGGTAATCCAGAACCTCAAGTTCAATATCCTTCTCGTAATACGTCTCCGTCTGCCTCTCCTATTGATCACAGTATCCATCCAGATGGATCTTCATTTGATGATCGTAAGAATAGACGTACATTTGCTGGACTGCCAAATAGTGTAGTCAACATTCCAGATCCAAGAGTCTCGAAGAGAGGGGGGCAAGATGTGCCAAACGTAAGATTGGTAACAAAAAGGAATCCCAAATACGACCCTATTATACAAAAGAAATTAAAACCAGGAGATCCACTTATCGTACCAGAATTTATAACAGAAGAGGTTCCCGATATAGGAGCAGGATCAAAGGATATTGGGGCAATGATACAAGCAGCACAATCGGATAGATTAATATCTTCACTTCCTAGTAAATTGTATGCTCCTATACACGCACAGGCAGTCGATAGGTATTTGGGGGCTAAAAACTATCAACGGTTATCACTTTCTCTCGAGAGATACATGAAGTCGTATTCTCAACATCCATGGGGACCCACTGATTTCCAAGATATGTTTAATTGGAATACATATACTATGGCATTGTACGGACAGATGTTGTATGCGTTTGTAACAGATATCCAGATGCAACGTAATTCTCCTGTATTCGACATGTCTGAACCAGAAGGAGTTGGAATAGAGTATATGGAATTGAATGAATTGATAGCAGAATTGGCTAGTTTTCAACAGAAATCTGAAGACAGAGGAACGCGTGTAGATGATGCAAATCCGTCCAGAAATAGTATAGAAGATCATTTAAATAATTTTATGAAGGCAGGGATTCGTTGGATAACAAAAAATGGCAGAAGGAAATGCAGTTATTATCTCTACTGATGACCTACCCCCTATTCCGTCTTCTGTTACCCCTGGAGATGTTACACCCGACGCAGTAGATCCAGTGCAACCAGAGCCAGGCCCTGTTATTCCTCAACCAGTAGTACCACCCCCAAATCCGTGGGGGCCTGGTCCCGATCCAAGAATATATCCAGATCAACCTTATTCGTTCCCGGATAATGATGTGCGCAGTGACCCATCTATACCACTACACCCAGAAGACCAATTCGATCCAAACGATAGATCTAAACCACATTTACCACCAAGTACATTGTTTAGTACAATGGCTGGAAAAAGTAAACCACCTGTACGTATCGGTGTAAGAGAAATGGATAATGGAATAAAGAGAGGGTCTATGTCTGGTCTTCCAGATCGTGAACATGATCCTATAGTAAATAGTAGAAAGCGTATGTTTGATATGTTTCATGGTAGATAGTATATCTGAATGTATAGTAAAAGATGTCGTCTAAATTAGATTCAGATCAAGATGATAATGACAGTCTTTTGTCGGATGATGAAGGACAATATAAGGGAACTTTGTCCAGACTTCCACCTGGAAATCATCCCGATACAAAAAGACTTGAAGAGCTTTCATTTGATGATTTACCAGAGGGATTTTTTATTATCGTGTATGGTGCAAGGCGGACTGGTAAGACACATGCAGTTTCGGTATTGCTTGAGGAACTTAAGGGGAGGTTTGATTTCGCGTATTTGTTCAGTAATACAGCCTTATTGCACAAGGGACAAAAAGGAGAACTTGACTTTGATATGATAGTAGAAGATGCCAAGTTTCAGGGGTTTGACGAAGAAGCATTGAATGCTATAATAACACGTCAAAAGGCTGTAATGATGCATAACAACAGTACAGAGAAAAAAAGAGATAAAAAACCAAATAAAACATTATTAATCTTTGACGATTTCGTACACGAAAAGGCCATTCGATATAGTAAAATTTTTACAGAGTTACCCGTACTTGGTAGACATTACGAACTGTCTGTGATATGTCTTACACAAGGATATTCACAAGTTGCTAGTGGAGGTCTAAACAAGGCGACGAGGCAGAACGCCGATATGGTAATGACATTCTTACCACGAAGTCTTACAGATGTGGAGAATGTAGCCAGTTGGTATTTAACAAAGGATAAAGTAGAAAACATGTGGTTTATAAAATCAGTTTGTCAAGAAGAACATCAGCTATTGGCTATCGATCTTACGAGTCCACATGAAACAGAATTTCCAAACTATTGTTATTCGTATAGAGCACCTGCAGATGTTCCTAAATATAAACTTGGAAAGGTTCAATGGAAGATACAAGAAGAGGAAGAGAAAAGACAGAAAAAGGCGGCTCTTGCATCAAAGGTTGAAAATGAGCGTGCATTTTATGTAGGGATGGGACAAATGGAGAAACAGCAGCGTATAGGACAGGCTACAGGTCTGCCACCTAAAAAGTTTGGTAAAATGTCTCTATTTGATGCAGCAAGAGGTCTACAATAATAATTATATCTGAATCAACTATAAAGAATATGGATTCGTATGCACTTGGATATACCAGTAAAACGTCTCGTTCGTTTACACTTGGAACACAACACATACAATTTAAACCAAAGGCTTCACCGGTTATTATCAAGGATGCCTCCCAAGAAGAACCCCCCAAAGAAACAACACCCGCAGATGCCCCCAGTTCAAGTGAAGAAACAAATACGGAAACCGAGGGCGAAGAAGAAAGCCAAGGAGCAGGAGTCTAAGGAGATCACACATGCACCCGATGTTACTATACAACCGCATATTAGTATAGCATTAGAAACTAATCAACGTTCTGGTACCCGTAAATCTATATATACTTTAAGTAACAATAAAATAACACCAAATAAAAAAATTAAAACTGAAACTAAACCTGCTAGATACGGATCTAAACAGGGTCTCCCTGGTCCAGGGTCG
>FUWD013178496.1_pt1 | contig 10183 bp, 6 predicted proteins | sample 1063281 | NCBI WGS metagenome assembly FUWD01 (sample SAMEA79048168, study PRJEB19326) | metagenome | biome: marine
CAAATCAGGCATCCAGTACTCCGACAACCTGAAAACCCGCGTCTACTGGCCTTTTTCCCGCCCTCGATCTGCTCATCGGCAGTCACGCCCTTTCGAACTATTTGTAACAGTTCATCGTCTCCCGTTTCGAGCCCAACGTGGATGCGGGTCAGACCGGCCTCACAGATCTCTTTCAACTCCTCGGGTCTTCTCTGTGCAAGTGTTTTTGATCGTGCGTAGGTAGTCACGCGTATCAGCGTGGGAAGCTTCTCCCTGAGATATTTCAGGGCCTCTACAAATTCCGGCGGTCGCATGATCATACTGTTGGCATCCTGAACGAAAACCGTTCCGGCTCCTGAAGCGATCCAGTTAAAGACGGAGATCAAACATTGATTGACATGGAATGACGGGTCGGCTCTCAGAATGGCCATCGCCACATCTCTGTCTGCCTGCCCTCCATACCCGAGTTTCCGTGAAACTGCCGATATCTCGTCAATGATTGCCTTCACCGAATCAATATCGGCCTTTATTTCCTCTACCGACCGATAGACAAACTTGTGACGCTTGTACATTCCACAAAATGTGCACTTGTTCCAGGGACAGTTCCGGGTAAACCGAAGAAGCAGAGAAAAACTTCCTCCCTCACTCGGAGGTCGATACATTCCGATGTCAAAAGAATACCGTTTGAGCTTCTCAATATGGGTTTTATAGTCATTATTTTCTGTCATACATGGAGACCTCTTATTTTTTCACCTTCTTTTTTCTTTTTCATAAACTAATATCTCTCCTTCCGTTTGTCAAAAAAAGCTTCGATAACCGGTATTTCGGTCTTTCCGTTTTTACGAGAACTGCAGACCAATTATCGACACAAATCTTCAACTATAGAAAATCTCTATATAAAATCCCTTGACAAAATATTTTCAGGGTGTATGATTCCTTAACAATCGGATGTTTTCCGCAATTTATTGCGGGGAGCTTCAATTATACAAACAGGCAAAATAGTGAAAGTTACCCAGGAGATATCATGAACAGTTTTCAGGACCGTATCATTCGTGCTGCCAAATTGGATGTCAACCTGTATGAAGAAGTTGAGGCCGACAAGGGGGCAATGGGCCAGGCGATGGCAGTTGTCGTCCTTTCCAGTCTGGCAGCCGGCATAGGGGGTATTGGGACAGGAGGGCTCGGCGGGCTTCTGATGGGAACAATAGCGGCCCTTGCAGGATGGTATATCTGGGCTTATCTCACATATTTCATCGGCACAAAACTTCTTCCTGAATCGCAGACTCAGTCAGATCCCGGCGAGCTGCTGCGCACTATCGGTTTTGCGAGCTCTCCCGGATTGATTCGAATCTTAGGGATTATTCCGGGGCTGGGAGGAGTGATCTTCGTAATAGCATCACTCTGGATGCTGGTGGCAATGGTGATCGCAGTCAGGCAGGCCCTTGATTATACAAGCACACCGCGGGCTGTAGGTGTGTGTATAATCGGCTGGGTCATCCAACTCTTGATTCTCGTGCTGTTGTTTTCTCTTTTCGGCGGGGGCGCGCAGCCGGTTTAAGAGAGGGTGAATTCGACTTTAAGCTGCCCTGCAGAAGCCTTGATGGCAGAGGTAGCTAATCCTAACCTGTTACAAATACGTCACTATCCATGATCAACATGAGCCATGATCGTCTGTATCTGACTTCCACAGGGAGGCTGTCGCGCAATCTGCGCCGGCATTTTCGCCTGCAGTGCATAAGTGAGGGAAAGCGTGGTTGGGAATCTCTGCGCGCAATGAGTCTTAATGCCTGGCTTGATCGAACATGGATGGAATCCTGGCCTGAAGAGATACCCGCACCCGATCTGTACAGAATGAATCTCTGGAAGAAACTGGCAGGCAGGATCGTGCCCCCTTCTTCCCTTACCGTGGATACAAACCTCTGCGCTATTCTCGATGAAAATTACGGCATTATGGTGCGTCACGGACTTGATCCTGCGACCGGTTTTCCCTCCACGCCGCTCGTTGAATGGCGAAGAGAGATAAGCGGGGTATTTAGAGAATCGCTCAAATCCAAGAGTCTCTTTCACCCGTCACGCCTTCCGGTTTTGCTGCGCCGGTTAATATTTGAAGGCAGTATCGCATGCCCGGACAGGATCTCACTGGCCGGTTTTGAATCGCCCGCCCCTGTAGAACGCGAACTATTCATGACGCTTGAGGAAAGATCCAATGTTGAGTATGTGAATCACCCGGCGCGAAGAGAGGGAATAATCGAGGCCCTGGCCCTCCCCTCTCCCGAACAGGAGGTCGTGTATCTGATTAATCGTCTCGCGCAAGACGCCCAGACAATTCCTCTTCACAGGATAGGGGTGATCGTGCCCGATATGGACAGATACGCGAAGACACTGGAGAGGAGTCTCAGGGACGTCACGGCAGAGACTCCACCCCATGGTTTTCACTGGTTTAACATGACGAAGGGTGTTCCACTCCTCGAAACACATCTGATGAACGCGGCCCTGCTCCCCCTGCGATTTGTCCTCGAGGGGCAACCCCGCGAGCTGTTCCTCTCTCTTCTCCTCTCTCCCTACTATAAATGCCGGCAGGGGAAACGCCATGAGATCGCGCGGGCCGATATTGTATGGAGAAGACTCTCTGTCGACTATGGCCTTGATAATCTTCTGCGCACACTGAAAAAGGAGAATCCGCGTATATACTATCTCATCCCCTCAGACAGCCGGGAACATCTTTCCGCCTTCTGCGCGATAGATATATCCCAAAAGAGGAAAGGCGTCTTCTGGACAGGGCGGCTCAGGGAATTGTGGGCCCGCCTCGGTTTCCCCGTTGAATCGGGTGAAAAAGATGCCGTGGACAGGAGGGGTCTCGACGAGATCATGGGAGAGATCGACCGGCACCTGTCCGAAACGCGAATGGATGGCCACGAGTTCTCGGCATGGCTGACTCATCTTGCGTGCCACAAGGTGGTACAGATCGGCACAGCGGAAGATGCCGGCATACAGATTATGGGGATTATCGAATCTCGCGGCCTCGATTTCGACAAGGTGTACGTCCTCGGCATGGATGACCGGTCGCTTCCGGGGCCGGCGCGCCCTCTCCCTCTTCTCGATTCTGCGGAGCGGAAAATGGTACAGGGAGGCACAGCGCAGAGCCAGTACGAATTCGCAAAAAGAGCTTTTGACCATTTACTGTCCCTCGCGCCGGACATCACTCTTCTCCGGGCGGAGCAGGAAGACCTGAAACCCCTCTCACCCTCACCTTTCTGGCCTGGCAATGAAGAGAAGAGGTCCATCGATATCTGGAATGTCCCTGACCCGGCATGGCTGAGGACTGGATGGCTCCGCGGTGCATATAAAGGACTACATGAGGGAATCTCACCTGATCCTCCGGTGGACCCGCTTATAGGCATTGACAACATCCCTGAGACCGTCTCGGTAAGCCGTTTCCAGAAGGCGGTCATCTGTCCGTACCGCTTCTTTGTCGAAGGCATTCTGAATATAGAATCACTGGAAGAAATAGAGCCGGATGCCTCCCCCCGCGAAAAGGGAACCCGGATTCACAGGGTACTGGCCCTGTTCACACAAAAATTGAGGGAGGGCGGCCTGGACCTCGGCAGAAAAGATGTTGAGCCCAGCGCGCGGGCGATGCTGTCGGAGTGTGTAGATGAAGAGTTGCGCGCAGTAGCCGGCAGCCCTCACTGGCAGGTCGAGCGCAGGCGGTGGATGGGTTCAAAAGGTAATTCCGAAGGCGGCATGCTCACGGACTGGCTTGACCGCGAAATCGAACGCTGCCGGGAGGGATGGCGGTGCGTCACGGAGGAAAGCGCGTTCGATACCCTCAGGGTCGCCGGCCTGCCTTTCTCTCTGAAGGGAAGGATAGACCGTGTGGACTTCAGCAAAGACGCGGGTGTTCTCCTCTGGGACTACAAAACGGGCAAATGTCCCTCCGTGGCGGATATTGTGACACGTATGAAAGAGCCTCAGCTTGTCATCTATCTCCTGGCTCTTTTGGATGGGCACATCCCTGCACTGGAGTCATATATCGATTCGGATACGCCCTTTTCAGCTGGATATATACAGCTCAAGTCATCCGGCAATATCAGGATTTTCTCGATCAAGGGAATCGAATCATCCCTGGAGAATTGGGCGAAGGCCATTGCAAAACTGGGGAAGATGCTTGGATCGGGAGATTTTCGCGCCGAGCCCTTCCCTGTCTCGGAAGTAACCGACCGCTACAAGACCTGCGAGAAATGTCCGGTTATAACCCTGTGCAGAACGGGAGTACGAGGCACGCAAAGAGCGGGAATGGAAGAGGAAACCAATGAAGAAACCGAATGATGCCGGACAGCGAACCGCCGCTCTCGATACGAGCCGGTCGCATCACGTGGAATCCCCCGCGGGGTCCGGCAAGACGCTACTCCTTACCAAACGTTTTCTCAAGCTGCTGGGAGAGGTTCGTGACCCGGCGGAAATTCTGGCTATCACCTTCACCGAGAAGGCGGCTGGAGAGATGCGCCAGCGCATAACGGGCTTTCTGAGCGGCAGGCCGTCCGCGAACGATCCCGACGGCGAAATGACAGCGTTAGCTGAAAGAGCGCTTCGCGCACACAAGGACAAAGCGCACCTCCTCACCTCTTCGGACACTCTCAATATCATGACCTTCCACGGTTTCTGCAGTCACATAGCCAGGCGCGCGCCCCTTGAAGCCGGTGTCGCGCCCGATTTTGAAATTATTGACGAGAACGAGCAGGCCATCCTGATAGAAGAAACCGTCCATGCCGCCCTGAAGGGATTTTTCGCATACCCCGAGACCGACAACAGGAGAAAGGCATTTGAAAACAGGCTTCTCTATTATAACAACAACTGGAACAGCATCTCCGAAGAATTCCGAGATATCATAAAAAACAGAGGAAGATTTAGAGACCTGATAGAAATCATCAGGCAGGCAGGCGGACAGGGGGTCTCGAAGCTTCCGGCGATCCTTAACAAACGGCTGCGTGTCTACGTCGAAAGCCGTCTCTGTGCCCTTGTAGACTGCTTTAAGAAAACGGAGCTGGGGCAGTGCTGGAGCGACCTGACCGTCCATCTCACAAAGCATAAGGCAGATATGGGGGTAGTCCTTCCCGCATCTCTGCCGGGGGGCACCTGGGAAGACCTCTCTTCATGGCAGACAATAGCAAATGCGCTCACCACGAAGACTGGAACCGCGTTAAAACGGTTTGGCCCCGCGAACGGATTCTACAAAAATTTCAGCAAGACCGAATGGGGAGAGATGATAACTTCCATGGGCAACCCTTGCGCCGCCGCGCTCGCTGAAATCAAACTCCTCCCCTCCCCTGACGATATCGAGTCGGACATGAATGTTCTCGCGGATTTTATCGTCACCGCGGCGGATATCACAAACCGTTACGAAATCATCTGCAAAGAGAGGCACGTCGTTGATTTCGCCGGTCTGGAACAGGCTGCGCTCAAGGCACTGAGCGAGAGCAATCCCTCGGAGATTCAGCTCTATCTCGATCACCGGATACAGCACCTCCTGGTGGATGAATTTCAGGATACAAATCGCGCCCAGTGGGATCTTGTAAGCCGACTGTGCGGTGGCTGGTCTCCCGGAGACGGAAGAACCGTCTTTATTGTGGGAGATCCCAAGCAGTCGATCTATTCCTTCAGGAACGCGGAGGTTAGCCTCTTTATGGGGGCAAAAGCGGGAATCCCCGCTTCAGGAGGGGTTATGATTCCCCTTGACGCGCATCGGCTGACAACAAATTTCCGCTCCGTGAAGAAACTGGTTGAATGGACCAACGATCTGTTCGGCGAGACAGTAATGAAAGATCCGGATTCCGATGCCGACGAAGTTCCCTTCAGCCCCTCGGAAGCATATAGCGAGAAGGAGGACGGAGGCACGATATCGCTCAGTCTGTTTGCCGATAACGATAATGAAAAGGCAAAGGACTGTGAGGCTGCGTGGCTTGCCGGAAAGGTCAGGGATATCATGCGAAAGACCGGCAACGACAGGTCCATCGCGATACTCCTCTTCACCAGAAACCGGATCAGCCGTTATCTCCGGGCCTTCAAAAATGAAAGCATCCCTGTTCAGGTACGGGCAGGACTCGGTCTTGCGCAGCGGCCGGAGGTAATGCACCTTATTAAAATCGCTGAACTGATGGCTAACCCACATGACGATCTTGCCTGGGCGTCCATCCTGCGGTCGCCCTGGTCATGGTTCGACACGAATCTCCTGTACGAAACCGCCCTGCAGGAGCCGGAGAGCTGGATGGATAAGATCCTTCTGACTGCCCAGCTTCACCCCGGCATGGAGAACCTCACAAAGGCGATAGAAAACGCGTCACGCCGGGTGGGACGCGATTCTCTGGGCACAACCGTAAGATCCTTCTGGGAAGACCTTGATGGCCCCCGGAAAACGGCATCCAGGTACGGCATGGCAGGGGTCGCGAACTGCATGCGGTTTCTCGAAATACTGGAAAACGCTCACCAGGGCACGCCTCTGAAAACCCTCCAATATGTGAAGGCCACGATAGACTCCTTTTATGAGCCCGCCGATCCAGCCACGTCCCGCTCCCCCGTTCAGATGATGACCATTCATATGGCCAAGGGACTCGAATTTGATTTCGTATTTCTTCCATTTATGGACTGGAAACCCCTTTCCGGAATCCCGGCAACATCTCCTCCCTACCTGATGGAACGTGTCCCGGGAGGCAATAAAGAGTGTATCATCACCATGGGAAAGGATCGGAGAAATGACCACTCCTCTCCGATTTTTGACCTGTTGAAGAAGTTTCAGAAAAATCGCCGATGGGGCGAAGCAAAACGACTCTTCTATGTGGGAGTTACGCGGGCGAAAGAGACACTGTTTATGAGCGGCATCGCGAAGCTGAAGGATGACACCACACTCGCGACCGGCAAAAAGAATGTTCTCGAATGGGTCATGGAGCATGAGGGCATCAGCGGTGCCGATATCGACAGCGTGTCCGCCGGAAGACATATTCCCATAGAAATCAACCCTACATCCCCTTCCCTGCCGCCGAATAAGACTGTTGACGAATGTATCCTTCCCGAGCCCTGTATTCTTCATCCGGAAAGACCCGCCTGCATAATGGCAAAGTCCCCATCTTCAATGGTGGACGATGCGCTGCGCGCGGAGGAGAAACTTTCTGATGACGAAGCCGCGTTTAACCGGACAAGGGGAACTATCATGCACGCGATCATTAGAACCGGCATACGCGGAAGGGTGCTCCCTACGGCAAAGGCGGTAGCGTGCGCACTGCAGGCCGAAGGCGTCGGACAAGACCGCGCGGACAAGACAGCTGCCGAAATCCTGGAAGAAGCCGGAAAGACACTTGCCGACCCTTTTATCATTCGGCTGATGGAATCGTATGAAACAAGAAGCGAATGGGAAATAGAAGACGCGACCAATGAAGGGCGTGTACGTTCCGGCATTATCGATCTCGCGGCGTTTAATGAAGATACCTGGTGGATCTGTGACTTCAAGACATCACGACCGGAAGACAGCGAGCCGATAGAGGCATTTGTTTCCCATGAGAGGAAATTATACCGTCCACAGCTTGAGGCCTACAGAGAAATGCTGGCACGCTTCAAAGACATCCCGGAATCCCAGATCAGCGTGGGGATCTACCTGACCGCCTTCCTGCGGTGGGAAGAGCTGTAATCAATAGTTATCGACACAGATCTTTAAATAGACAAATCAGGCAGAGAACTAATGGGGCAACGATATTCCTCTGCCGGTTATGGAGTTTCGAGATGGATTGAGGGACGCATGATTTTTTGCAGAGAAATTCTCTGGTGTTCGAAATCCCCTTTCGCTTCCAGAGTTGGATACGAAATCATATCACCGAATCGAAGAGTTACCCTAGCAAAGGGTTTGGGAAGCATGAATCTATCCCAGCTTCTGAAATACCAGACTCTATCGGCACTTGCATAAAAAGGCACGATGGCTGCATTCGCGGCGGATGCCAGACGAATTACTCCGGGTTTTACAATTCCCGCAGGCCCTCTCGGGCCGTCTACGATATGGGCCGCAAGTCCCGTTTCCTTTAACTTGAGAATCATTCTACTTAGCGCCGAGCGACCACCTTTTGATGAAGATCCGCGCATGGTGTACCACCCCGTCCTGTTTGCTACTCCGGCAATAAACTCTCCATCCGTACTTCTGCTGATCATGAGACCGGGTTCGTATTTACTGTATTTTTTAAAGTGGCGGATTGCAGAAAAAAATTGCTGATGCCAGGCACAGAGAAGTACCCTGCCACCGTTATCGATATGATCAAGCCATCGGTCTTCATTTTCAACGGTGAGACGAAACGTGGCAGAATAAATTCGTATGAACCAGTAAATGAAAGACAGGAATGGCTTTGATGTAATAATGGCAAATTTAAGTTTTTTGACATAGAACCGCGTTTTCCCAACCCCTGAATAACAGACACTTGGTTAAGCTGCCATAAACAGCCTGCCAAAGTCAACAGGATAAACATAATTCTGAGATGAATGTCTCTTGATTCTGTTGTAGAATACCTCAATCTATTCGGAGATACCTTGTCGAGTTTCTGATTGGGTCCTGTATCTTTCCCGGTGACAGCTCGCGTCCATGGCGACGTGGTTGTTGGAGATAGTGATATTGTTTTATAAGGTTCAAACAGTTCAAACAATACCTGTTGGATATGCATCTAAGGTGTGGTAAAATAAAAAAATCATGCAGGCAGGTTGTGTATTATTTGAAAACAAAAACCTATCAAAATGTTTCTGCCAGAGAGATAACCTTCCCGGACAATGACAAGCTGAAAATACTGCTGGGAGAATATGACAGAAACCGCAAGGCTGTTGAGAAGCTGGGGAGAGTAAAGCTTAACGCCAGGGGACGCACTGTGTTCATATCAGGAGAGACACACGACTGCGATCTTGTCAAAAACCTTTTGGCCCAGCTATATGGTATCATTGAGAAAGGCTACCCCGTTTATCCCGCCGACATAGATTACGCTCACAGAATACTTTCAAAAAACGGTTCTACCAATCTTGAGACGATTTTTCTTGACACTGTTTTTATATCGTCGAAAAAGAAGGTAATTGCCCCCAAAAGCATGGCGCAGAAATTCTATATAGATTCTATCAGAACATACGATATGGTTTTCGGTATAGGCCCTGCGGGAACAGGCAAGACATATCTTGCCATGGCTATGGCCGTTGGAGCGCTCCTCGAAAAAAGTGTGAACCGGATAATACTCACTAGACCCGCTGTAGAGGCTGGAGAACGACTTGGATTCCTCCCGGGTGATCTATCGGAAAAGGTCAATCCCTACTTGAGACCTGTATATGATGCTCTCTACGACATGATGGACTTTGAAAGGGCGTCTGCGTTGATAAGCAAGGGAATAATCGAAGTGGCTCCCCTCGCGTTCATGAGAGGAAGGACCTTAAATGATTCTTTTATAATCCTGGATGAGGCCCAGAATACCTCTTCGGAACAGATGAAGATGTTTCTCACGAGACTCGGCTTTGGTTCAAAAACAGTCATAACCGGTGACGTAACTCAGACGGACCTTCCTCCTGGTAAGGTTTCAGGTTTGGTAGAGATAGAGAGTCTTCTGAAAGGGGTGGAGGGAATCCGTTTTGTTTACTTTTCAGAGATAGATGTGGTAAGACACCGTCTCGTTCAGGAAATTATACGGGCATATAATCACCTTGACAGAAAGAAAGCTACAGTAGATATTGAGTAATCAGCAAAAAATATAAATCCATGGCTATAAAAAAACCCCCTCAAAACGGAAAGAATAATGGGAACGCGCCAATCAAGTCCGTTCACAGGCTTGTCAGCGAAAACATTTCCTGGAAACATGCCATAGCGTTTTCCATGAGTCTGATTCTGGCCATCACACTTTATCCACAAATTCTTCAGATGGCTCCTCCCGAATACAAAGTCGGGTCGATTATTACAAAGGATATACAGGCAGATCGCGACTTCCTCGTAGTAGACAGAGCGGCCACGGAGCAGAAAAGGGTGGAAGCTGTCGAAAGCACAAGATCTGTATACGATTATGACAGTGACATGCCCGCAAAGATTGCGACAGCCATGTCAAAAGCATTTCTCGACATGGGGGAAAATCCAGAAGAAAAATCCAAATCACCTGATAATGGGAAATTATCCGCCGAAAAGACAAAGAAGACATTCGAAGATGTATCA
>FUWD013183234.1_pt1 | contig 10182 bp, 20 predicted proteins | sample 1063281 | NCBI WGS metagenome assembly FUWD01 (sample SAMEA79048168, study PRJEB19326) | metagenome | biome: marine
TGATCACAGTATTCATACGGAATGTAAAGCCTGGATCAATCACCAATCCTGCTTGCGCTTCTAATGCAATCGCAATACCAAGCGCTTGGAAAGATGCCAACACCAAAGTTGCATAACGTGTGTACTGCGTGATTTTTCTTTGTCCTGCTTGACCATCTTTTTTCATTGCTTCCAATGTTGGAAGAACGATGGTCAATAACTGCATGATGATCGATGCAGAAATGTACGGCATGATTCCAAGTGCAAACACCGTGAATCTAGAAAGTGCTCCGCCTGAGAACAGGTTGAACATTCCAAGAATTCCACCACTTTGGCTATCAAACAATTGAGCCAATTGGTCAGGATCAATACCTGGCACTGGAATATGCGCGCCAATGCGGTAAACCACCAATGCCAAAACCAAGAAAATCAAGCGACGACGTAAGTCGGCGAACTTGCTTCCTGATTTCATGCTTGCGAGGTTTGGAGATGCAATGGCCATTAAGGATTAACTCTTAAGCTGCTTCAACAAATTTGCCACCAGCGGCTTCAACAGCAGCTTTAGCACCGGCAGTAGCTAAAATGCCACGCACTGTGATTGCCATTGATAACTCACCAGTTTTAATGATCTTTACGCTCTTAGTTAAGCCAGATACCAAGCCACTCTTTTTAAGAGTTACTAGATCAATCTCAGCCAAACCAAGCTTTTGCAAATCAGTTAATGTCACTTGACCGTCAAACTGTTTGCTCAAAGATACGAAACCACGTTTTGGCAAGCGACGATACAAAGGCATTTGACCGCCTTCGAAGCCAACTTTGTGGAAACCACCTGAACGAGATTTTTGACCTTTGTGTCCACGGCCAGCAGTTTTACCTAAGCCTGAGCCAATACCACGACCCACACGACGCTTAGCGTGCTTAGCACCTTCTGCAGGTTTAATTTTATTGAGTTCCATATCTATCCCTAAGTATTACTTGATGACTTTAACCAAGTAAGACACTTTGTTAATCATGCCGCGAACTGCTGGCGTATCTTGCAACTCAGAAACAGAATTCACGCGACGCAAGCCTAGGCCACGTACTGTTGCGCGATGATCTTCACGAGTAGCAATAAGACTACGTACTAATTGAATTTTTACTGTGCTCATATATTTTTCCTGGCGATTAACCTAGGATCTCCTCTACAGATTTACCGCGCTTTGCAGCGATTTCTGAAGGAGTGCTCATTTTGCGTAAGCCATCCAAAGTTGCACGAACCATGTTGTATGGGTTTGTTGAACCAAGTGATTTTGCAACCACGTTCGTGATACCCATCACATCAAATACCGCACGCATTGGGCCACCAGCAATAACACCAGTACCGTCTTTAGCTGGAGAGATCAAAACGCGTGACGCGCCATGCTGACCAACCACTGTGTGCTGCAATGTGCCGCTGCGTAAAGAAACCTTGAACATCTTGCGACGTGCTTCGTCCATTGCTTTTTGTACAGCTACTGGCACTTCTTTTGACTTGCCCTTACCCATACCAATGCCGCCATCACCATCACCAACCACTGTTAGTGCAGCAAAACCGAGAATACGACCACCTTTAACAACTTTGGTCACTCGGTTGATAGCGATCATCTTTTCGCGTAGACCATCATCACGCTCTTCAGATTGAACTTTATTTTGCATCTTTGCCATATTATTTCCTTGAGCCTTCGCGATCAGAACTTAAGGCCGGCTTCACGCGCAGCCTCTGCCAACGCTTTCACGCGGCCATGGTAACGGAAACCAGCACGGTCAAACGCTACCTCTGTAACGCCTGCCTTGATGGCACGTTCAGCAATAGTTTTGCCAACATGCTGAGCTGCAGCACTGTTACCACCATTACCGTTCAATGCTTTTTTGATATCTGCTTCCATAGTTGAAGCAGCTGCAAGAACTTTGGTGCCATCTGCGCTGTAAAGCTGAGCAACGATATGCTGGTTAGAACGATAAATCGTCAAACGATGAGCCAATTGTTCCGCAATTCTGATGCGGGTTTGGCGTGCGCGGCGAACTCGTGTTTCATTTTTGTTCATATCTAACCCCGATTACTTCTTCTTGGTTTCTTTGAGGCGAACCACTTCATCAACATAACGTACACCCTTGCCCTTGTATGGCTCTGGTGGACGGTATGCGCGAACTTCTGCGGCTACCTGGCCAACTTGCTGCTTGTTGGCGCCTTTAATAATGATCTCAGTTTGTGATGGAGTTTCTGCCTTAACACCTGCTGGCAAATCATGAATCACATCATGTGAGAAACCTAATTGCAATTTCAATGCGTTACCCTGAACAGAAGCACGGTAACCAACGCCCACCAAGCTAAGCTTGCGCTCAAAACCTGTTGTTACGCCTTTAACCATGTTGCTCACCAAAGCACGTGTTGTGCCTGACAAAGCATTTGATTCTGCAGACTCATCGTTACAAACGACTTGAAGAACGCCATCTTTCTGTTGCAAACCAACGAGTGGGTGCAATGTGTGTGACAACGTACCCAATGGGCCTTTAACTGTTACTTGATTTGCAGCAATCTGCACATCCGCGCCTTTTGGCAACTCAATAGGGCTTTTACCGACTCTTGACATCTTCGTTCTCCCTATTAAGCTACGTAGCAGATGACTTCGCCACCCACGCCAATAGCGCGAGCTTTACGATCTGTCATCACGCCTTGTGGCGTAGAAATGATTGCAACACCTAGACCGTCCAAAACCTTTGGAATGTCATGGCGACCTTTGTAGATACGCAAACCAGGTGTTGATACGCGTTGAATGCGCTCAATAACTGGACGGCCTGCGTAATACTTTAGGCTGATATTTAATACAGGTTTAGCCGCTTCTCCAGCAATTTCAAAGCTGTCGATATAACCTTCGTCTTTTAGAACGTTGGCAATCGCTACCTTGAGCTTGGAAGAAGGCATGGCGACGTTTGTCTTCTGTACCGCTTGCGCGTTACGGATTCTCGTCAGCATGTCGGCGATTGGATCGCTGATACTCATGTGTTCTCCTAATCTTTCGCCGCTTACCAGCTGGCCTTGGTTACACCAGGGATCTCGCCACGGAAGGCGATTTCACGGATTTTGCTACGGGCCAAGCCGAACTTGCGGAACGTGCCGCGTGGACGGCCAGTTAATGCACAGCGATTACGCTGGCGAGTTGGACTTGCGTTACGTGGAAGCTGTTGCAACTTCAAACGAGCTTCATAACGTTCTTCTTCGCTCTTAGAGACGTCATCAATAATCGCTTTTAACTCTGCACGCTTAGCGGCATACTTTGCGACAGTCTTGGTGCGCTTCTTTTCGCGTTCAATCAATGCTAATTTAGCCACGATGACCTCTTAATTGCGGAATGGGAATTTAAACGCTGCTAACAAAGCTTTTGCTTCGTCATCAGTTTTAGCAGTAGTGGTAATGCTGATATTTAATCCACGTAGTGAGTCGATTTTGTCGTACTCGATTTCCGGGAAAATGATCTGCTCTTTAACACCAATGTTGTAGTTACCGCGACCGTCAAATGCCTTACCAGAGATACCGCGGAAATCGCGCACACGTGGCAATGCAACTGTAATAAAACGATCTAGGAATTCATACATTGTTTGACCACGCAAAGTCACCATTGCACCAATTGGGTAGCCTTGACGGATTTTGAAACCCGCAATAGCTTTACGCGCTTTAGTTACAACAGGCTTTTGTCCAGCGATCTTTGTTAGATCACCAACAGCGTGTTCAATAATTTTCTTATCATTCACCGCTTCGCCCAAGCCCATGTTCAATGTGATCTTGGTGATGCGCGGCACTTCCATAACAGACTTGTAACCGAATTTCTTCATCAAATCGGCTGCAACTTTTTCTTTATAGAAGCTGTGTAAACGTGTTGACATATTTAGTTATCCTCGTCTTAGGCAGCGATTACAGCGCCAGTTGTCTTGAGGTAGCGAACCTTCTTGCCGTCAGCCACTTTGATGCCAACGCGTGATGGTTTGCCGTTTGCGTCAACCAATGCAACGTTAGATGCTTGGATTGGCATAGTCTTATCAACTACACCACCTGTTGCACCAGTCGCTGGGTTTGGTTTAACGTTTTTCTTGTACACATTAACGCCATCAACGAGTAATTTACCCTCGAGGATTTCAGTCACTGTGCCTTTTTTTCCTTTGTCACGACCAGTAATAACTACTACTTGATCGCCTTTACGAATCTTGTTCATATCGACCCCTTAAATAACTTCTGGCGCGAGAGAAACGATTTTCATGAAGCGTTCAGTACGCAATTCGCGTGTTACTGGCCCGAAAATACGTGTACCAATTGGCTCTAGTTTTGCGTTAAGCAAAACAGCCGCATTGGAATCAAATTTGATTAGTGAACCGTCTGGACGACGTACACCCTTGGCAGTGCGAACCACCACGGCGTTATAAATATCACCTTTTTTAACACGACCACGCGGAGCGGCGTCTTTAACCGTCACTTTAATAATGTCACCAATGCTGGCGTAACGGCGTTTTGAACCACCGAGCACCTTGATGCACAATACTTCGCGGGCACCGGTGTTATCGGCAACCTCTAGTCTGCTTTCAGTTTGAATCATCTTTTTATCCCCAACTTGAGCGCCATAGGCAATCAGTCTTGGTTCCGTTGAGGGACCTCAATCTTTCGACCAAAATCCCGGATTAATACTTCTGAATCAATTACTTTCCAGCATACGTCGCTGGAAAGCCCTCTACTATAACAGGCTTGAACAGTCGTTGCAAGCCTGTTTTGTTAGTTTTTAAGCTGCTTTCGCCGCTTCAACCAATCTTGTTACAACCCATGACTTGCTACGTGAAATTGGCTTTGACTCTGAAATCTCCACCGTATCGCCGTCTTTGTACTGGTTTGTTTCATCGTGAGCATGGTATTTCTTTGATTTAGCAACATATTTGCCATACAAAGGATGCTTTACACGACGCTCAACCAATACAGTCACAGTTTTTTGCATTTTGTCGCTCACTACGCGACCGATCAAGGTGCGGCGCAATGATTTTTTTGTAGTTTCAGTCATTATTTGCTCGCTTTCTGGGCAATAACAGTTTTTACACGAGCGATGTCGCGCTTTACTTTGCCGAGTTGGCTAGTATCTGAAAGTTGCTGAGTGCCCTTTTGCATGCGCAATTTAAATTGGGCCTTGAGCAATTCAGATAGCTCTTGGTTTAAAGATTTAACGTCTTTGGCGTTCAAATCGGAAGCTTTCATTTTGTCCCGTCCAAATTAGGCGCCAAGCTGGCGCACAACAAATGTAGTTTGAATTGGCAACTTAGCAGCAGCAAGTCTAAAAGCCTCGCGCGCCAATACTTCGTCAACACCATCCATCTCGTATAAAACTTTACCTGGTTGGATTTCAGCTACGTAGTACTCTGGGTTACCCTTACCGTTACCCATACGAACTTCTGCAGGCTTCTGAGAAATTGGCTTGTCTGGGAAAATGCGGATCCAAATACGACCGCCACGTTTAATGTGACGAGTCATCGCACGACGTGCAGACTCAATTTGACGAGCTGTCAATCGACCACGACCAACTGCTTTCAAACCAAAGTCACCGAATGCTACGCTGCTACCACGAGTGGCAACACCAGTATTACGGCCTTTTTGTTCCTTACGGTACTTACGACGTTTTGGTTGCAACATAATTATTCTCCAGCCTTCTCAGCAGGCTTAGTTACTTTGCGCACGCGTTTTACTGCTGGCTTAGCATCAGCTGCTGGCTTATCACCGTCTTCTTTAGCTTTACGTGGTGCACGTGTGCTAGGACGACGAGTCTTTTTCTCTTGATCTGCTTCAGGTGCTGCAGGTGCAACTGCGTTTACATCAACGCGACCCAATGTGTCACCTTTGTAAACCCAAACCTTCACACCAATGATGCCGTATGTTGTTTCTGCTTCTGATGTTGCGTAATCAATATCAGCCTTCAATGTATGAAGAGGCACACGACCTTCACGGTACCATTCTGTACGAGCAATTTCAGCACCGTTCAAACGGCCAGCACTCATGATCTTGATACCTTGAGCGCCTAAGCGCATTGCGCTTTGCATTGCACGCTTCATCGCGCGACGGAACATGATACGTTTTTCAAGCTGTTGTGTGATTGAATCAGCGATTAACTGAGCATCAACTTCAGGCTTGCGAATTTCTTCGATATTGACGTGAACTGGCACACCCATGCGCTTTTGCAACTCTTTGCGCAACACTTCGATGTCTTCGCCTTTTTTGCCAATAACAACACCTGGACGTGAGCTGTAGATAGTGATCTTTGCGTTCTTTGCAGGACGCTCAATGATCACCTTGCTCACTGATGCATTTTTCAACTTCTTCTTAAGGTAGCTACGAACTTCAACGTCTTCTTGCAACATTTTTGCAAAGTCGTTGCTGTTAGCGTACCAGCGTGAAGTCCAGTTACGGCTTACCGAGAGACGAAATCCGGTTGGATGTATTTTCTGACCCATGTCTCTTCCTTAGTTGCTCAAAGTCACAGTGATGTGACAAGTTTGTTTTTCAATCTTGTTGCCGCGACCCTTAGCACGAGCAGTAAAACGCTTGAGCGATGTGGCCTTATCAACAGTGACTGTCTTCACTTTCAACTCATCAATATCAGCACCTGAATTGTGCTCCGCGTTAGCGATAGCAGATTCAACTACTTTCTTCATGATGAATGCAGCTTTTTTAGGGCTGAATGTGAGAATATTTAGCGCGCGAGCAATTGGCAATCCACGAATTTGGTCAGCGACCAAACGTGTTTTTTGCGCTGAAATGCGGGCGCTGCGGTGAATAGCTTTAGATTCCATCATCGTCCTCTTACTTCTTCGCTTTCTTATCTGCCGCGTGACCTTTGAAGGTGCGCGTTAGGGCAAACTCACCCAATTTATGTCCAACCATGTTTTCAGTGATGTACACAGGTACATGCTGACGACCATTGTGGACGGCAATTGTGAGACCAATGAAGTCTGGAAGAATGGTCGAACGGCGTGACCATGTCTTGATGGGCTTCTTATCTTTGTTGGCTACTGCAGTTTCAACCTTTTTAACAAGGGTTACTTCGCAGAATGGGCCTTTTTTAGCTGAGCGCGTCATGTCTATTTCCTTATTCTATTAGCGCTTTTGACGACGTTGAGCAATCATGCTTGTCGTACGCTTATTGCGACGTGTTCTGTAACCCTTCGTTGGTGTGCCCCATGGAGATACTGGAACACGACCTTCGCCTGTACGACCTTCACCACCACCATGTGGGTGATCGACTGGGTTCATTGCAACACCGCGAACTGTTGGACGAATACCGCGCCAGCGATTTGCACCAGCTTTACCGATTTGACGTAGGCTGTGTTCTTCATTGCCTACTTCACCAATCGTTGCACGACATTCAATGTGTACACGACGTACTTCGCCAGAGCGCAAACGCACTTGACCGTACACGCCTTCACGAGCCAAAAGCACTGCTGAACCACCAGCAGTACGAACCATTTGAGCACCTTTACCTGGCAACATTTCCACGCAGTGGATCGTGCTACCAACAGGAATATTTCTCAATGGCAAGTTGTTACCAACTTTGATTGGGGCCTCTGAACCGCTCATGATTGCCTGACCAACCACTGCACCTTTAGGAGCAATGATGTAACGGCGCTCACCATCTGCAAATAGCAACAAGGCTAAGTTTGCAGTACGGTTTGGATCGTATTCTAAGCGTTCAATTTTCGCTGGAATACCATCTTTGTCATTACGCTTAAAGTCAACAACACGATAGTGATGCTTATGACCACCGCCCTTATGGCGTGTCGTGATGTGACCGTTATTGTTACGACCTGATTTTTGATGTTGTGGCTCTAACAAACCTGCAAAAGGTTTACCCTTGTGCAAATCTGGATTTACCACTTTCACCATGGAACGACGTCCAGGTGAAGTCGGTTTAGTCTTCATTAAAGGCATGATTAATTTGCCTCCGCTTCAAAATTAATTTCTTGACCAGGCTTCAAACAAACATAAGCCTTCTTGGTGTGATTGCGGCGACCTTCAAAACGGCCAAAGCGCTTTGCTTTACCTTTTTGATTAACCACCTGAACAGACTCCACCTCTACTTTGAATAACAATTCAACAGCAGCTTTGATTTCTAATTTGTTTGCATCGCGCATCACTTGGAAAACCACTTGCTCATTCTTATCTGCAACCATTGTTGCTTTTTCAGAAATCACTGGGCCAACCAATACTTGCATCAAGCGATGATCATTTTTACGTGTAGCGATCATTTGAGCATCTCCTCAATTTGAGCAACTGCAGATTTCAAGATCAACACTTTTTGGAAGTGAATCAATGAAAGTGGATCTGCATGCTGCGCTTCAACTACGCCAACTTTATGCAAGTTACGTGAAGCCAAGTACAAGTTTTCATCAACCTTATCGGCGATGATCAATACTGACTCCAAGCCCATTGCTTTAACTTTTTCAGCCAACAACTTAGTCTTAGGCGCTTCAACTGAGAAACTCTCAACGATGTTTAAGCGACCTTCGCGTGCCAACTGAGACAAGATTGAACGCATACCTGCGCGATACATCTTCTTGTTAACTTTGTGTGAAAAGTTTTCTTCAGGTGAGTTAGGGAATATACGACCACCCCCGCGCCACAATGGTGAAGATGACATACCAGCACGAGCACGGCCTGTGCCTTTTTGGCGCCATGGCTTCTTCGTTGTATGTTTAACTTGTTCACGGTCTTTTTGAGCACGATTACCACTGCGAGCGTTGGCTTGATAAGCAACAACGATCTGGTGAATCAATGCTTCGTTATATTCACGCTCGAAAACTTCTGGTGAAGCAGAAACGCCTGCGCCCAGTTTTCCGTCAGCTTGTAGGAGCTTTAATTCCATGTGCGGGCCCCTTATTTAGCAGCAGCAGTTTTCACTGCTGGTGTGATGATGACTTTGCCGCCGCGAGAACCTGGAACTGCACCTTTGATCAAGAGCAATTTGCGTTCTGCATCGATACGAGCAACTTCAAGATTTTGAACTGTGCGTGTCACGTCACCCAAGTGACCTGTCATGCGCTTACCTGGGAAAACACGACCTGGGTCCTGGGCCATACCGATTGAGCCAGGAACGTTGTGTGAACGTGAGTTACCGTGTGAAGCACGACCTGAAGCGAAGTGATAACGCTTGATGGTACCGGCGTAACCCTTACCAATCGTGGTACCTTGCACGTCAACTTTTTGACCAACGGCAAATGTATCAAGACCAATAATGTCGCCAACCTTAAGCTCACCAGCTTTAGCTGCGTCAATACGGAATTCATTAAGTGCGCTACCTGCCAATACACCTGCTTTTGCATAGTGACCAGCTTGAGGTTTTACAACGCGTGAAGCACGGCGAGTTCCAAATGCCAACTGTACAGCTGTATAGCCGTCAGTTTCCTCGGTTTTAACTTGCGCAATGCGGTTATCGCTTACGTCGATAACTGTGACCGGCACAGCATCACCCTCTTCTGTGAAGAGGCGGGTCATGCCGACCTTACGGCCGATTAAGCCTAGGCTCATATCATTACTCCAATGCCGACTACGATTGGTCAGCGGAAATTTATATAAATATTACTTTTTTACTGCTTTTTCCAGATATTTCTGGAAAGCCGACTATTGTAGCGCCTTTTTTTGGGCCCTGCAATAGCCTTTTTTGCTTACTGAAGCTTAATTTCTACGTCTACACCAGCTGGAAGATCCAACTTCATCAACGCATCAACAGTTTTTTCAGTAGGATCAACGATATCCATCAAGCGCAAATGCGTGCGGATCTCTAATTGATCACGTGAAGTCTTGTTAACGTGTGGTGAACGTAGGATGTCAAAACGCTCAATACGTGTTGGCAAAGGTACTGGACCCTTAACAACCGCACCAGTGCGCTTGGCTGTGTCTACGATTTCAGCAGCTGACTGATCGATCAAACGATAGTCAAAAGCTTTTAATCTGATACGAATTTTCTGATTTTGCATTTTTTATCCTAAAGAGCAGTGCGATGTTGTCGCGATATAACTAAAGAGCGCGGTGACGTGCAACATTCACGTCACCGTTTTCTGCAAAACTAATTAATCTAAAACTTTAGCAACAACACCAGCACCTACAGTACGGCCACCTTCACGGATCGCAAAACGGAGACCTTCTTCCATCGCGATCGGAGCGAT
>FUWD012919850.1_pt1 | contig 10178 bp, 13 predicted proteins | sample 1063281 | NCBI WGS metagenome assembly FUWD01 (sample SAMEA79048168, study PRJEB19326) | metagenome | biome: marine
CCGCAAGGCAGGGGACAGGCTAACTATCCCTCAACGCGATGGGGTTTTTGCTGTAGACATCTCGAGCAACTGGGAACACGCGACAATCTCTTATGCTAACGATGTAGACGGAGTTCACCTCACTGAGATCGTGCAAACCTTCGTTTCCCCTAATGAGAATCAGCTTTACAATCGCTTAGTCGAGCTTCACAAGAACTACGCTCCCAGAGCTATCGCGCTTGATGATAGACAGCTCCCCGGACTAGGCAAAAGGCTCAAGATGGTTGGGTTACCGGTATGGCAGTTGTGGACTAAAGAGATCAGCGCAGCTTGCTCAGTTGTCTATTCGCTCTACTCGACAGGCAAGGCTAAACACAATAACGACCCACTGCTTCTAATGCAGTCTCCTAATGGTGTAACTAAGTATTCAGGAGAAACTTGGTTGATTAGTCGCAAGGAATCAGTTGGTGACATCGATGCGCTTATGTCGAGCGTTATGTCACTTTATGTATGTTCAAGAGCGGAACACGCGCAAGTTGGTGTATTCTAAATTACACTGTTGTAATTAGGATAGGTGCATGGCATCACTTTTTGAAAGAATCTTTCGCTCCCCGGTACGAGAAAAGAGCAGCGCAACCAACCATCCCTAGTTGGAGTGCAGCAACAGTTACCCCGGACACTGCTCTTACTCTTACCGCAGTTTATAGAGCGGTTCAGATCATAGGCACACCAATCAGCAAGATGCCTATTGAAACTTATCGCTACGCTACTGGAGTGGAACTCAAAGTCGAGAACCCTGTTCTAGTAAACAAGCCAGACATCAACAGCAACAAGCGAGACTTCATGTTTCAGACTGTTGCGGCTCTAGCGCTTGAGGGTAATGCCTTCTGGTATAAGAACTACGGAAGTAATGGACAGGTAAACAACCTAACGCTTCTGCCTGCTTCGGCGGTGTCGGTTTCTTACAAAAACCAACAGGACATCACCAAAGGTATCGTTTACAGCTATCAGGGCAAGACCTACACTTCTAAAGAGATTGAACACCTAAAGCTGTTCTCTCGCACTGGAAACCTTCGAGGAGTTTCCCCTATCGAGTCATGTCGCTCGGATTTGTCTGCTGCTCTTGATCTACGCGATTACGCTAAGAACTGGTTTAGCTCTGCAGGAGTTCCTACAGGAGTTCTAAAAACCAATCAGAACATCAATGTCGAGCAAGCAGACACCATCACTAACAACTGGCACAACAAGCAACAGAATCGCCAGATCGCAGTCCTGGGTAATGGGTTTGACTATCAGCAAGTTCAGCTATCTCCACGCGAGGCGCTTTTCACTGACATTGTTGAGCAGAACACAATCTCTATTGCTCGCCTATTCGGTATTCCTGCAAGACTTCTTCTTACAACTGTCCCCGGTGGAAGCGACACCTACACCAACCTTCAGGATGAGAACCAAATCTTCTTTAGGCACACACTAATGGCTTATACCGATGCTATTACCGATGCACTAAGCAACTGCCTTCCTAGAGGCACTCGCATTGAGTTTGACTATCAACACCTATTCCGCGCAGATGTATCGGCTCGCTATGACTACTACGCAACAGCAATCGCAGCAGGATTCCTAACTGTAGAAGAAGTTAGAGAAAGAGAAGGACTAAATGTCTGAAATTGAAACAAGAGAGTTCGAAGCTCGCGCAGATGTAGAGGAACGAACTATCACAGGTATCGCAGTTCCTTTTGATCAGGATGCTTCTATCGGTGGCGTTTATAATGAGCGTTTCGCTCGAGGTGCTATCGACTCAGTAGAAGATGTAAAACTGTTCTATGGACATGAAGAGCCAATCGGTAAGGTAATTGCCGGGCGTGATGGTGAAAGTGGCTACGAAATCACTGCAAAGGTTTCTGATACTCCTAGAGGTAATGAAGTCCTAACGCTAATGCGCGATGGAGTTCTAAACAAATTCTCGGTGGGCTTTATCCCTGTTGAATCTGACAAGGATGGCTCAACGATTACGCGAACAAAGGTTTCCTTGAAAGAGGTTTCAGTAGTTCCGTTTCCTGCCTATTCGGGCGCAACAATAACAGAGGTAAGAGAAGAGTCAGAAGCTCTAATCGAACCCGAAATCGAACAAGAAAGAGAATCTATGTCTGAAAACATGGAACTTGAAGTTCGCTCGGTTCAAGACGAAGTGGCTGAATTGCGCCGCGTTGTCGAGGCAGGGCTAACTACTTCCGCACCAACCGTTATCGGTTCAGAAATCCGCTCACAGGGCGAGTTTGCTAAGAAGCTACTAGAAGGCGACGAGAGTGCTGTTCAGCTTGCTCGCGCAGCTTCTGACTCTAGCGACACTGTTGCTCTTGCAGGTTTCGTTGGACAGATCAACAACCTAATCGACAACAACCGACCAACCGTTTCGGCTTTCTCTCGCGCATCACTTCCAAGCGCAGGATTGACTGTTGAGTATGCAAGCGTAACTGCTAACACTCTCGCAGTAGGACAGCAAGACCCTGAGGGCGAGGCTCTAAGCTTCGGTAACATGACTATTGCTTCTACTTCTGCAGCAGTAAAGACCTATGGGGGGTACACGAGTTTTACCCGCCAAACTATCGAAAGGTCATCAGTAGATTACCTAAACACCGTATTCCGCGGATTGACTATTGCATACGCTAACGCTTCTAACGCTGCTGCTGTTGCTCATGTCGAGGGCTTGACCTACACCGGTAAGGTATTCGATGTTTCTGCTCTAACTGCAGAGGCTTTGGCTACTGGTATCGCTAACGGTGCTGTTTACATCAAGGAGAACACCGGACTAGCTCCTGAGTTCATCCTGGCTTCCCCAGAGGCTTATGTGAAGCTAATCACCATTGTCGATGCTAACGACCGCCCTCTAGTCCTACAGGCTGGCGCTGGCGTGAACAACATCGGTTCTGCTAACGCTCCTGCTTTGTCTGGATCTATCTTCGGTATGCCAATCATCGTAGACACTCAGATGACTGCTAACAAGGTATACATGGCTAACTCTGCTGCTGTTCAGACTTTCGAGTCTGCTGGCGCTCCAGTTCGCCTAACCGACTCTGAGATTACTACTCTTACCGACTCAGTATCTGTTTACGGATACATGGCAATCACCACTCCTTTTGCTGGTGCTATTGTCGAGTTGGATGTAGTCGCTTAGTAGGTATCTAAGTGCCACACACCGGACCGGGACCAGGAGGAAGTTTGACTCTCAGTGATCTGCAAGCCTACATAGGCACAGAGGAAACAGGAGACTTTATTAACTCTTGTCTCGATTCCGGTGAGGCTCTTGTAGACAACTACATCGGAGCTATTGAAACAGTGCCAGAGTCTATCCATGACCAAGCTGTTCTAATAGTTGCAAGTGAGTTGTTCCACAGGAGAAGCGCACCTAATGGTATTGCTCAGTTCGCGAGTATGGATGGCAGCCCGATTAGAGTCGGTAAAGACCCTATGACGGCTGTCTATCCTCTCCTTCTCCCTTATGTGGGTTGGGGACTATGACCAACGAGATCACACTAGCTAAGCAAGAGTTCCAGTTAGACCTCGATGCAGCAGGGATAACGATTCTGGAGTATGTTCCAGAGCGTATTGTTCCTCCTATTGTGATTATCAATGTCGGTTCGACTTACCTAGCTCCAAACAGCCTCTCTCGTGAATACGAGATGAGTTTAGAGTTAGTAGCAGTAGCAGCAACAGCAACAAACAAGCAGGCAACTGAAAAGCTTGACGAGCTTCTCGAGCAAGTGATTCTCGCTCTCCCTGCATACGCTCAACTGCTTAGAGTCACAGCACCTTACAACTTGCAAACTAACAATGCTGAATACCTTGCAGCAAACATCGTTACAACCTTACAAATAACAATTTAGAAAGGCAGCTCTCATGGCAGCTTCTCAGCGCATCAAAGCGCAAAACATTATCTTCAAAATCGGCGCTACGGACTACGCCTGTGATGCAAACATGGTAGAGCTTGCTCTTCAAGATGCTCCTGGCGATGTTCAGACCTTCTGCGAGTATCGCGTTGGTGGCGAGTGGACACTACAGCTAGACGGTATTGCTTCTGGCGATGCTGCTTCTTTGTATCAGGTGCTATGGGCTAACTTTGGCACTAAGGTAGCTTTTACTATCGCTCCTAACGGAAACGCTACTGCTTCTGCAGATGAGCCTCACTACGAGGGAACAGCAATCTTCAACCAGTTGCCTCCTCTATCACTAAGCAGCAACGAGATCACTCAGTTCTCTGTAACTGTCACTGTAGACAACGCAGTTCACGACCCAGCGAACTCTGTTTACTACGGTGTGGAGATCGTAACCGCTTAGTATGGCTTACACTGACCCGACCGGGGTTAAGGTAACCGGGCTAAATCAGGCTATTAGAGCTCTTAGGGAACTTGGTGTCCCAGATGAAGAGATAAAGAAAGCCGGTAGCGATGCCGGTGATCTAGTAGCTAATGAAGCTCGCTCCTTAGTCCCGGTTAGGACAGGTAGACTACGCGACTCTATTCGAGTTAGCAAAGCTTTACGCAAGGTAACAATCAGCGCAGGTAATAACAGAACATCGAAATCAGGTGTCCCTTACGCTAATCCGATTCACTGGGGTTGGTTCAAGAGAAACATCAAGCCTCAGCCATTCTTTAGCAAGGCTCTAGGAATAACTCGCGATGAGGTTTATCAGGCTTACTTCCAGAACATGAGTAAACTAGTAGCTAAACAGAACGCTAAAGGAGCGAGCACAGAACCATGATGAAAATCGAAGATCTAACACTAGGCGAAATCGAAGAGATCGAGCTACTTGTAGGAAGAAGTATCGAAGAGGCTTTTGCAACAGGCAAGCCTAAAGGTAGGGCGCTCAGGGCTTTTATGTTTATTGCAAACAGAAGAGATAACCCTAACTACAAGTTCGAGGAAACTGAAAACATCTCACAGGCGGAGGCTTTAAAGCTTTTGACCGGTGATGACCCAAAAGAACAATAAAAGAAGAAGCTGCCAAAAGACTAGCTCGCTTTTGCATAGCAACAGGAATACAACCTAGCGAAGCAAAGAAAATAAGTCTTATAGAATTTAGGGCTTTTTGTAGAAGCTCTAGAAGAGAGAGAATCAGGCTAATGAGTTTAGTTCTAAATGTAGAAATTTTAGGAGAGTTCAAGAAACTCAGCGCTGCAACTACAGGAGCAGAGAAGTCTCTCAAAACTCTTCAGGGTAAAGTTTCTACTATCTCAAGTCGCATTAGCTCTTCACTAGCAACAATCGGTATTGGTTTTGGTGTCGCTGCAGTAGTCGGAGGCATCAAGGACACAATCAGCGCAGCAAGCGATCAGGAGCAACAGTTCGGAGCTTTAGAGGCTGTCTTTGGCAATCTCTCGGGCAGGATGAAAGAGTTTGCTTCTAATCAGAACTCTATTGGTCTAAATACTGCAGATGCAGCTAGACAGATGGCTTTGCTGGGTTCACAGCTCAAGGGCGTTGGTATGCCTATTGATCAGGTCGCAGACAAGACTGAATCTCTAATCGGGCTTGCAGCAGACCTAGCAGCTACTTATGGAGGAACTACAGCCGGTGCAGTAGATTCAATCTCCTCACTATTCAGGGGAGAGTTCGACCCTATTGAGAAGTATGGTGTCGCTATCAAGCAGAGCGATATCAATGCCAAGTTAGCAGCAGAAGGACTAGACACACTTACAGGCGAGGCTCTAAAGACTGCAAAGGCTCAGGCAGCTCTTGAGTTGCTATTTACAGGAACAGCAGATGCACAGGGGCAAGCTGCTAGAGAAGCAGGAACTTACGCCTCTCAGAACGCTGCTCTGACTTCTAAGTTCGATGATCTACAGGCAGAGATAGGACAAAAGCTTCTGCCTATTATGGTTGAGCTAATGGAGTCAATCAATGACAACTGGGATGCTATCGAGGACTTACTAAAAAAGCTAGGTGATTTTGTAGTTTGGATTTTGAAAGAAGGACTCCCTGCTATTGCGAAACTAGTTGATAATGTCGGAGGCTTTGGGGCTTTAGCGATTCTTGTTGGAGGTCTTGCGGGATCAATGCAGATTCTCAACGGAAGATTCTTGCTATTTGCTGCTAGTAACCCGGCGCTCGCAGGAGCGCTAATTGGTATCGGACTGATTGCTGCAGCGATGTATACGGTTTATCAGAACACAAAGAACGCAACAGAAGCGATGGATACCTTTACGAGAAATCAAGGTATTCAGAAAGCTACTAGCAACCCTATCGCGACCCCGGAACAAATCAACGCTGCTACTTACAGGGGTATCCTCGAGGTAGGGCAGAAGCCTGTAGTCCCTCCTGTATCTACTAAGCAGACACCTCTAAAGGGTGGAAGTAGTGGCAAGGTTTCAGGTGGAACAGTTGTCAATAACATTACAAATGTCACTGTAAAGAAGTCCACTGCAACAGGTAAAGACATCGCTACAGCAATCAACAAGGTTATCAAGTCATCCGGAACTAATGTCATTAAGGCTATGTAATGAGTGATGTTCTAGAAGCCTTCGATATAGCTCAAGATGTAAAAGTTGAGTTCTTTCTCCCAGATGCAGAGGGAAACCTATTCATCCTGGGTATCTCGCTACTGGACTCAGATGATGTTCTAGCAGGTGCAGGGCAGTTTATTATCGGGACTTCCTTACTAGGAGGCACTGACACTCTTGCAGGAACTGCAGACATCGGGTTCACCTGGCAAGCGTATGAGTGTTCTGTATCTCAGCTAGAAACTGATTTAGGTGGAGAAGTTCAGGATGCACTTTACTTTCAGCCTAGACCTGCTCAGGCAACTATCACACTGCAGAACTTGATTCTAGATCCTACAGCGAACCCTGCCTTCAGACCCGGGGTTAAGGTCAGAGCAAGAATCGAGCGCGATGCTTACGAATACACGCTCTTTAGTGGGTATGTAGACTCTATAAATGTTAGTTACGATACTGACAACCAACACATCCTAGAGCTAACCGCTTATGACACCTTCAAGAAGCTAGTAAACACACGCCTAGCGCTCCTAGATACAACAGACGAAGAAATCTACCCAGGTGGGTATGCAACTCCTTACGAGGTCATTGAGCTTCTAGCAGAGGGCTTTGGGACTGTAATGAATGAGCGCAGCGAAGCGACAGCAGGAGAAATACCTGCAACCTACTTGGAGGACTTCATTCCGAACACTATCCTCTATGACTCGATTCAGGTCGGGCTAGGGCTGTTCTGGGTTGATCAGGCTACAGAGGAGTTCGTATTCATTCCTCGACCAGATGCTTCTGAAACAGATGGCGCTTACTCAGTAGGAAACAATCACTCAGACTCCCTACATCTCTGCATGTCTGATTTAGAAGTCGCTTCTGACATCGATGCAGTGTTCAACTCTCTAAAAGTCTCCCTCAAGTCAGATAGTGAGACAAGTGTCCTACTAAGAAACACTGACTCTATTGAACTATTCGGGGAGTTCGCGCTAGACACTTCTATCAATACAACAGATGAAGCAGAGCTAGAGCGTTGGGGATTGGCTGTATTCAATCAGACAGCGCAGCAATTAGTAAAGACTGTAGAAACTCCTGCTGTTGATCGCTTAGGCAATCTGACACACGCTGCAATTATTGAGCCTGGAGAGACTATCAAGGTTGTCTATCAGACTCCTCAACTAGACATAAATCAGGCTTACACTGTAACTAAGGTGAGTCACTCAATCGATGTAAACAACTGGTTCACTACACTAGAGCTTTGGAAAGAGTTTTAACATGGCATATAAAGTATTTGTAAACGGATACCCTCTGAACGCTTCAGAGCTAAATCAGTATCTTATGACTCAGGCAATCGCTATCTTTGTCGATGCTACTGCTAGAGATGCTGCAATCGAAGCTCCTATTGAAGGGCAGTTCTCCTATCTTACCGGTGTAGATACTCTCTACAAATACAACGGTAGTGCCTGGGTTGAGGCTCTCGCTGTTTCTACTGCAGTGCAGACTAAGAGCGCAGACTATTCAATCGTTGCCGGGGATGCCGGAAGCTACATCTATGTCAGCGCAGAAGCTACGATCACTATTGACGATGTTCTCGAGGTCGGGGAAACAATCAACTTCATTAGCACAACTGCAGATGCTGTAGATTTTGCTGCAGGTTCGGGCGTGACTCTATACTCGAAAGATTCGAAAGTAATCATCGGAGGACAATACTCAGGTGCAAGCGTTACTAAGAAAGCTACAGGCGATTACTTCATCATTGGAGATCTAGCGTAATGTCGCTTATTCCTTTAGGATTCTGGGCTGCTTCAGGAGGTGCTGCAGCAGGCGCGACCTCTTTTGATCTACTTCAAACAGAAATCCTTGCATCATCACAAGCATCTGTAACCTTCTCATCACTAGGGGATTATGCTGCTGACTATCAGCACTTGCAGTTGAGGTATGCAGCAAGAACAGATAGAGGCACTTACGCAGATGACGCTATGACTATGACTTTCAACAGTGACACTACATCGGGTAACTACAAGTCGCACATGTTGTCTGGTGGTGGCAGTAGTGGATTTATTTCGGGCGTAAACTCTGATGATGATTGGTTTGGCACGACTGCAATAGGTAACACAACCACTAATGTTGCCTCTACTGGAATTTTTGGTTCTGGGGTAGTCGATATTCTTGACCCTTTTGAAAGCGCAAAATACACGACATCAAGAACCCTCTCAGGTTTTCATGTCTCAGATACTTCAATCGCAAGTTACGCCGCAGTCAGAATTCAGCTCAGCTCTCATCTTTGGATGAACACAAATGCAGTTTCGAGCTTGACTCTTGACCAAGGCGGGGGAAGCAACTTTGTATCAGGCTCACGCTTCTCCCTCTACGGACTAAAGGCAGGAGCATAATGGCACCGACTGTTTACACACCCCCGACATCTACTTATACAAAACTTGCAACTATCACACTTACAGGAACAGACAGCGAGATTGTCTTTGCTGACATCCCTGCAACTTATCGTGATTTAGTATTGGTAATGTCAGCTCGTGGAACTCGAAGTGCAACTGTAGACACAGTAGGCATGAGGTTCAATGGTGATTCAGGTAGCAATTACCCAGGCGTTTTGATGTTTGGAAGTGGAAGCACGGCTTTTAGTTTCGCTGGTACAAGAACAGGAATCAATCTTGACATTATTCCAGCTGCAAGCACAGCTTCGGGAACTTATGGTTCGACTAAATCTCAAATAATGGATTATTCAGCAACAGATAAACATAAAACTGCTTTAACTAGATACGATACTTCAGTAGACGGGACAGGTGCAGATGCTAATAGATGGGCAAACACAGCTGCGATAACTTCTCTAACTTTGTATTGTGCCAACGCATCTTTTGCCTCTGGCTCAACCTTTAGCTTGTATGGGATAAGCGCATGATAAAAATCGAACATCATGGCCCCACCGCTTAAAGAGAAGGTTCTCTGCGTTGTAGATTGTTGCGACAGATACCAAAGGCAAAAAGACTTCTGTAGCAAGCACATTTACAGCGCTACTAAGTATGGGTTTGTTATCGGGCCGAAGCTAGGTACGCCTAAAAAGACTTGTTCTGTTGAAGGATGCCCCGACAGAATCTCTAGACGGGGTCTTTGCGGTAAGCATGTTTGGCGTTACTTGAGATATGGGACAACCGAACTGCCACCAAAGCCAAGTAAGTCGCAGTTTAGAAAATGCCTCAATACTCAGTGCAAGTCAAAAGCAAGGGTTCAAGGACTCTGCCAGACACACCTCAACTGGTTCAACCGCACTGGTCAATTTGAAGTCAAACCTGCAAGGGATGTTTCAAGGCAAAACCGCTATGTGACGGTTGCAGTCAAAGACCACCCGCTTTATGGCACATGCAACATTCAAGAGCATCGGTTAGTTTATTCCGAGAGCATCGGGCGCAAGCTTGAAAGCCATGAGCAGGTGCATCACATCAACGGGGCTAGGAACGATAATCGCATCGAGAACCTAGAATTGTGGTCTACCAGCCAGCCCGCAGGTCAAAGGATTGAAGATAAGGTAAAATGGGCAAAGGAAATACTAGGAATGTATGACCCTGAAAGCTTGAGGACAGTATGACGATGGTATTGATTGAGTCGCAGGAACTAGCCTCAGCACAGGCAAGCATCACCTTTACAGACATCCCTCAGACTTATACGGATTTGTATTTGGTGCTATCGCTAAGAGGTTCAGATTCAGCAGTC
>FUWD013230119.1_pt1 | contig 10175 bp, 15 predicted proteins | sample 1063281 | NCBI WGS metagenome assembly FUWD01 (sample SAMEA79048168, study PRJEB19326) | metagenome | biome: marine
TCGTTGTCCACTGTGTCTTCTGCGATCACTTTAAACTCAATCTTATCTAGTCCATATTTTTTTGATTGCTTGAAATACTAAAGCACTACCTTGGTTGTGTCTGTGTCCTTCCCATCGTGCTCGTGGATTGGTTGTATAACCGATATAAGATTTATTGTTGACTGTGTTTGTTATTTTATAGATGTAACCCATACATCTATTTATCAGACTGAAGTTGAAACCTATTAAAGTTTGAACTTACTGAACTGGCCTTTTTTCACGTCTTGCTTGATGCCACCAACTATGTAAGATTGAACTTGAGTTTGTTGGGGAGCCACCTGCATGCCTCTGCTCGACAGCCAATGCTGTGTCCAAGGTAATGGATTTTGAGATGCTGATACATCGTAAACAGCATCGTACCCTAATGCTCTCAATCTTTTGTTAGCAATCCATTCGACATATTGACCTAGTAATTTTTCATTAAGACCTATAATTGATCCATCTTTGAACAAATGTTTTGCCCATGCTTTTTCTTCTTCCACACAGTCTTTGAACATTTGTATCACAGTCTTCTCTGTGCCTTTCATTGCTTTGGTCATTTCAGGATCATCTCCTTTTTGCCATGCTTTGATAACATTGGTAGACAAGTTTAAATGTGTTGCTTCGTCTCTAGCAATCAATGAAAGTATCTTTGCTGATCCTTCCATCAGTTTAAGCTCGCCAAATGCGAATGTACAAGCAAATGATATATAAAATCTTAATCCTTCCAACAAGTTCACAGTGTTCATTGCATAATATAATTGTCGCTTTAAATCAAGTGTGTCCACTTTTTTGCCCACTTGATAGTCTAATGCCATCTTGCCAAACTTGTCGTACTCTTTTGTTACTGATTCTGCTCTCTTTAATATTTCTTTATCATCCAGTATGGTGTCAAACACTTCTGCAGGATCTGAATAAATGTTCTTCATGATGTGTGTGTATGATCTTGAGTGTATTGTTTCAAAGAAATCCCAAGTAACAATACATCCTTCCAGTTCTGGATTAGAAACATATGGCAAGAACATAAGACTTGGTCCTCTACCTTGCACTGAATCCAACAGTGTTTGATATTTTAAATTTGATGTGAATATGTGTTTCTGTTCTGGTCTGAATGATTGGTAATCTGCTCTGTCTTTTTGTAACGAAACTTCTTCTGGTCTCCAAAAATATCCAATCATGGTCTGATTAAGTTTATCAAATTGTGGATATCTGAAATCGTCATACCTCTGTATGCCACAGTCCGCACCAAAGAACATGGGTTGTTTCAAATAATCTACTTTTTGTTTATTGAATACTGTTTTTGACATACTCGTATTTATATTGCACACGCATCACACGTTTCATCATCTTCTAACTCTGCTAATTGTTCTTCAACTTTTGCTTCGTTATTCAGTTGTGCAGGTTCTACATCTATGCCTGCTGGTTGAACATCTTCTTCCTCACCTTTGAAGTCGTAAGTGTTTTGATAGTAACTTGTTTTCCAACCAAGTTTATATGCTGTCAGCATGTCCTGTGCCATCACTGAGATTGGAACTTCGTTGTTCTCAAAGTGTGTGGGATTATAACTCCAGTTGCCTGATATGGCTTGATCAAAATATTTCTGCATCATGGCTACAACATTGATGTAACCCTCGTTGCTTGGCATGTCCCAAAGCAATGTGTAAGCATTCTTTAGTTTAGGGTAGCCCGGTGCTATCTGTTTCAGTGGACCTTTCTTACTTTTCTTAATTGCCATTAATGCTCTTGGTGGTTCTATACCGTTGGTCTCGTTTGAAACCACTGAACTGCTCTCACTTGGCATCTGTGCTGACAGTGTGCTGTGTCTTAGTCCATGCTTGGCGATGTCTTTTCTCAATGACTCCCATGCCATTCTCTGTTTGTGTGGCACGATCTCGTCCACTTCTTTTTTGTAGTGGTCAATTGGCAACAAACCGTCTGCGTATTTTGTCTGTTTAAATCCTTCACAAGCACCTTTTTCCTGTGCTAATTTGTTAGATGCTTTTAATAGATAGAATTGAAATGCTTCAGACAATCTGTCCACAGAATCCCAAGCACCTTTATCATGATATTTGTGTCCTTGTTTTGCTAGGTAATGTGCTAATCCAATATATCCTATACCTAAACTTCTTCTTGATTTAGTGGATAGCTCTGCCGCTAACACAGGATAATCTTGATACTCTATAATTTCTTCCAATGCTCTAACTGCCAATTCACATAAGTTTTCTAAATCGTCAAGGTTGTTTAATTGTCCAACGTTGATTGCACTCAATATACACAGTGCTATTTCTCCTTGCGAATCATCTATTGAACTGATTGGTGTTGTGGGCAGTGTGATCTCTTGACACAAATTACTCATTGATACTTTGTCTTTGAATGAACTGTGCGTATTACAATGATCCAAATTCATGATGTAGATACGTCCTGTTTCTGCTCTTTCTTTTAATAAATCAGAAAATAAATCTTGTGCTGGTATTGTCTTTTTATTAACTGATGAATCTTTTTCATATTTTTTATACAGTGCATCAAACTTGTCGGTACCAAATGCATCATATAATCCTGGTGCATCGTGTGGTGAGAATAATGTGATGTCTTCATCGTTCATAAATCTCTCATAGAACAGTCTCGTAATCTGTATTGAATAATCTAACTTACGCACTCTGTTGTCTTCTGTGCCTTTGTTATTTTTAAGCACAAGAATGTCTTCAATCTCTTGATGCCATATTGGAAAATGTACAGTTGCTGATCCACCACGTACTCCATTCTGGGTGCAACATCTCACAGTTGATTCGAACTTTTTAAGGAACGGAATCACTCCTGTGTGTTGAACCTCTCCACCTCTTATTTTTGCATTGATGCCTCTGATACGTCCTGCATTAATTCCTATGCCTGCTCTTCTGGCAACGTACAATCCTATTGCCATGTCGCTTGAAAAAATTGAAGACAATGTATCGGCACTGTCTATCAGTACACATGAAGCAAACTGTCTGATAGGAGTTCTCACTCCTGCCATTATTGGTGTTGGAATATTAATCTTAAATGTTGATACAGCATCATAGTATTTTTTAACATACGACATTCTATTTTTTGCTGGATATTCTGCAAACAGTGTTGCCGCAATCATCATGTACATGTCTTGTGGAGTTTCGAATAAATCTCCTGATGATCTATCTTGTACAAGATATTTGTCTACTACTTGTCTTAAACCTGCATATGTAAAATCAAGATCTCTTTCTCTCTTGATCCATGTGTTCATCTTTTTGATCTCTGATTTATTATATTTTTCCACAATGCCTTTATCGTACACACCTGCTTTAATATTTCTTAAAATTAATTTTAACAAAGGCATATATTCATATTGACCGTGTGCTTCTTTACGCACATCATATGAAAGTAATCTTGCCGCGGCATATTGATAGTTGGGTGATTCTAATGATATGAGATCGTTTGCTGAACGCACTAATATTTGTTGAACTTCTTTTGTGGTCATACCATCATAGAATTGTATGTTGGCGTTAATCTCTATCTGTGACGAACTTACTCCTGCTAGTCCTTCGCAGGCTTCTTCCACAACAAAATGAATTTTGTCAATGTCTAAAGGTTCTGACCTTCCGTCTCTTTTCTTAATTTTAATTGCAGATGTGTTAATAATTTGTTCCTTAGACGTATTCAATTCCATTATATTCCTATTCTTATTCTATTAATTCTTTGTATTTATCAGTTCTTGTATATGGGTAGTATATTGCAGAATGTAGTTTTTGTCAAACTCTGATTTGCTTAATTTAGCCATAGTGTGTGTGTTTATTAGAGTGTTTTTCATTTCAATTATGTAATTAAACTTCTGGTTGTTTGACTTAAATTCCTTTTTATAAACTGTATGTATCTTAACATTTTCATCTTTAAAATTATCAGTTAATAACACAGTATAACTGACTAAGAGAGAAATGTCAACAAGATCATATTCATTTTTTTCAATCAGTTGCCAAGGAGTAAGCCAGGTGTCTTTTTTATAGATATCGGTATTGGTTTTGGTTCTAGGACAATGTTGAAATATATTGATTAAGATATCAAAAGGATCTTCTGCTTCGTTAACAACGTCACGTATGCTTTGCCAATCTTCTAGGCGTTCTATGTAGTTGCCGTAAAAAATATTAGGCTTATGAGATATTTTGAATTTGGATTGTGACATTGGCAGATTCGAGTGAGTTGACTGGAGCAGGATTAATTGCTTGGACAACAAGAGTTTCAAAATTAGCATCTGCATCTAGATCATTTAGTGTCACTTGAAAGTTTAATTGATCTGCATTTGTTCCTTGGAAGTCATAATCGTCACTGATATGACTGGTGTTGTTTTCTTTGTCTATTAATATTTTAAGAGTGCCTTTTCTCATTCCTGTGTCTACTGTGTTTTTATAAACATAATTCATATGAATTGTTTTGCTAGTGTCTGTAGGTAATCTTAAAAAGTCAGTGTATGCATTTAATTGACCGATATTGAATTTTGTTGTGAAATTAAAGTTACCTGAGTATGCGCCTTCTACTTCTGTAATATAAGCAATATTATTGAAGTTACGTATCATTGCATTAGTTCTAGCAAAGAAATCATTTGAAGTTATATTTTGATTTTTTTCAAATTTAATTACACTGTGTTTTGGTGCAGTATCTAAACCAGCATCGTTACCAACTGTTGAAAAATTGTTTGCTTCACTGATGTTGCCTGTTCCGTGTTTAATCCAGATACCTTGCAAGTTGATATCAATAAATTTTGAGTTGCTGATGGTGTTGTTGACTGGACCTGTGGCTTGTCCAACTCCACCTAAATTGGTGTCTTTACCAAACACAATTCCGTATCCACATTCTTCAATTATTGAATTATTAAATGTGTTGTGTACAACATCATCGTCACTTGATACAGCATATGAAAAATTAGAAACTTTGATCTTTTCAAATGTGTTGTCTTTAGATGTAACTGGAGTGGATGTTGCTTCTAATAAAATACCAATCTGAGTTGCCACCAATGCGGCTCCTTGTGCTTGAACCCACGAACCTTTAATGTTTATGTCTGTGAATGAACTGTTTTTACAACTTGCTAACACTAATCCGGGCTGTGTGGTATTACTGTTTAAAGTTAAACCTTTCAATTCAATATTGGTTGTTTGATTAATCAATGTTGTTTGTGCCGCAATGCCCTCACCGTTAATTGTTTCCAACACAGGAAATACACCTGTTTGGTTAATCACAGTTTTGTCACTACCATCTCCAATGATTGAAGCATATGGTGGTAATTTTAAACTGTTTGTAATTTTGTATAAGCCTGCAGATAATCTTAATGCAATTCTTTTTTTGTAGGTGTCTGCATCTGGTGAACTACTCCAAGGAAGAAACAGTTGATCTATTGCTCTTTGTAATGCTAGTGTATCGTCTGTTGTGCCATCACCTGTTGCGCCAAACGATTTGGCATCAATATTGTCATCTAATCTATTTTGTAAACTTCTTTTGATAGGAGTTGCTGACGTAACTCCTGTTTGTATATTTGAACCATTACGGTAAGTGTATTGATCACTCAATGTAAACAAGTTGTCGTGTTCTGTTAATACTTTAGAATTACCTACTGCTGGTGCACCTTCAGACACAGCACCATTACCTATGTAAAGTTCTTGTGTGTCCACTGCCCAACCAAGTTCTCCACCTGCAAGTTGGGGTAATCCAGAACCTAGGTTCTTTCTACCTCTTCGTATTTGAATTCTTGATATCGATACAATTGCCAATGTTTTTCTCCTGCTGTGTGTATTTATCGAGTGTGATGGTATAATTGATGTTGATTTAAACTGTGTGTTTAATATAGTACTCTTCTACTCTACGCCACCACTGATCTTTGTATTTGTTGTAATTTAAGGGTGTTATATCAAATTGCTGGTACGTTAGATCCCTAGCACACATGAATACATGTCCTTCTTTGATGTCTGTGCCGTATGTTTCGTTGTGTGCTTCAGCATATGCCACCAACTGTAAAAAATAATCCCCAATCCATTCTAACTTTTTAGGCTTGTTTGTCTGTTTAAAGTCAATGATGCAAGGTGCTCCTTTGTATTCTCCTACACAGTCTGTGGTACCTGCATATATTTTTGGGAAATATAGTCCAATCTCTGAACCCCAAATTTCATTCATATCCACCAATGCATTTTTATGAACAACTTGCGCCATTTTAAATGCCTGCTGAGCATACGGATTAGATCCTGGAGAGGTCCAATCGCCCAACTCAATATAATCTTCAAGATATTTGTGCATTCTAGTTCCAATGCCCGAGGCTTCTTTAGTGATACGTACAGCATTTTGTTCACCAACTCTTTTGCGCCATTCAATAAGATGTGATTTGTCTTTGGTTGCGTCCAGTATCGTGGTAACTGATGCCACAGCATTGCCGTCTGGACATTGGTAAACTCTCTTGCCATTTAAAGATGATCGTGATAATTTCTTATAATCTATTTTGTTTGTAATTAAAGTCATTAATTTTCATTGTTGTTATTTTCTGTAGACAGTCTATCCAACTCATCTAACATATCATCCTGTGTTGGACCGTCCCATGGATTGTAATCGTAATAAGGTTTAGTTGTACTGTTAGGATCATCTTCACCAACAACCTGTTTTACTTCAGGCACATAATGTTTCATTGTTGACTCTATACCTTTCTGCAGAGTGGCAGTACTACCTGCACAACCTGAACAGGCACCTTTCATCAACATGGTTAATTTTCCTGTATCAACATCGAACTCTTTTGCTTCAACTTGACCTCCGTGAGATTCAACTTGAGACTTGATATATTTTTCAATTACGGATTCGATGTCATGAAGTATTTGTTCTTTGGTTCTATCCATGTCTTAATATTATAATACTATTGGTGAAAAGTCAAGTATTAAGTGCGTTTTTTGGTTGCTCTCTTTGCCATGGTGTTTAGACCAGCAGAGCGATCACCTTTTTTTGTAGGAATGTTTGGTTCTTCAGCATCAGTATCAAGAGTGATGCCTGACTTATCGAAAGTTTTAATCATTTTTTTGATTGAAGAACTTTTATTGTAGAGATTTTTAAAACTGTCGTGATTGATTGAGAAGCCTCCGACATTAGTCATTATGTTGTTCAACGCATCAAAACTCAAATATGCTTTTTGATCACGTGAATCAGCACTGCTGATTAAATTTCTAAGAACTTGAATTAACTCTGTGTCAGAGGCTTCAGAAATTAAGCCTTTTTTTTTGACTTTGTTGAAAGTGTTTCTGCTAGTCTTCTAGACATCTGAATGAATGATTCTCTTTTACTTCTGTCTGCTGGTTCCTCGCCGCCTGTTGCAGGTTCGCTTGCCGAAAAATCATCTGTTTGATCTGGCATATCTGCATCATCATCTGTTGTAGGTTCCATTGCTGGTTCTTCACTGTCGCTATCCGCACCAATTGTATCTGGTGCTTGTTCGCCTGTCAGAATGGCTACGCCACCTGTTAGTGCTTCTCTTGTTGCTTCAAGTGAAGTGTATAAAGATTCTAAACTTGGCTTCACTGAATTTGTAAATGCTTCTGATTTTTCCACGCCCATTTCATCTCTAATAGCGTCTGCTAATTCTAACATAGTTTCAGTCTGCATAGATGCTGTGTCTTCCATCCAACCCGTAACTTTATCAACCATGTCTTTGGATGCCATTACTAATTGAGCAGATTCTTCTGCACCTTCTTTGACTGCTGTCTTTTTGTCTTTGATTGCTTTTTTCATAGGTTCTTTTTTATCACCATCTTTGTCCACGTCTAGGAAGTCTGGCTTTGATTTTTCGTTCATTGTGTTTGCTAATAATTCTTCTGCATCTTGCAGTGTAAATTCTTTATCGCCTACTTTGAATTTATCACCTGCTTTCATGCCTGCCGCTTTGGCTTTTTGTACTGCCTGTGCAAATTGATTACCTTCATTTGATTTTTCAATTTCTGCTCCAGTATCGTCGAAATCTTGTTCTACTTTTTGTTTTGCATAATGTAAAGCAGATGATTCGTCACCTTGTGCTGTTGCTTGTCTTTTTTCTATGTCAGCAATAACAGCCTGCTTGTTCATTTTTAATGCTTCTTTGTCCATGTCAATGTAGTCACCAATTATTTCATCTGCTTGGACTAAAATATCGTTTTGTAATTTTGCTTCTACTGTTCTGTCGTTGATGGCAGAATCTATTACGTCTAAAAACATTTTTTGCTTATGGTAGTCTTCGTTGTGACTTAACCCATCAAAGGACTCATTTTGTTCTAGATTCGCAATCTTGTCTAACACACTTGAACGAGCAGTTTCTAACTGTGCATCTGTGAATTGTTCTAGTTTGATTGCTGATCCAAACACTTTTGACAGTCTATCGTTTAACTGTTCAGTTGTTGCTTGGTGTCTAAATTGCTCTATTTTCATTAATGTGTTCCTTTGTTAATTTATTTATCAAATATGTAGTCGTCCAGGGTGTCTCTTAACTTGAGTAAATCTTCCCATGCAATATCGTATCGTATTTTAGCAGATTCTCGCTTGATATCATCATCGGTTCTGGCTATTGTGTGCTTGTAAAACACACATTCATTGTATTTGTGGTGTATTCGATCATCTGTGGATCCTATGTATTGTAAACTGTCCTGCTTGTTTTGGGACATCTGCCTTGCCATAGCCAGTGCCGCTGTTTTTGTGAATGTTGTGGTAACCTGTTTATGGTTTTTATATCGTACAACAAAAATCCCATGCTGTTTTCACGTACCACAAAGTTTTTGATACGCAGACTGTTGCCGTGCTGAATGGGTAGGCACATCTGCTCTGCTTGTTGGTCTATGAATAATTTAAGTTTTTTAGATAGTTTCTGTAGATCCATTTGCAACCACCAATGTTTTATTGCCACGTTCAATGCGACGTACTAAACTCTTGTTAATAAGATTTCGAATCACTTCTTGTTCTCTTTCTAAAAAATTATCCATATTTGTCATTTCTTTTAGTTTATCCAATATGTGTTGTTCTTCATTGGAAGTTTGAATTACAAAATCTTGTACAAGTTCGTTTATTTTCATTATTGTGTTGCTTTTTGTCTACGTTGTAGATTAGTGATCACAGGATCTAATTCTTTTTTATTCACTGTGATTGATTGAGGTGCTTGAGCTGACGGAGTTTTGGTTTTCATTGTGACTTGATCACCTTGGACTCTGTCCACTTCATAATCTGTTTCTTTGTTTGATGCTGTAGGCATTGGCACAGTGTTACCTGGTTTGATCAAATTTTGATCAGCCTGCCTATTGGCTCGACTTAATGGTGCTTTTATTGATGTATTCTTTATTGGACCTTTGGGTAAACTGTTTGGAGGTATAGGTGCTCCAGTTCTTTGCTGACTGCCCAATGTGTTCAGTGTTTTTTGTAGGTACGGCGTTTCTGTGATATCTTTTATCTTCATGTGCTGATTGCTTTCCTTTTTCCGCCACCGCTTCTTCTGAATGTTTTTCTACTGACACTTCTTCTGTTTGGTCTGTTTCTTGATGTACTGGGTCTATTCAGTTTGCCTAGTCTAATACTTGCTCCAGCAGTTTTCTTTGTTCTAGTTCTCTTAATTTTCATTGTGGATCCAAATCTTGCTTTGGCTTTTTTGATTGCCATCACAGATGACATTTTTTTAGGCTGTGTACACACAGAAGGTTTACTGACCACACGACCTTTTCTAGGTCCTGCTGTGCATCTGTACTTTCTAACCATTTGACCTGCTTTGGTACGTGACCAAATCTGAACAACTGATTCTGTAATTATTTCTGTAATTTTCATGCTTTACCCTGTCTAGTATGAATATTTAGCAGTTATGGGGGGTGTTTGAATTAACCTGGAAATTTTAACAACATCACAACTATTGTGGATAGCAGTCCAGCAACTATTGTGCCTGTAGCACCAATAATCACTTTCACCATGCTCTTGTTGCCCTGACTCATGTCGGCATGGATATCCTCTACCTTTGACTCAATTTTGTCCAAACGAGTTTCAAGGTTTTTATATCTTTGTTCACACAAATCAACGTGTGCTTCTAAATTTTGTTTCTCTAGATCTGTAGCCATTTTCTCTCTCTTCCTGTTATTATATCAATTGTGTTTCTCTTGGAAGATGCCTTTATGCTATGCCTCAATAAG
>FUWD013359146.1_pt3 | contig 10157 bp, 7 predicted proteins | sample 1063281 | NCBI WGS metagenome assembly FUWD01 (sample SAMEA79048168, study PRJEB19326) | metagenome | biome: marine
TTTGGGTTTAAATAGTTGAATCGATTTATTATTAGAATTCATATTTTGTAGCATAGATATATCATCTAAAATCCAGAACCCACGACCTGATGTTGCAGCTACCAAATCATTATCTTGAATTGTTAAATCATTAATAGCAACTACCGGTAAGTTCAATTTTAAACGTTGCCAATGCTTACCATCATCATTTGAAACACATAATCCAGTCTCAGTACCAGCATATAATAATCCTGCTCTTTTTTTATCTGCTCTCACAACTCTTACAAATCCGTTTGGATCCTCTAAGCCATCTACAATTTTCGTCCAAGTTTGTCCGTAATTATTTGTTTTAAAAACATATGAGTTTAAGTCCATAGATTTGTATCGCATTACTACTACATAAGCTTTTGCAGGGTTATGTGGAGAGATATCAATACTATTTATAATACCATCTTTAATTTCTTTTGGTGTAATATTCTGCCAGGTTACACCTCCGTTTTTTGTAATATGTAGTAAACCATCATCACTACCAGCATATAATACACCTTCTTCGTGTTCCGATTCTACCAATGCGGTAAGTGTGTTGTAATTTTCACCACCTGCCGCTTCATTTGTATAAGGTCCTCCACCTGCACCATGTTTTTCTGTTTCGTTCTTAGTAAGGTCTGGACTTATTGTCGTCCAGTTTATTCCTTCATCCGTAGTTTTAAAAACAACATTACCCGCATGATAAATTGTAGTTCTTTTGTGCGGTGAACTGATAATAGGTGCATTCCAATTGTAACGATATTTAGCATCTTTTGGTGCAATACTTAATCCCAGTTCTGGGTATTCTTTAATTGATTTTTGTTCTCCAGATGTTTTTGTCCATTTGCCAATATTTCCTTGATAAGTACCCCCGTAAACAGTTTCTGGATTGTTAGGGTCAAAAGCGATAAAAGCACTTTCACCACCTGCTACAGAATACCAGTCTTTCCAATCGATTCCACCGTCGTTTGTTCGGCTAGCAATGGCAATTGCAGAGTTGTCTTGCTGTCCACCATAAACATTATACGGTACTAAATTATCGGTGATAACACGGTAAAATTGAGCAGTCGGTTGGTTTTGCTGTGAGCTCCAACTCTTTCCTCCATTAAAGGAAATATTAGCGCCTCCATCATTAGAGTTAATTAGATTGGTATTGTCGTTTGGATTGATCCATAAATGATGATTGTCTCCGTGAGGAACAGCAATATTAGAGAAGCTTTTACCACCATCAATAGATTTCATTACCGGTGCATTTAAAACATATACCACATTTTCATTTTGCGGATCTGCAAAAATCTCCATATAATACCAAGATCGTGCAATATTAACACGATTTCCATTTACTTGTTTCCATGTTTTTCCTGCGTTATCTGAACGATATACCCCACCTTTTTTACCTTCAGCTTCAATCACTGCAAATACACGTTCTGGGTTTGCTCTTGAAACAGAAATACCTGATTTTCCAAAAGCTTTTGGCAATCCTTCTTTCATTTTTTTCCAAGTGTCACCAGCATCAGTAGACTTATATAATCCTGAATTATCACCACCAGATTCCATAAACCAAGGGTAACGACGATGTTGCCACATAGAAGCATATAAAATACGAGGATTGGTCATGTCCATAGACAAAGATGAAGCCCCAGTAGCGTCATTTACTGACAAAATGTTTTTCCAAGTAATACCTCCATCAGTAGTTCTATAAATACCGCGTTCTTTTGATGAAGTATATTGTGCTCCCTGTGCAGTTACATAAATAATATTAGGGTTTGTTGGATGTATTACAACATCAGAAATATGACGCGTTTTTTCTAATCCTAAATGGGTCCATGTTTTTCCTGCATTCATCGATTTGTAAACACCATCACCCATAGATGTCATAACACCACGTGCAGCATGTTCTCCCATACCAACAACAACAATATTTGTATCACTTTCAGAGACTGCAATTGCGCCGACAGAGCCTGTTTTAAAAAATCTATCAGAGCTGTTTTTCCATGTGATTCCATCATCCGTAGTTTTAAAAACACCACCACCTGTAGAACCCATATAATAGGTATGAGGTTGTCCCGTTACACCAGTAGAGGTAACACTTCTTCCTCCTCTAAACGGACCAATATTACGCCACTTTAAACCATGAAATAAAGAGTCTGTTAGTTTTATGGTAGGTTCTGAAGACTTCTTTTTTCTTTTTTGGGCATTCCCATCTATTGGTAGTATGAGTGTGCAAATAAATAATAGCTTTAGTAATCTCATGTTGTTACTTTTCTTTGTGTATGTATGATTAAATAATTTATCTTTACTCGATACTTTCTTTTTATGAAGCACAGCGGCTTAGGATATGTTTTTTTTTACGTCGATTAAACAACTAATTTAGTAAAAATTGAAGGAACCACGGAGAATGCTTTCTGATTATCTAGTTAAGCGAGTTTCTAGGGGTGATTTTAGTCCTTTTTTCATGTTTTTTATACCCGTCTAATTTTAGGTAAAAAGAGATAGAAGCAGAATTAGAAAATACAAGTCACTTTTTATAAATAAATTTTAAGATCAATCCATATTTTTTCTCTAGGCCTTTAAGGATGCGCTATTGATATTCATAATTAAGAGAAAGCTTATACTAAAATAAGGTTTATCAATAGTATTTAATTGTTAAATTTGTTTTGTTTTGTTATATTCGAATATAACTAAGAAAAATAAAAAAAGAATGGATATTCTAGAAGAAGCAATAATCTTTGAAAATGCCAAAATGAGTCATATGACTACTAGCGATAGAGTAGTCGCTTCTAGAGAAGCAAAAAGACTTGTTTTAGCAATTAACGAAATTTATAAAAAAACAAAGTCGACAACTTTAATGGATTTAATGAAGCGTTTAACGGTGAAGAAAAAAAGAATCGATATCAGACTAAAAGGAAGACCCAACTCAGGAATATAAGTATGATAAAAAATAAGGAACTAAATGTTCTTGGGACTGCTTTAGAGCCTTGTTGCGAGAATCCTACTACAGGATATTTTAGGGATGGATTTTGTAGAACTATTGAACAGGATTCCGGGACCCACATTTTATGTGCTGTTGTAACACAGGAATTCTTAGATTACACAAAATCTCGTGGAAACGATCTTTCTACTCCCATTCCACATTGGAGTTTTCCGGGCCTTAAATCGGGTTCTAAGTGGTGTTTATGTATTTCAAGATGGTTAGAAGCCGAACGTGCTGGTAAAGCGCCCTTTGTTGTTCTTGAAGCAACACACAAAAAAGCATTAGAATATACTACTTTAGAATTATTAAAAAAATATGAAGTAGTATTTTAACTATATATTCAAATCAACAATTAATCATAAAAAAAGTCAAAAAATGAAAAGTTTTATTTTAAAATGGTATCCAGTTATTTTAGCATTTATGTGTTTATTATACTCGGTAGGTTATGGCCTGGCAGGCATGACAGCTGAAGCTCAATACTCAGCACACTGGCCTGGGACAATATTATTATTTGCAATAGCAATTAGACAAAGAAGAACATCATGAACATAGGATTTTTTATAGTAGGTGGTTTAATATTCTCAATATATATGGGATTAACTATATGGAATATAATCTACTCAAACCGAAAACAAAAAGAAGAGAACTATCCAGATAAGAAGTAACCTAGAGCTGTTCGTGTAAAATAGAAATTTCAATAGTACTTAATTGATTATAAATGAGTTTTTATCGATTTGTATTTTCTCTTTTACTAAACCAACGAGTTCAAAAATAAAGAAGCTTTTTAGTCCTGTTTTTACTTCTAATTTTAATGCTGCATATTACTAAAGAGACCAATCTTTATGGTAATATGCGGTATTAAATTCATGATAATTAATAGTAATAGATTTATTGCCTACTTCTCTTATTATCACACCCCTCCTTACTATATCAAATAACTTTACATTTCGGTCTACTTTCTTAGGACTAGCCATTAATATTAGAACAACTAAAGGCTCATCAATATCAATAGTTTTAGTTTATTGATGTGTTATTTTACAGCTTTTTCTATTTTGTTTTAAGAGCGCCAATACCAGTATCCCAAAGTAACTTATTGTACTTCGGAATATCAATATTTAAAAGTTGATCTGATATGGTTTTTAATACTTTCCATTGTTTGTCAAGCTCAACGAGTCTGTCTTTGGATGCTTGGTTTACTTTAGGCAATCCGCTATCATTTTGACTAATAAGGAAAATATACTCTGCCGTAAATTTATTAGGAAAATTTTCTACATCATCATATGCCTTTGATTTGCGTTGCACCATATCTTCATCCCAAGATTTCAGCTTTTCAATTATAGTTTTACCTTCAGCTTCTACCTTGCTATATTTTTCTTCTTTGGACAAATCTTTTAAGATGAGTGCAATTTGACTTTGCACCTTTTTTAAGGTATTAACCCTTAAGTGCATATCGGTAATATTTACTTCTGTTTTAGTTCTAAAATTATGGGTTTCTTCATATTCCTCTTTAGTGACGGTATATAATGGATTCGATAGGATTTTGAATGATACTTCAGATGATTTATCATCTTGTTGAAGAGTACCTGAATATGTATTTGGCATCGCCTTATGACCTTTAAAAGATCCTTCAATATAAGCGGTCGGCATTCCAGGGATACTCGTATATCTCATGTTCCATACAAAACGATTAAGTCCAACCTTATTTGATAATATAGGTTCAGGTGAAGGGCCACCTGGGTATCTTAAATAATTAGGGTCTTTTTTAGAACTAATTGCTCTTACCAAATTCCCGTCTTTATCTTTAATCAATAAAGTCAATGCTACATCTTTTATCACAGTCGGTAAATAATAATAAAAGACGACACCATTCGCAGGATTGACACCCTGGGAATCATCTGTTCCTAAGAAGCTATTAGAATTACTATTTAATTGACTTCCCCAATTTCCGATAACAGCATCTTCTGGTTGAAGTAGTGAGAATGATGTGTCAGTACCTTCAAACTGTCGGATTAATCCCAAGTCATCTAATACCCAAAAAGAGCGACCCATAGTTGCAATACTCATGTCGCCATGACTTATTTTTAAATCAGTAATAGGTACTATTGGTAAATTCAACTGAAATGAGTGCCATTGCTTTCCACCATTCCATGAAATATACATTCCTAATTCTGTTCCTGCAAAAAGTAAGTTTTTTCGGGTTGAATCTTCTCGAACAACTCTTGTATAAGCTCCTGTTGGAATACCAGAACTAATATTCGTCCAAGATTTACCATAATTGGTCGTTTTATAAATTGCAGGTGTGTAATCGTTAAACTTAAATCTAGTTGTAGCGATATACGCTGTTGCTTTATCGTGAGGAGAAACTTCAATAGAATTGATTAAAGTTTCAGGGAGACCCTTCGGTGTAACATTGTTCCAAATTTCTCCACCATCTTTAGTTAAATGCAAAACACCATCGTCTGTTGCTGTCCAAATAAAGCCTTTTTCATGTGGCGATTCAACGACATACGCTAACGTACCGTAATTCTCAGCACCTACCGCTTCGTTAGTGTAAGGACCACCACCTTTTCCTTGTTTTTCCTTTTCATTGTTGGACAAATCAGGGGAAACTTCTTCCCAATTATTTCCATTATCTCTGGTTCGCAATAGCAATTGTGCTCCATGATAATATGTGTTTTCTTCGTGTTGTGACCAGATAATTGGAGCATTCCAATTGTATCTGTATTTCATGTCTTTAGAATCTCTACCCAAATATTGAATAGGAGCGGACATAATTTGAGTACTCGCTTTTGCTTTTGTATCTAAAATTTCAATGGTTCCTAAATAACTACCTCCTAGTACATATCTAGGATTGTCGGGGTCAAAGGCTAAAAAAGCACTTTCTCCACCGGCAGAAGCTGACCAATTCTGTTCATTTATACCTCTACTTCCTAGTGCAAGGCTACTAATTTTTATAGAAGAATTATCTTGTTGTCCTCCATAAATATTATAAGGAAAAAGATTATCAGTATTCACTCTATAAAATTGCGCAGTAGCCATTCTATTTTGAGGAGACCATGATTTTGCATAATTATAAGATACTGCAGCACCACCGTCATTGGCAATTATCATGTTTTTACTATTGCTCGGGTTGATCCAAAGGTCGTGGTGATCTCCATGCGTACCAGTTATTGTTGACCAAGTATTTCCACCATCAATAGAGCGTTGTGCACTCGCATTTAGTATATATATTTTCTCTTCATCATTAGGGTCGATAAACAACTCGATATAATACCCTGCTCTTTGAACAAGACTATGGTCTGATGATACTTTAGTCCAATTTTCACCAGCATTATCAGAAACAAATAATCCACCCAATTCTTTGTCAGAATCACTCTCAACCAAAGCATATACCTTATCAGAATTTGATCGACTCACAGCAATCGCCATTTTGCCTTTTTCTTTAGGCAAGCCTTCATGAATTTTATTCCAATTTTTTCCTCCATCTGTAGTTTTGTAAAGACCACTACCAATACCCCCACTAATTACTTTCCAGGGCTTACGTTGATGTTCCCACATAGCGGCGTACATTACCAAAGGATTGTTAAAGTCCATTGATAATTCAGAAGCTCCTGTTAGATTGTTTACATAAAGTACTTTAGTCCAACTTGAACCGCCATCAATAGATTTAAAAATTCCACGTTCTTTATTAGGTCCATACAAAGCTCCTTGTGCTGCTACAAAAAGGATGTTTGGGTTTGTAGGATGTATCACTATTCTTGAGATATGTTGTGTCGCTTTTAGCCCCATATGAATCCAAGTTTTACCAGCATCAGTAGATTTGTAAACGCCATCTCCATAAGATGTCATAACGCCTCTAGGTGCATGTTCTCCCATTCCTACATATACGATGTTTGTGTTGCTTTCAGAAACTGCGATTGCTCCAACAGAACTAGTTTTAAAATATCCATCAGAAATATTTTCCCAGAGCTGACCACCGTCTTCAGTTTTCCAAACTCCACCACCAGTATTTCCCATATAATAAGTCATTGGATCTCCGACGACACCAGACGCTGCAACAGATCTACCTCCTCTAAAAGGACCAATGTTTCTGTACTTAACAGATTTAAAAATACTGTCTATAGATTGTGCGAAGGTTGCTGTGGCAATAAAGAATAAGAGTAAAGAAAGAGCAATTTTTTTCATGGTATTGATTTTATATATAGTCAGTTTTTTAAACAAAAGTAAATTTAAACTTAATAAAAGTTAACTAGCCTTTATTTAGAGTCGGGCATCGTATTTACCAATGTTGTTACATCAGTTTCGTTACCTATTTTAGATGCTAAATTTAGTAATTAAATCTATATGATTTCATCTATTATACTCTTTTTAGGTTATCTACTCTTCATCAGTTTTTTTACAATTCTTCTATCTTTTGTATATATATTTAAAATATACACTGCATCGTCAAGATGTTCTATATTAAATTGAGTGTCTAATTTATTTAAATTATTTTGATGAATAATTCTTCTTCCTCTAAGATCAAATAATTCAATTTTTAAAATAGTTGTTTTAGAATTCACGAACACTTCGGCATTCGAAGGATTTGGATAGAAACTTACTATTTTGTCATCTTTATCAAATTCGTCAATAGTTAATGAACTATTAACTACTGTAATTAAATAATCTTCTACCTCGCCCGCTGCATTTCCACAAGGGTCAATGGTATTGTCATAGATGTTACTAACGCGCATTCTAAGGTTTTGTCCAAGAACGGCATCATTGGGTACTGTAAAATTTGTTGTCGAAATGTTGTTTGTGAATGAAGGCATATTAATTAACTCTGAACTATCAAAAATACCATTTCTATTAAAGTCGATCCAAACTGCTGCTTGATCTTGCTCAAAAGCATAATTTAAGCTTACTGAAAGTTGATATGTGTCTCCTACGTTTAATTCAATTGGTTCTAAATTATCGTACAGAGTATAATAATTTTGTGCGGTGGTATTTATAAAACTCCCCAAGCTTACTTGATTTATATAATCAGATCCAGTACCACTCAAAGCTTCAGAAGCACAATATGAAAAGGCTCTAATTTCATACATAAATTTATAGGTTTCTGAAGTATCTGCATTAGAACCGGTAGCAAAAACTTTAAAAAACACTTTGTCTCCAATAGTTGTGCTAGGCAATGCTTCATCTGAAACCCATGAATCACCAGAGGTATTCGTCATACCAATAGTATTATCGAACAATTGGTTGTTTACAGAATACTTTACTTCGACGTTCGTTAACACACCATTGTAGATAATAACTGAAGTTACAAACTGATCACGCCCTGTTATGGGTGCGTTTAGTTTTGGTGGATCGGTAATAAATGTACTTTCTATAGAAGGATGCGTTGCTCTGTCAACTAAATCATATTCCCAAAGACCGCGTCCCCATGTTACTGCTTTGATGGTATTTGCACCATAATTAATTTCTAATTCTTCTACAGCTACATTTGGTAAGTCTGTATTGTAGAAAGACCATGTATCTCCATCTAGAGCCTTGTAATAAACGCCAACTTCTGTACCAATATAAATATTAGGATTGTCTGTATGGTCAATAACTACAGTATGCACAGGTATATCACCAATATTAAAAGTAATATTAGACCACGAGGCTCCTCCATTTGTAGACCTGTATATTTTTTCATTATTATTTTGATAGTTCGCATTTACAACGATAACATCATTATCATCATTTGGATTAAAGGCAATATCTTGAATTTCGTGATTAGGCAAGTTGTTTTTAATATTTGAAAAAGTAGCTCCTCCATTTGTTGATTTTTCAATCTCATTAGATCTAGATACAATCAGAATATCAGAATTATTTTGTGCAATTTCAGCATTTCTAATTTGCCACCAATACTCTCCTGGATTAGAACTTAAAAAAGACGGTGAACCGACATAGTTGTAGTTAAGACCAAAATCGGTACTTACATAAACACCATTTCTAAAATCATAAATTTTAAACTGATCGTTAGGGTCATAAGCCAAAGGTGCTTCCCACCAACCATCTGTTCCATTGGCTGTGACAATCGTATTAGATGTTCCAGCATCTAGCGTTCTAATTCTTCCGCCAAATTGGTAGCTACCAATCATATATGATGGATTAAGAGGCGATATAATACCTTCCATTCCGTCAGCACCATAGGCTTCTATCCATTCTGTGGGATTTTTAATCGTCGTTCCATTATCTTGAGAACCACAAATAGCAACATTATTATTAGATTGACTTATCCCTAGTTTATAATTTTCTCTAATCGCTGGTGCATTGGTTTGCATTAGATTCTGCCAAGTTATACCTCCATCTGCACTTTTAGCTAAACAACCATCTGTTGCAACATAAAAAATCCCATTTAAAGATTTTGCTGTTCTTAAATCAGCATGAACATAAGCATTGCTATTAAAATAGTTTTGTTCTAAAGTACCATTACCATTAATTGGATTTCCTAAATACCAACTTGTTCTTTTAATGAAATTGAAACCACCGTTTATAGAATTTGCACCATCAACTCCACCAATAAGTAAATTTTGATTATTTGTACTGCTTACAGCAAAAGCATCAGTACCTATTCCAGAAATAGAATTAAAAGAACTCGAAACAAAACTAAAATCTAAACCAGAGTTTATAGACTTAAAAATACCCGAAGACGAAGCAAAATAGACTTCGTTTTCAGCAGCAGCTGTAACTGCTATTGTACCTGAAGCATTAAGGTTCGAACTAATCGTTGTGTTTATAAAATTATCACCACTATCATCAGAAACAGATATTAAATTTCTTTGATCGTTATTATAAGCGTAAACAATGTCATTATTGCTTGGATGAAACTCTATCTGCACAATACTACCCGTGTTAATAACATGGCTCCAGGTGCTAAAATTATTTGTAGTTTTATATAAGCCAACAGAGGTTCCTACGAATAGTAGGTTTGCAATAGTTGGATGCTGCACAACAGTATAAATTCTAAAATTAGACCCTAAACCACCAAAGCCCAAATTAGTAGGGTTAAACCCAGTTTCATTAAATGAAGTGCCGCCATTAACAGTTTCATAAATACCATAAGAATAGTTATTATTTGCATTTTGGAGTGCGATATATATGTGATTAAAATTTATCGGATCTACAGCCAATGTGTTTACACCCGAAGCAG
>FUWD013184518.1_pt1 | contig 10156 bp, 8 predicted proteins | sample 1063281 | NCBI WGS metagenome assembly FUWD01 (sample SAMEA79048168, study PRJEB19326) | metagenome | biome: marine
AAAATGACCATTATGGTTATAATTACAATATTGACGCTAAAAAATTAGATGTTTTTACACAGTTTAAATTTATTTACAATAAAGTTGACTTCTATTTAGCACAGACTTTTTCGCACTCTAGTTATCAAAGAGATGGTTTGTATAAAAACGGCTATTACCCAACAAATTCTTTCGGAAAAAGTAAAAAATGATTTTTGATAATTTTGGTTTCAAAGGCGGTTTAACTTATAAATTAACCGGGCGAAATTTTATCGACTTTAACGGAATTTATATGACCAAAGCGCCAAGTACCAAAGATGTTTTTCCTAATTCTCGTGTAAACAATAGTGTTACAGATGGCATCACAAGCGAAACCATTAGGGGGGTAGATTTGAGTTATATTGTTAAAGCGCCAAAGTTTAAAGCCCGATTTACTGGTTATTTCTCAGAAACTTTAAACGCAACAGACATCAATTTTTATTATGCCGACGCTGTGAGCAACAGTGGAAATGGCGCTTTTGTATCTGAAGTTGTAACGGGTATGAATAAAAAGAATATGGGAATTGAAGCTGGTCTTGAATATCAATTAACCTCAACCGTAAAAGTTACTGGTGTTGCCGCTTATGGCGATTATACCATTACAAATAATCCAAATGTCCGTTTAACAAATGACGCCTCTTCAACAGTAATAAATTATGGCGAAACAAAATTAGCTGGCTTAAAACAATCGGGGATGCCTCAAAAAGCTTATTCGGTTGGTATTGAATATAGAGCTCCAAAATTTTGGTGGATTTCATTAAACGCCAATTACTTATCTGATAATTATCTCGATGTATCATCAATTAAAAGAACCGATAATTTTTATACAAATATCGATAATGCAGGCCTAACCATAGATCAACCTTTGGCAGATAGCTATTTAAAACAAGAAAAATTCGATTCCTTTTATCTCTTTAATCTTATTGGTGGAAAAACTTGGAGAATCAAAGGTAAAACCTTGGGCCTTTTTGCTGTTGCAAATAATATTTTGACCTTACCTATAAAACAGGAGGTTTTGAACAATCGAGAAACGCTACTTACCGACAAGAATTTGAAGACCATCAAAGTACTGGCGCAAGTGTTTTTGCTCCTAAATATTTCTATGGATACGGTAGAACATTTATGGTAAATCTTTATTTAACCTTCTAAAAAAAAGTTATGAAAATATATTTAAAAACTTGATTGTTCTTGTACTTGCCTCAACCCTATTTTCGAGTTGTGTGAACGATACTTTTAACACGCCTGTTCAAGAAAATTGCGTGAGTCCTAGTTTGACAAAAACAAAAGAAGTAGCCGATCTTTATGCTACGGCAACAAACGCAACCCAAATCTATACCGATGATGATATTATTGAAGCTTATGTTATTTCGAGTGACGAAGGTGGTAATTTTTATAAAAGCATGTACTTTCAGCCCATTGATGGCTCAAAAGGTTTCAACCTTTCTGTAGATGAAGTTAATGCTTACACCAAAAACCTTCAGCCAGGTAAAAGAGTATTTTTAAGATTAAAAGACTTGGCTTATGCAAATCCAACGGGTTATGGTAGAGGTCTAATTTTTGGGGCGCCTCCAACCGAAATTTTTGCTGTTGATCGCTTATCAGGTTTAAGCTATAAAAACTTTCTTATACCTACTTGCGATGTGGTAAATGAAGATGATATTGTACACCACATTAGCTTATCTCAAGCAAGTAGCGACACTTATTTAAACACCTTGGTAGAGATTGATGATGTTCAATTTAGTGATGAAACTGCTGGTGGAACTTATGATACCGATAGAACCGATAATTATGATTCTAGTATTTATATTACCAATGATGGAGCAAATTCTCTTACCGTTAGAACCAGTAGATTCGCCAATTTTGCGGGCCTAAAAGTGCCAACAGGAAAAGGAACATTAAGAGGTGTTTTAGCGCGATACAATTCTACTTATCAAATTATTTTAAGAACAGAACGCGATGTAAATATGCTAAATGAAAGATTAGATTTTAACTTACCTATAGGTGGAACTGATATTCAGTATTTATCAACTTTTACCGAAGATTTTGAAAGTTATGACACCTCAAGTGGGGGCGCAATCTTCCCATCATATATAAATGATGCGTTTATTGGATCAAGGTATTGGGATGTAAAATCTTATAGCAATAATAAATATATCCAAATGACATCGTATAGTTCTGGTGGAAGCAACAAAACTTATTTAGCAATACCTGTTGCTTTTACACCAGGAAACAAATTGTCTTTCAAATCTAAAGATGGTTATAACAAAGGCGATGTATTAAAAGTATATTACGCTACCAATTATGTTCCAGGTGGCGATATGAGTCAAGCAACGCTTGTAGATATTACAACTAGCTTTACCATTGCAAGTGGCTCTACCTCTGGTTATGCCTCTAATTTCACAAATAGCGGAGACTATGTTATTCCAGCAAGTTTAACCGGAAATGGCTTCTTTATATTTGAGTATTTTGGCACTTCTAGCATTACAACAACCATTCAAATAGACGATATCATTATAAATTAATAGCTGTTAAAAAACAAAAAAGGCTTCCTTTTTGGAAGCCTTTTTTGTTTTCAAGACTTTGATTGTTATAATTTTTAAAAGTAGTTTCGTAAATAATACAAGAAGTCTACATCTATTTCAAAAACAGAAACTTGCCACTTTAGTTTATTTATTATTAAACGTATTCATGGCATTTGCCAAACCTTCTGTCCCAAAAGATTTTATGCAATTGCAAGCTTTGTCTATCTTTTCTGATAAAATTGGTATTTCATCAGCTTCCCAATTACCCAACACATAATTTACTTGGTTTCCTTTAGAAAAATCGGCACCAACACCAAAACGAAGTCTGGGATATTGGATTGTTTGCAACACTTCTTGAATGTCTTTTAAGCCGTTATGACCGCCGTCACTTCCTTTAGGTTTTAATCTAATCGCGCCAAGCGTTAAATTAATATCATCGCAAACAATCAATAAATTTGAAGTCTCTATTTTTTCTTTTTGCATCCAATAATTAACAGCTTTACCACTTAAATTCATAAAAGTAGAAGGCTTAAGTAAAATAAATGTGCGTCCTTTAAAATTGAAACGCGACACATCTCCTAATTTTGATGTTTCGAAAATGGTCTTTTGCTTGGTGGTTAAGGTGTCAAGAATTTTAAAACCAATATTGTGTCGTGTATTTATATACTCAGCGCCAATATTACCCAAACCAACAATAAGATATTTTTTCATAAAGCTAATTTTGTGTTTTCAAAGTTTAGGAAACACATCATGTAAATATATAAAAAAAGCTTTTTGCTGGCAAACCAACAAAAAGCTTTAATAAAATGTTTATTCTAATACTATTCTTGTGCAGTAGCTTCTTCTGATGAAGACTCTTCTCCTTCGCCTTCTTCGCCTTCTTCACCTTCTTCACCTTCAACAATAGCTTCAACAATAGCAGCTCTAGCCATTCTAACCTGAACAACAACAGTATTGTCTGGATGATTTATTGTGAATTTGTCATTAGTTAATTCACTTACCGTAACCTTACTTCCTATTCTTAATTTAGAAATATCGGCTGTAAGAAAATCAGGTAAATCTGCAGGTAAAGCACGAACACTTAACTTACGTAAGTTAAAAGCAAGAGACCCGCCGTTCAAAACACCAGGAGCGTTTCCCTTTAGTTTTACAGGAATATTCATTGTAATTAACTTATCTTCAAATAACTGATAAAAATCTATGTGTAAAATTCTATCTGTAACAGGGCTAAACTGAATATCTTGTAAAACAGCGTCAAATACTTGACCGTCTTCCAATTCAATCTTAGCTGTATATACGTTAGGCGTGTACACTAAGTTTTTAAATGCTTTTTCTTCTGCCGCAAAGTGTATTGTTTGTTTTCCTCCGTATAATACGCAAGGCACCATGTCAGCATTACGTAAGGCTTTGGTTGCTACCTTGCCTACGCTTTCTCTTTTAGATCCTTTGATTGTAATAAATTTCATTTTTACTATTAATTATGGTTTACATTAAAAATTTTCCGCTTATCGATGTATTGTTGTGAACTTTATGCATCACCTCTGCGAATAAAGGGGCGCAAGATACAACTTTTATTTTGGAATTTTCCACTTTAAGTGGGATGGTATCAGTTACTATAAGTAACTCTAACTTAGAGTTTAAGATACGTTTGTGAGCCTCACCAGATAAAATTGCATGCGTGGCAATGGCATAAACAGCTTTTGCGCCTTTCTCTAACATAATTTCGGCGGCCTTGCATAATGTTCCAGCTGTATCAACCATATCATCTATAATGATTACATTTTTGCCTTCAACTTTACCTATCAGTTCCATTCTGCTAATAACATTGGCTTTTTTACGTTGCTTGTAACAAATAACAACATCGCTATGCAGAAATTTTGAGTAAGCATAAGCGCGCTTTGAGCCACCCATATCTGGAGAAGCAATTGTTAAATTATCTAGGTTTAACCTTTTTATATAAGGTAAAAACATGGTTGAGGCAAACAAATGATCTACAGGTTTTTCAAAAAATCCTTGAATCTGATCTGCATGTAAATCCATTGTCATGATACGTGTTGCGCCTGCAGCTTGCAATAAATTCGCTACCAATTTAGCAGCAATTGGTACGCGCGGTTTGTCTTTTCTGTCTTGTCTTGCCCATCCAAAATAAGGCATCACAGCTGTTATATGTCTAGCCGATGCGCGTTTGGCAGCATCAATCATCAATAACATTTCCATTAAATTGTCTGTGCTCGGAAAAGTTGAGCCGATAATAAAAATGCGTCGTCCACGTATAGACTCTTCAAAGGAAACTTGAAATTCACCGTCGCTAAAAACGGTTTTTTTCGACAATCCCATTTCTGTACCATAAGCTTCGGCAATTTTTTTGGCTAATTCAATACTTTGCGAACAGGCAAAAATCTTAGGTTCTAGAATTGTATCTTTCATGTAATTAGTTGTGTTTTAGTAGGTTGTTTATTACATTTATTGCTGGGTACAAAGCTAAAAAATATTAGCAATTTTAGAGTAAGATTTTTGATTAATCTAATAATTACTTTCGCTTAAAGCGGAAAGAAAAGCTCAGAAAGTATAGCGCTAATTTTAACAAATAAATTATATTTGCAAACGCTTTTGCTCGAGTGGCGGTCCCGATAGTTATCGGGATGGTAGACCTGTCTGCCGACAGGCAGGCGCGCTAAAGAAGATGTGTATGTTTTATGTCTATGCAATATCAAGTTTAGAACACAATTATATTTATGTTGGTTTAACCCAAGATATTGATGAGCGAATAAAAAGACATAACGATGGTAGAGAAAGAACTACAAAGTTTTACAAACCTTTCGAGTTGATTTATTCGGAGGATTGCAAAACAAGGATTGATGCAAGATTCCAAGAAAAGTATTGGAAATCTGGTGTAGGAAAAGAAAAATTGAGAACTTTGAGGGATTCCTCAAAATAAGCTCGAGTGGCGGAATTGGTAGACGCGCTGGATTCAAAATCCAGTTTCTTCGGAAGTGTGGGTTCGATTCCCATCTCGAGTACAAACTTAAAAAGCTTATGGTATATTTTTAATAGACTATAAGCTTTTTAGTTTTAAAATTTCATTTCACAATAAATATTGACGGCGCTTCGTTATTATTGGTAATTAAAACTAAGTTTTTATTTTTCTCTTTTATTAAACTAATGTTTCTACTGTCAAAAGGAACATATAAACCACTTTCTAAAGGCGTCATTGCGTGAAAATTGTTTTTACCGTCGCCCAAAAGCACGCACCCAATTCCAGCATCGTAACGTGTTGTTTCTACTTCTGTTTCATAATGATTGCCTACAGTGAGAATATCTTTATTACCATCATTATTGAAGTCTGCCACATACGATGATTTAATAGGTGAGACTTGAGCTAAAAAAGGAAGTGATTGTGGTATTAACTTTTCGCCCTCATTTATTAAGATGATACTTTCAAAATTTTTAATTTCATAAGTTACCGCATCTTTTAAACCTTCTTTTGGAAGAATATCTATCAATTTTGAAGAAGCAAAACTATCATAGTTTTTAAATTTTTTAGCAATAAATGGCATTTGATTACTAGAACATTCTCTACCTCTTTGTGGTACATAACCATCTTTATAAAATTTAGCCAATACTACATCATTGGTGCCATTATGGTCAAAATCGTTTGCATAGACCTTAAAGGGATGTTCTTCTGTTGCTTTAAATTTATTATTTTTTCCCAGATTTCCAATAATGTAATCATCATCGCCGTCATTATCTAAATCGCTTGCTGTAATAGACCACCACATACCCCTGGTGTCGTCCAATCCCCATTTTTTTGAACTATTTACAAATCTGCCATTTTGATTTTCAAGAAGTATTATCTGCATCCATTCGCCTACCAACATCAAATCTTGATCGCCATCTTTATCAATATCAGTAAAAACAGCATCGGTAACCATGCCAATTTTTTGTAAAGCAGGTGCTATTTTAGTTGTTAAATCTTTAAATTTTCCACCCTTATTAATCAGGATATAACTGCTGGCCGGATAGGGGTATTTGCCAGCTATAAGGCGGGTACCTACAAAAAGGTCTAAATCGCCATCGCCGTCAACATCAGCTGTTTTTACAGATTGTGAATTTGTATAAATATTAGGGAGTGCCGAATTGTCTTTTTTGAAAACACCTTTCCCGTTGTTGATATACAACCGATCTTTTAATAAAGGATTGCCGTCTTCAAATTCACCGCCACCACTAGTCACATAAAGATCTAGATCTTTGTCGCCATCAACATCAAGAAATATACAGCCAAGATCTTCTGATTTTTTATCTAATTCCCAAGGTTGAGAAGAATTCTTTTTAAATAAGCCATTTTCTTGTTGAAGGTATAATACCCCGCCTTGTCCACTTGCACCACCTATAAATAAATCTGATAAACCATCCCCGTTTACATCTCCAGTTGTAGAAAAAGGGCCATTTTGAGATAATTTATGTGGAATTAAAGTTTCTCTAATATAATCATCGAATTCATTTTCTTTATGAATGTATGTAATTCCTAAATTAGACGGATTGACCTGTGTAAACGAAGTGTTTATTTCAACTTGTCTTTTTTTAACAAATTTGGCAGTATTATAGTTTGCTTTTAAAGTTGTATTTGCTGCAACATTCTTAAAATTAGTAACCTTACCATCTGGCCAAACCACCTCAACACTGTCTATTTTTTTATCTTTGCCAAGTCCAAAAAAAACGTCTGGTTCTACAGATGATAAATATCCTCTGGTTGCCGTATTTTCTGCAACCTGTATTTTCCCATCACGGTGTATAATCGCTTTTGCCCCAAAAGCAAATGTGTTTTTACCATTGCCTTTAAATTTTATTTTCAGAAAGTTGTTCGTTGCTTTATTTTCATAAACAAATGCTGGCGCACCCATATTGTTGGTGATGATATCTAAATCGCCGTCATTATCTAAATCGCCATAAGCCACACCACTAGAAAATCCAGGAAGATCAAAGCCCCATTTTTTTGAAACATTTTCGAATTCTAAATTTCCTTTATTTCTAAAAATATAATTAGGAAGCGGCGTTGAAGGGGCTTCATTACTCAATTTAAATAAATCTTTAGTTGAGCTGTTTAATTGACTATTTGCTTTCAGTAAAAAATCATTGTTACGAATGTCTTTTTTTATGCCATTAGTAATAATAATATCTTTATAACCATCATTGTCTAAATCTACTAAAAGGGTTCCCCAACTCCAATCTGTTTTGGCAATTCCTGTCATACTTGCAATATCATAAAAACTCCCTTTTCCTGTATTAATTTGCAAAGTATTTTGCATGTATTGATGGTGTTTACCATCGGCTACCATTTTATTAAACCGATCATTACTCATAGAGCCCATATTTGTTTTAGAGCGATAATTATCGGCTGCAGCCATATCAAGAGTCATTAAATCGATTAAACCATCATTATTAACATCGCCAGTATCTGACCCCATACTTGCAATGGAAATGTGTTTTAATTTTTCGTTAATCACATTTATAAATGTTCCGTCACCATTGTTATAATACATATAATCAGGGTCGTCAAAATCATTGGAAACATACAAATCAACAAAGCCATCATTATTAAAATCTGAGGCTGAAACGCTTAAACCAAATGTGAGATTTTTAATTATACCCGCTTGTTTAGACACATCTCTAAAGTGTCCGTTATCGTTAATATATAATTTATCGGTATAATAATTTTGTTCTTCTGTTGTGGCGGCATGATTCAAATTCATTCTAATATCTGGAGGTTGATTTACCTGAAACATATCTAAATCGCCATCATTATCCATATCAAAAAAAACAGCTTGAGAAGAAAATCCCATATCGTCTAAACCATATGCCTGTGCCGATTCTGTAAATGTAAGGTCTCCATTATTAATATATAATAAGTTTTTACGGTCATTTGGATTCATTGACTGCCCATTCCTACTAACATAAATATCTAGAAACCCATCTACATTAACATCTGCCATGGTCACGCCCCATGACCATCCATCGATAAGGCCTACTTTTGAAGTAGAAGTAATATCTTTAAATTTAAATTCTCCTTTATTTAAGTAAAGACGGTCACTCACCATATTGCCACAAAAAACACATCAGGCAATCCGTCATTATTTAAGTCTCCAATAGCAACACCAGCGCCATTATATATTTGGCTTGAGTAAAATTGATTTACTTTTTCTGACTCTTGAATTGAGTTATTAAAATCTATTCCGGTTTTTGAGGCTGGCAAAAGTTGCATATAAGCATCCTGTTCATTTAGATTCGTATTTTCTTTATCTTGACAAGCTGATAAAATAAGGATGAATATAACCAATAATGACCTTTTTAAGTATTTTACTTTTTTCAAAATTTTTAGAAATTTAATTAGATTTTTAAACTCAATAAACGCATCACCTATGAAGTACAAATTGAATTAAGATTGACAAATTTATGTAAATATTATTTATAACAAAATGAGGTTGTAAAATACACAAAATTATATACTACTTATCCTTATATTTGCTAGCATTTAAAATGATTATGGCCAAAACCAAAACAACTTTTTTCTGTCAGAATTGTGGGGCGCAACACGCCAAATGGATGGGACAATGTGCCTCTTGTGGCGAATGGAATACCATTGTAGAAGAGATTATCGTAAGAGAAGAAAAACGTAGTTGGAAACAAAGCCCCAATAAAAAACACGCACAAAAAGCTTTGGCTTTAAGCCAAATACAATTTTCTAAAGAAGATCGTATTGCTACCAATAATAAAGAATTAGACAATGTGCTTGGCGGAGGTCTTGTAAAAGGCGCTGTCGTTTTATTAGGTGGCGAGCCTGGTATTGGCAAATCGACTTTAATATTACAAGTGGCGCTAGGCTTGTCTCAAAGAGTCCTTTATGTATCTGGCGAAGAAAGTCAGAACCAAATTAAAATGCGCGGCGAACGCTTGGGCGCAAAAAATAATGAATGCCTTATCTTAACCGAAACCAATACCCAACAAATTTTTAGCGCTATTGAAGAAGTACAACCCGAAGTTGTTGTTATTGATTCTATTCAAACACTCCACACCAGCGTGGTCGATGCGCTACCAGGAAGTGTTACACAAATACGAGAAACGGCTGCCGAACTGATTAAATTTGCCAAAGAAACAAATACACCTGTCATACTAATTGGTCATATAACCAAAGAAGGAACTATTGCTGGGCCAAAAATTTTAGAGCACATGGTAGATGTTGTGCTTCAATTTGAAGGTGATCGGAATCATTTGTATCGTATTTTACGTGCGCAAAAAAACAGATTTGGCGCTACGTCTGAACTCGGTATTTACGAAATGCTACAAACAGGTTTGCGCGAAGTTCTTAATCCATCAGAATTACTGATTTCAGAAAAAGATACAGCTTTAAGTGGTTCTGTTATTGCGGCAACTTTAGAAGGACATCGCCCATTTATGATAGAAGTTCAGGCTTTGGTAAGCAGTGCTGTTTACGGTACGCCGCAACGCTCTGTTACGGGTTACAACATCAAACGTTTACACATGATGTTGGCGGTTTAGAAAAACGTGCCGGATTTAGATTGGGTGCCAAGATGTGTTTTAAATATTGCCGGAGGTATAAG
>FUWD013188933.1_pt1 | contig 10153 bp, 14 predicted proteins | sample 1063281 | NCBI WGS metagenome assembly FUWD01 (sample SAMEA79048168, study PRJEB19326) | metagenome | biome: marine
CAAGTCATCATTCTTCTGTTATTTTTTCGACTTTGATATTAATAAATCGATAAGAGTATTTAAATCTTTTTTCAATCTGTTATTCCAATTTTTTTTGCCTAAAAATTATAAATATACCACTTCCTATAATTAGTAACGATCCAATAATCATATTGATTGATGGAGTTTCTTTAAAGATAAAATAACCAAGAACAATACCAAAAATAATAATTGTATACCTAAATGGAGAAGTAGTAGAAATATTAGCTGTTTTAATTGTTAGAACAGAAAAATAATAACCTATAGTTACAAAAATAGCTGAAAGAAAGATGTAAATAAAAATTTCTAAATTTATAGGCTGATAATTTAAAATCATACCAAAGCTAAAAAAAATTGTAACTGATAAAGATGTAATAAAAACAACTTGCAAACTGTCAAAATTTTTTAAATATTTTCTAGTTATGGTATCTCTTTGAGTTATAAAAACCGCAGAAATTAAAGGATAAAGAAAAGCAAAACCAAATTTTAAATCATTTGGGTTAACAACAATTAGCACGCCGACAAATCCCAAAATTACAGCTGTCCATCTGCGCCAGCCTACCTTTTCTCCTAAAATAAATGCCCCCGAAGCGGTTATTAAAATAGGGGCCAAATTTAAAAGTGAATAAAGTTCACCAAAAGGTAAGTACATTAAGCCCAAAAAAAAGAAAACAGCCGCTATAGATTCTACGGCTCCTCTTCCGTGAAGAGGTTTTGAAATCATTACATCTAAAGTTAATTTTTTTTTAAAAATAGGTAAAGGCCTAAAATTAATGTTGAAATTACTCCTCGAATAAAAATTACCTCTCCAAGTATGGTGATGTCTTTATAGATTAAAAGGACATGTTTTATTAAGGCATCATTTATTGCAAAAAAAACATACAAAGAATCATGTATGTAATCCCTAAAAACTCTTTATTTTTATTGTGAAAAAGCATTTATTTAAGTTTTAGGGCTATTATCTGGCTAAATAATAAATTCAATAGAATTAATTTAAATTTAATATAGTTTATTTTTATTATGGGAAAAAGTCGCGATACAAAAAAAGAAAAGAAAAAACCTAAGAGCACTGGGCCAAAAGAATCTAAATCTAGAAAACAATATTAGTAGCCCATTATTAGGCTTTTTTTTAGTTTAATTCATTATAGGTAGTACCTAAACCTATATGTGAGAAATTTAATGCCCCAAGAAGCTCATCAAACTTCTAAAGTTAGAACAGGGCATATTTTTACTGAAGATCAAATTAATTTATTAATTGAGAATGTTAAACAGAATAATTTTGTCTCTGTTCATGAATTATTAAACAAATATCATCCAGCAGATGTTGCGGATTTAATTAAAATATTACCGAACGAAGTACAGATAAAATTATTTAGTCACAAATCAGCAGATTTAAATCCAGAAGTAGTGCTAGGATTGTCTGATATTTTACAAAAAGAAATATTAGAGCAGCTTTCTCCTGATACTATTTCATCAATTGTAAAAGAATTAGAGTCAGACGATGCTTTTCAAATTATTGAAAATGTTCCTGAGCAATTTCAGAATCAAATATTAGATAATCTTCCACAAAAAGATCAAAATTTTTTTAGATTAGGATTAAAATATCCAAAAGACTCTGCAGCTAGAATTATGCAGAGAGAATTTGTAACTATTGATTTAGACTGGACCGTAGGTCAGACTATGGATTTTTTTAGAGATTCAACAGATTTACCGGAGCAATTTTTAGAAATTTTTGTAGTAGATAAAGATCGAAAACCAGTCGGTAGTGCATCTATCTCAAATATTTTAAGATCAAATCCAAATATAAAAGTCAAAGATTTAGTTGCAGAAAATAAAACTTTCATTCCAGCAGATCTTGATAAAGAAAAAGTTGGAAATATTTTCACACAATATAATTTAGTCTCAGCTGGAGTAATTGATAAAGAGCAAAAATTAATTGGTGTTATCACCGGAGATGATGTTGTAACAATTGTTAAGGAAGAAGCAGTTGAAGACGCTTTAAGATTAGGAGGAATTGGTGCTGCAGAAGATATTAGTGATAATCCAATTGAAACGACTAAAAATAGATTTGTATGGTTATTTTTAAATTTAATTACAGCAGTCCTTGCTTCGTTTGTTATTGGGATTTTTGAAAGTACAATTCAAAAAGTTGTAGCGCTTGCAGTCTTAATGCCAATCGTAGCCTCTATGGGTGGAAATGCAGCAACTCAAACATTGACAGTTACAATTCAGTTAATTGCTTCACAGCAGTTGAACGTAAAAAATGTAATGAAAATTATAAATAGAGAAATTGTAACCGGACTATTAAATGGAATAATATTTGCAGTTATTACTGGAGTTTTTGTTTACTTTTGGTTTTTTGATTTAAAAATTGCAATTCTTATTGGTGCCGCCATGATCGTTAATTTAACCGTTGCCGGTCTTGCAGGAATTGCTATTCCAGTCACCTTAAATAAAATGAAGATAGATCCAGCGGTTTCTGCAACAGTTTTTGTAACAACTGTTACCGACGTTGTTGGCTTTTTCGCTTTTCTTGGAATTGCAAGTTTATTCGTCTAATTAATATTATTTTTAAACGTAAATTTAGAAACATTATTATTTTTTTTAAGCAATCAAAAATAGTCTCTAAACTCTTTTTTATATCATTTTCTATAGACCAAGGACAATTAAGTATAAATAAACCACTACCTTGCATTCCACTATTTGAATTATCCGTAATCATTTCTATATGAGATAAATTTTTATATTTTTTTTTTAATACATTAAAAATAAATTTTTCAGATTTTTTATTCTTTAATACCGGATACCAGATTATATAAACTCCAAGAGGAAATTTTTTATAACAGTCTGATAACATCTCTGATACTTTTTCATATTCATCTTTAAGTTCATAGGATGGGTCTATAAGTATGACAGCACGTTTTTCTTTTGGTGGTAGTAATTTTTTAAGTCTCTGGTAACTATCTCTATTTTCAGTAATAACTCTAGAGTCATTTTCGAAATTTTTTTTAAGATTTAAAAATTCTTTAGGATGTAATTCAAAAAAATAAAGATTATCATTGGGCCTTAAACTTTTTGCCGCAAGGAAACATGAGCCTGGATATATTTTAAGATCAGAATTAAAGTTTATAGATTTTACTAAATCCAAATATTTTTTAAAAAAATATTATCGTTTTTAGTTGTAAAATTTTTTCGATACCTTGAAGGTATTCTTATTTTTTTGCATATAGGGATCAGAGATTAAATATTTTCCAGCTCCCGCATGGGAATCTACAAAAATAAAACCTTTATCTTTTTTTTAATATAATCTAAAACATAAGTAAGTATAAAATGTTTTAGTACATCAGCTGCATTGCCGGCATGATATCCGTGCCTATAACTCAGCATATTAAATAAGTTTTTGAATCTTTTTTATTGTTTCACTTAAGTGTGTCTTTTTATAGGGCTTACCTTTTGTAACCCAAACCGAAAGTGGCCACGAACTGTCTTTTTTATTTCTTGCAATAATGTGAATGTGTAGTTGAGGTATGATATTGCCAATTTTTTCTACATTTAAATTAAAAGCTCCAAAAGCTTTTTTCATAACTCGACTACAATAATCAATTTCTTCTATAAGTTTTATTTGATCCTTTTTATTTAAATCTAATATTTGTTTAATATTTTTTCTTTTTGGAATAAGAATGAGCCAAGGAAATTTGGCGTTATCCATTAATCTTGCTGTGCACAAATTTAGATCAGTTACAGAATGAGTAGTTTTGAGTAATTTTTTGTGTAATTTAAACATTAAATTAAATTAAATAGCTATTTTGTTATGGATTTAAAGAAAATTAATCAAAAAATTAAAAATTTTGTAAAAGAAAGAAACTGGGACCAATTTCACTCACCCAAAAATCTATCTATGGCTCTATCTGTAGAAGCCTCTGAATTAGTGGAGATTTTTCAATGGTTGAAAGAAAGTGATTTAAAAAAAGTAGATAAAGAGAAAGTAGCAGATGAAATTGCAGATATATTATTTTATTTATTAAGAATTTCACAAAAAATGAATATTAATGTTGAGAAAAGTTTTTACGCCAAATTAAAAAAAATATTATAAAATATCCAGTATCTCTGTCTAAAGGAAATAGTCAAAAAAGATAATGAAAAATATTACAAAAATATTAATTTTCACTTTTTTTTTAATTAATTCATCTTTTGCGCAACTTTCTAAAGTTCAAATTGAAATCGGAACAAAAAAATTAATTGCAGAAATTGCAGAGACAGACGAAGAGCAAAGCGAGGGTTTAATGAACCGTCAAGTTTTAGGAAAAGATAATGGTATGCTATTTATTTTTGAAGAAGACTCGACCCCTTGTTTTTGGATGAAGGATACTCAAATACCATTATCGATCGCTTTTATAAGTAAGACAAACACAATAGTAAAAATAGCAGACATGCAACCTTTGTCTTTAACAGAACATTGTTCTGGACAACCTATAGTATTAGCTCTTGAGGTCAATAAGGGTTGGTTTGAGCAGAATAATATAAAAGTTGGAGATAAAATATTAAGTATAAAAAGAATTAATTAAAAATTATTGTTATTTTATATTTTGAATATTATAAGAAATTACCTTGAAAGAATTTAAAGTTAAAGTCTATCCATCAAAAGTAAATTTACCAAAAGAAAATCAGCTTGCTTATAGGATTGCAAAAGTTGCAAGTGATAACTCTCCTATTGATAATAAGGCAGCCGATATGGTGATTAATAGAATTATAGATAATGCTTCTGTTGCCGTTGCATCTTTTTCAAGACAACCAGTTACAACCGCAAGAGAGATGGCATTAGCCCATCCAAGAGCAAATGGAGCAACAGTTTTTGGAATTAATTCTGCTAAAAAATTTGATTGCGAATGGGCCGCTTGGGCAAACGGTACAGCAGTTCGAGAATTAGATTTTCATGATACCTTTTTGGCTGCAGACTACAGCCACCCAGGAGATAATATTCCGCCAATTTTAGCAGTGGCACAACAGAAAAAATCAACTGGTCTAGATTTAATAAAAGGTATTTTGACAGGTTATGAAATTCAAGTGAATTTAGTTAAAGGAATTTGTCTTCATGAACATAAGATTGATCATATTGCACATTTAGGGCCTAGTGTTGCAGCAGGATTAGGGACACTTTTAAAATTAGATACAGAAACTATTTATCAAGCAGTTCAACAAGCCTTACATACAACAATTTCAACAAGACAATCTAGAAAAGGTGATATTTCAAGTTGGAAAGCATTTGCTCCTGCTCACGCTGGTAAACTTGCAATTGAAGCCGTGGATCGTTGCATGAGAGGAGAGAGAGCTCCAAACCCAATATATGAGGGAGAAGATAGCATAATTGCTAGAATTTTATCAGGACCCAATGCTGAATATTATGTTCCATTACCAGAAAAAGGTGAGCCTAAAAAAGCAATTCTTGAGACCTATACAAAAGAACATTCGGCAGAATATCAAGCGCAAGCTTTAATAGATTTAGCTCGCGATATGAGAAAAAAATTAAAATTTTTCTAAAATAGAAAGTATTGAGATTCATACTTCCCATCACACTCATTATGTAATTGGAACAGGTGCAAATGATCCACAAAAAATGGATCCAAACGCAAGTAGAGAAACCTTAGATCATTCCATTATGTATATTTTTGCAGTAGCTCTTGAAGATGGTAATTGGCATCACGAAGATTCATATAAACCGCAAAGAGCAAAAAAAGAAAGTACAGTGGCACTTTGGAAAAAATTAAAACGTTTGAAGATAAAAAGTGGACAAAAAAATATCATGATAAAGATCCAAAGAAAAAATGTTTTGGGGGCAGAGTAATTATAAAGATGAAAGATGGAACTAAGATTGAGGATGAATTAGGAATTGCTGATGCTAACCCTTGGGGTAAACGACCCTTTGAAAGAAAAAATTATATAGAAAAATTTAGATCTTTAACTGAAAACTTTATTAGTAAATCTGAGTCAGAGCGTTTTTTAGTGGTTGTGCAAAATTTAAGAGATCTTAAAAGTGGTCAGTTAGACAAACTAAATATTGAAGTTCTTGATAAAATTCAAAATACTCAAAGAAAAAAAATTGCAATTTTTTAAATTAATTTTTAATGAAAAAAATTATTTTTTTTTTGGATTTATATTTCTCTTATCAATAACTGTATCGGCCGATACAAATAAAGTTCAAGTGATCGATGGTGATACTATTCATATAGGAACTATCAAATATCGTTTTTTTGGTATTGACGCGCCTGAAATAAAACAAATTTGCGAAAAAGATAATAAAAAAATTCAATGTGGTATTCTTGCAAAAAATTTTCTTAAAAATAAAATTAGCGATAAAATTCCCACATGCATTACAAAAGATAAAGATCGCTATCAAAGACTTATAGCAGAATGTTTTATTAACAATGAAAGTTTATCAAGATTTATGGTCAGGGAAGGTTATGCAGTTGCATATAGCCAGTATTCAAAAGATTTTGTTGAGGATGAAAATTTTGCAAGGGAAAATAAGCTTGGTATTTGGTCAATGAGTTTTCAAATGCCCTCTGATTATAGAAAAGCATTAAGAAATAAATGAATATTATTAAAAGTATTTTTAATCTTTTTCTATTATATTTTTTTTATCTTTAATTAACTTTTTTTAAATTTTGGTGTTCTTAAAGCCTTGGCTACTGGATTTCTTTTCATCTTAAGTTTGAATATTACTCAGTAGATAATTAAATTCTAAATTGAGACCCCAAATAAAGTTGCCTTGCTTTTTTATTTTCAACAATTTCTTGTGGAGATCCTTCAGCAATTAACTCTCCATTATTGATGATGTAAGCCCTATCAACAATGTCTAAAGTTTCTTTAACATTATGGTCGGTGATAAAAATACTAATACCTTTATCTTTTAGATGTCTAAGCATCTCCTTAAGCTCGATAATTGCAATAGGATCTAAAGCTGCAAATGGTTCATCTAATAATAACACTTTTGGTGAAGTTGTTAGGCATCTTGCAATCTCAACTCTCCTAGCCTCTCCGCCAGATAAACTTAGTGCTGAGGCCGTTCTAAGATGTGCAATTTTAAATTCATTAAGTAAGTGTTCTACCAACTCATCTTGTTTTTCCTCATCTTTAATTGCAACTTCTGCAACTGCTCTTATATTTTCTTCTACTGTTAGCCCTCTAAATATAGATCTTGCTTGTGGAAGGTAACTGATACCTTCTTTTGCGCGCATATGGATTGGTAGTTCATTAATTACTTTATTATTAAAAATAACTTTGCCTTGCGTTGGATTTAAAATTCCAAGTACTACAGAAAACAAAGTTGTCTTACCGGCTCCATTTGGACCAAGCAAAGCAACAATTTCTTGTGGGTTTACTGTAACACTGACATCTTTAAGAATAACTCTTTTTTTATTATTTTGGTTAAATGACTAATTTCCAGGGTCGATGGTTCTTTATTGTAATAATAATCATCGGAAATAAGTTTAAAAATATTATTATTTAATTTTTTATTAATTTTTTTAACAACGGCAGGTTCTTTAATTTCTTCCGCTTCAGATTTTTTAATAGTTTCTTGTTTTTCTAAAATTATATTTTTTTCACTAACTAGCTTATCTTTAGAGAGAATAAGAGGATTTTCTTCAATTATTTCTTTTTTTGAATCTTTAATTTGTTCGTTAAAATTAGAATCATTCGAGTCAATTACTGCTGCAAATCTTTTAATTACTTTTTTGTTCGATATAACAGTAAATTTTTGATCTTTATCTTTCATTACTTAATGTACCTGTAACTTGTTTACCTTTTTCTTCCATAACAACATCAACAGTTTTTTTAAAGGTATCAATTATTACCCTATCTGCTTTAATTTGACTAGTACGCCGCTTTTTAGTTTTTGGGTCGTTCTCAATAAAATCTCCGATTACATTGCCACTTACAAATATATTATTTGATTTTACAAGATACTCAGCTCTGTTTGCGGTAACCACTCCATCTCTTTGAGTAATTTTTACATTTTGCTCATATAAAATATCATTTGTTGTTTTATTAAATAAACCCGTTTTGCTTATAATTTTATAATACTGCCATCTTTTAATAAAAAATCACTATCTACTTCCTTTAAACTTATAAGATCTTGATTATCTTTATCAATACTGGCAAGTTGTGCTCTGACATTATATTGCTTTCCACTTGCATCTACTCCGATGTAGCTAATATTTTCAAACACATTACTTTCAGCACCTTGTGTAGGTTTAATATTTTTTGATGTGAGTTTTAATCTATAAGTATTAAGAGCTGGATAAACGAAATAGACAATAAAAATTATTACAAGACCAGCACTTATAATTTTAAGCTGTTTTTTTCTTATCTCGTTGAGTTTCATTAAACTCCAAAACTAATAAGAGAATGTATATGAATTAATCCGTAATTATTATTTTTACCCCTAATAATAAGAGAGGTAATTTTTTTCTTATTCATTATATCAAGAGCCAATCCTGCCAGTGTATTCTCAGAAATCATTTTTGGGTTTTTAGTCATTACTTCTTTTGCATTTTTTTCTAAAAAATTCTTCTTATGAATAGAGCGTCTAATATCTCCGTCTGTTATAATCCCTGTAACTTTTTTAGATTTATTTATAACAAGTACGCAGCCATAAGTTTTTTTTGTAATTTGAATAACGGCATTTTTTACCGACATATTTTCATTGATAAAAGGTACGTCCTTTTTTTAATCATAATATCTTTAACACGCGTAAGTTGTTTCCCCAATGCTCCAGATGGATGGTAAACAGCAAATTTTTCTTTGCTAAATTTACTTAATTTCATAAGTGTGATTGCAACGCTATCACCCCAGGCAAGTAACATTGAAGTGGAACTTGTTGGCACAATATCGAGCCCAGCTTCTTTTACTTTTGGAAGAACAATTTTAATTGTACTTGCATTAATTAAAGTTGAATTTTCTTTTGATGCCACACCAATAATAGGCATTTTAAATTTATGAGCATAGTTTAAAATACTTTTTAATTCGTCGGTATTTCCAGAATAAGACATAATCAAAAAACAATCTTGTTTTGGATTGCAAGAACCAAGATCCCCATGAGCCGCTTCAGACGGATGTAGATAAACAGAGGGTACTCCCACAGAACTTAGTGTTGCAGAAATTTTTCTAATAATATGACCTGATTTTCCCATACCAACACATATAATTTTACCTTTGCATTTTTGGATAAGATCAACAGCTTTAATAAAATTATTATTGTAGGACTTAGATAATTTTTTTAACGCATTAATTTCTTGAAAAATTACCTCTTTAGCAAATTTTATTTTTTGATTTTGGATCATTTAATGCGCAAAAATATCTTGGTTATTCCAGCCAGCAAGATCTAATGTTACCCGATGTTTTAAAAATTTAAAACAGTGATCGGCCAATTCCATTCGATTTTCTCTAATTAAAATTTTATCAAGTTCATCTTTAATTTTATGTAAATGCAGAACATCAGATGCAGCATAATTAATCTGCTGTTCAGTCAAAGTTTCTGCACCCCAGTCAGAACTTTGCATTTGTTTTGATAATTCAATATCTAAAAGTTCTTTACACAAATCTTTAAGTCCGTGTTTATCAGTATAAGTTCTACCAATTTTTGAGGCAATCTTTGTGCAATAAATATTATTAATATCTGCTTTTAAGTAATAGTTTAAAACAGCAAGATCAAATCTTGCAAATTGAAAAATTTTTATAATATTATTATTTTCTAATATTTTTTTTAGATTGTCAGCTTTAAATGTCTTTCTATTTATTTGAATCAAATGCACCTCTTTATTCCCAGAGGATATTTGAACAAGGCAGAGAGGATCCCTTTTATAATCAAGACCCATAGTTTCAGTATCGATTGCGATAATTTTTCCTAAATTTAAATTATTAGGTAAATCGTTTTTATGGATTTTGACTTTCATACTATTGTTAAATAAAAGGTATTATCGTTAATTATTATGATTAAACAATGGCAGAAAAAAAGACAATAACAGTCTTCGGTGGAACAGGGTTTATAGGTCGAAGTCTAATAGCTAAACTTGCAAAAAAGGTTTTAAAATAATACGTTCCAACGCGAAACCCATATCTTCATGGCTACCTAAAA
>FUWD012852875.1_pt1 | contig 10150 bp, 15 predicted proteins | sample 1063281 | NCBI WGS metagenome assembly FUWD01 (sample SAMEA79048168, study PRJEB19326) | metagenome | biome: marine
GCATCTGTGTCTACCCATATATCACCTATATCAGCTGTAGTCAGTCCTGTAGGAGCACTAGCTTGGTACCATGTCGTTACCTTCCCATCAGCTGTGTCTTGTGCTGTAGCAGCATTTGTTAATGCCAGTACTACATCAACATCAGCAATACGTATCCATGAGAATATAATTCCCATATCAGGATCATCTACGATATCTTCATATGCAAATCTATAACCATATCCACTTACTTTATCATAATATAAGTCTCCTACATGATTTAACTTTATAGTATCTGTACTCCACGTACTAGCAGGGGTATTTGTTAGGGAAGGTTCTCCATCGTAGAACCATGTATCTATTACACCATCTATTTGATTTTGTAGATCAGGTAGGATATTATTTGTTACATCACTCATAGTAGTAGCTAATGAAGATATGCTCGATTCTATATTTGCTATATATACAGTCTCTATAGTATTTATACTTACAGCATGTCCATCTACTGCTGTAGCTAGGGTACTTACGTTACTTGCATTAGCCTCTATATTACTTGCGTATGTAGTTATATTATTATCGAACCATGATGCAGCACTTCCATCATTTAAGTATGATCCTATGGTATCTCTTACTATAGCTGTTATCTCACTACTATCTACCTTAGTTATTTGTAGGTTAGATATAGCTGCTGTGTTAGTATCAGATTTAGATACTAGAGTTTCTAAATTAGTAGCCATAGTAGTAGTAGAATCCTGTAATTCCACTATCTGTTGACTGTATCCTGATGGTAGACTACTTAGGTATGAGATAGCTGCATCCATATCAGTGATGGTATTATCTTGAGCAATTATATTTGATACCATAGATCTATACCATTCAGGTATATTCTCATTAGTATACCTTTTTATGTAGATATCATCACCTACTAGAGTATACTTCTTTACTTCTACTTCAGCACTTATAGGAGTGTTTACTTCTACCTCTATCATGAGTTATCCTACTACTACATATACATCTTCTATAGATGCTGTCATCTCACCTTGAGCTTGTGTATTTCCACTTACTATCAATCTTAGATTTGCTCTAGGTATATACCCATCTTCAGCAGCTCCTCTTTTAGTAGGAAGAGTAGCAGATTCTATTGCACTTATTACTCCACCTACTTCACCATTAGGTGCATCTATTATAGTCATAGTTTTATCAGTTACATACTTAGTATTAGTCTTCTTGTCTACTAAGGAGAATGAGAATGTATCTAATACATTTAGTACTAGAGGTATAGTAGTACCATTCTCTTTTACTAAGATAGAGAATTCTAATGCTTTTCCTTTGATGATAGTAAAGTCAGTATTTGTAGCCATAGTATATTCTCCTTATAGTTCTATACATACACTCCTAAGAGTGTATAGTAGAATTACTTTTTAATATCTTCATATGAAATAGTAAATTTTCTTACAGATTGAGGTACCTTATTTCCAGTACGTCTACCATCAATTACCTCATCTTTGTGTAGTGTGATATATGTAGATTTAGCTATTTCGATCAAACATACTTCTAGTTCGACAGGTACATCTAATGGAACATACTTAGCTATTCCAAAGTGTTGATTCTCTACAGATAAGTATACAGATGTTACTACATCATTATCTCTTTTATCTGTGGAAGAGATAGTTACAATCTTAGTTTCCATAGCAGCTTTCTTAGCTTCTAGGATCATCTCTCTTTCAGATGTAGCTCTTACAGCTTCTTTCTTCTGAGGAGTGTCTTCTACTTCTTTCTCTTCTTTTACTTGTACAAAGTCACCAGCTGACTGACTTACATAATACTCTTCTAATTTCTCTGCTAACTTATTAGCACCTATATTCTTGTTATACTGAAGTCCTAATACGTCTGCTTCAGCTTTCAATTCTTCTAACGATTTATCCATTTTGTAAGTCCTTATGGGTTATTTACAAGACTAACGTGCATGCAGAGGTTAGCCGTAACAGTGATATTATATCACAGATTAACTACTCCAGCACTAAGCTGAAGCAGCAACTAATACTTTAAGAAGTTTTTCTTCTTGTAGGATGATACCTGCATACCACATAGTGTATGAGAAGAATCCGTTAGTACCATATGGATTAGTAAGTTCAATCTTCTCAGGAGACTGAGCATTGAATGAAATCTTATTATATCCTTTAAGACCTACAGTTGCAAATGCACCTTTAGTAGGGAACAAGATAGGGAATACATCAAAGTTAGTACCATTGTTAGATAGTGTACCTGTGTATAGTGCTGGGATTGCTGCACCTTGACCTGTATATACTACTGCAGATTCAGATTCAATGAAACGTACATCTTGCATTGCACCTACTTCACCTTCAGCCAAGTTACTTGCACCAGCATATTTGTATGCAGGAACGTATGCAATCTCTTCTGAGTACTGACCACTGTTACGAACTAGAGATTCTAGGTCATATTTGATTTCAGGTCCGATGATAGCATAGAATGCTTTGTTGATAGTTTTAGTATCAATCTTAGTAGAACCCGTTACAATCTCTGTATTTTTCTCTGCACGGTTACGTACTAGTTTACGAGAAGCCTTACGAATCAAATCGTATGATACTTTGAAAGTACTATCAGTTGAACCATCTACTGCTACACCTGTACCTACAGTAACTAATGAAGTTGCAGTACCTGCATACATTATGTTAGTTGTTGCTAGCATATCTAATTGGATTAGATCTTCTGCTCTACGGTTAGCTAAACGTCCTAGTTCCTCACGGTAACGTACTTGTAGTACATCTTCAGAAAACATTGATACTTCATCCGTATAGTCAATCATTTCACCATAACGAGAGAATGCAGTTTGCATTGTAATCTTTTTAACACTACGTTTATTAGTAGCTCCTGATCCTTCGCCTAGTGCAGCACCAGTACCATTAGTTGCAGTTAGTCCTGCTGTTACAGTTGCAATATCACGAGCAGTTAAGTAACCTTTAGTTGCAAATGCACCATCAGTTAGTTCACGATCATAGATATGTAAGAACTTAGAGATCTTGAAAGTCTTACCCATGTTAAGAGGCATTTCTTTTCTATCTGCCCATTGAGCATATACATTGATTTCATTAGCTGCTTTTACACCAGCCTTGTCATAATAGTGGACTACTGTATTTGCTCCAGCAGTTGCAGTTGTTGTACCATTTCCATAAATATTTGTCACAGCCATAATTTCTCCTTTAGGCTTTTCTAGCTTTTGTTTTTATTTACCAGAACTCTTAATCTTTTTCCAGGTTCTACCCTTATGAGATTTACGTTCACCATTACATACCCTAATCACATTTACAGGATCAAATCCTGCATCTCTTAGAGCTTGCTTCCCTTTTACCTCTAGCATTGTACCATCAGTTATACTTGTTCCGTAATATGTAGTCATACCCAGTGAATTCAGCATACCTGGTGTACTTAGTCCAGTCTCCCAAGCATGAGTTATATTCTGCTTTCTGGAACACCACTCTAGATTAGTATAATGGTTGTTACTCTTGTCCCCATCTATATGATTCACTTCAGTGAATCCTTCAGGGTTCTCAATAAACATCTCAGCAACCAATCTATGTACATATTTACCATGAGATGTTGGGTCACCTCTGTACCGTAGTACCACACGTTTATACCCTTTGTTATCTGCAGGACTTAACTTACAGACAGGTGTTGTTTGCACTTCACCTTTGGATGTAACCATTGAGAAGACTTCTCCCATTTCGTTAACAGTATATCTTCCAAGGAACTTAGGAATATCTTTTAGCATACATCAACCTTCTTAATAGTTTCCACTATTATTTCATAAGTTGCCATAGGTATTACCCTATATTTGTTGCCATTATACTTTCCTTTTAGGTTATCTACTAGACATTGTACGTTTGTACCATTCATCGTACTCTTCGTCATTATCATCTAAGTAGTCAATTACGTCTCTCTTACCTGCATTAGCTTTAGTAGGAGAAGCAGCCTTTCGTTTATTTGCCATCTCTTTAATCTCTGTTTGACGTACATCTGGTACTTTGACTTCTTGCATCTGTTGTGTAGATGCTTGTTGTGCAAAGTATTGTCTACCAGCTTCTACATAGTAATCTAATGCTGATTTACGTCCTCCGTCTAGAACCTTTAACTTCTCAGCTAATGGTGCTACTTTACTGTAGATACCTTCCTTGATGTCATTATGTAGTCCTTTAATCATAGAAGGATTACTAACTAGTACATCTCTCGATGCATCATCCCATACTTCATCTACGACTTTAACTGTAGCAGCATACTCTACATCAGAGCTTATCTCACTTACTACATCTTCTATAGCTAGGCTTCTTTCATCCTTACCATAGTTATTAGGCATATATTGTGCTTTACTATCTGTATCTAAATCGAGAGGATCTACCTGTGTTCTTTTCAGTACTTCTGCTATAGCATTCTTATCACCTTTTAGTACATCTATCATAAGGTTTACATCTGTCTCACCTATACCCTGTTCTTTTAGAGCACTAATAGTCTTTCTCCAAGGAGCAATCTCTTGCATCTTCTTAGTGTAGTCCATAGCTTTAGGTGCTAGAGCTTTCAGTTCTTCTGTAGTGAAGTCAAACTCCATTCCATTTGCTTTTACCTTATGTGTACCATTATCTGAAACATCTTTAGACTTATCTTCTACATCTGTAGGTTTACTCTCTTCAGAGTCCTCTTCTGTATCTTCATTGTCCTCATTATCTTCAGTAGAATCTATGGAGTCCTCAGTATCATCTGTATCCTCTGGTTGTTCCAATTCTGCTACTTCTTCTGTTTCATCTTCTTGGATTGAAGCTCTTACGTCTGAGAAAGATGGTTCATCATCTTCTCTCCAAATTCTTTCCATCTCAGGGTCTACTGCCATGGACTCGTCTTCTACGTTTGTCATTGCTTACTCCTTACACTTCAGAATTCATTGCTTCTTCAATGATATCATCTTCAGCTATTGCCCCTAGATTCTTTACCATTTTAAAGTAGTACTGAAGATTGCTAATAGCTACCATATCTTCCATGATATCAGCTCTTTGTCCTTGTTGTTTTATACTAGGTTCTGCAAGCATACTTACACCATTAATAGCACGATCTTTAAAGTACCCATCTAGCACTACCATCTTGAAGTCTTTATTAGACTCTAGTCGTTTTAATGCTTGATGCATATCTACCCAGTATTGATTCTCTACGGTTTCTAGTTCAGTTGGTTCCATATATGGTTCTCCATTATTGATTTAGATAGTTTTGAGACATAGCTTATTGGTCTTACTTACGGAATCTTATCTTAATTAAGGTAAGATTGTCAATTACTTACGTAATAGCAGACTCATACCTAGTTTTACTTATAGAGGTATCAGATTGTTGTGCTAGGTTCATAGCATCCCGTAGAGTAAACATAGCCATGTTATTTACTTTTTGCTAGACTATTAGGTTGCATATTCATCATTCTTTCATCATGTACTTTATCCATAGCCGTCTTATCCATTAGACTATTATGTTTCAACATACTATCTGCTAGTTTACCTTGTTGCTTCATATCTTCTATGTCTAGTTGATGTTGCTTATCTACTCCAGCATCTTTTTGTAGGAAGTCTAGATCTGTCATATCAGAGTTTGCATGTAGGCTTCTAGCCTTAGCATTCTCTGTAGCTACTTTAGCTGCTTTGAGTTGTGCATCTACTTGGTTCTCTGCACCTTTAGCTTGTTCATTCATTAACTGAGCCTGTAGCATAGCTAACTGCATTTGTTGCATCTGTTGAGCCATAGGATCTGGTTGAGGTTGGAATGTCTCTATCTTCTCTGCTAACTCAGGCATTTTATATAGTCTTGCTATCTCTCCTAATATCATTTGATGTAACGTAGGATCCATACCTTGAGCTGTAGTCTGTAGCATGAAACTTAGCTCTTGTGCTTTAGTTGCATTGTCTTCTGCAGTACTTACAGTGATATCTATATCTATGTTACCTGCTAGATCGTCTCTCTTAATATCTACAAATTGATCGTTAGTTATTCTTACTATCTGTTGTTCATCTAAGAACTCTGCATTATATACCATCCACTTCCTTAGTAGTGGTTTGATTAGATTCTCTGATATATTTCTTACTATATCCATACGTCTTGTAGCTGTAGCATCTAATGCACCTTTTATTGCAGATGCACTTTGTACAGGTCCTCCACTAGCAGCTCCAAATGCTTTAATACCTGTTAGAGCTTCTGCTTCACTATTCATCAATGTAAACATATTAAATGCACTAGAAGGTATTTCATTGTAGTGACCATCAAAGAAGTCTGTAGCTAATCCGTTGTATTCAAAGTTCTCTCCGTTTAGGAACTTTCTCCTATTAGCTACATCTAATGCACCTTTCTTAATACCCTTCTGTCCATTAGTACTCTGTGCCATATTATCTATGACACCTCTTAGAATAGCTGTCTTTACCTTCTGAGTATCACTTAGTAACTCTGCTTGAGCTTCACCTTGCATCTGGAAAGGTACACTTGAGAATGGTACTACTATGAATGGAGGTTTACCATCTGGGTATGGGTTACTCTCTAATCTAATTACTGTACCATTTACCCATGAACATACGATAGGTTCAGCTTCACCATCTTCATTCATATCGTAGTTACCCCAATACTCATATACAACTATCTTCTTACGAGGATCATCTCTAAACCTAAAGTATGTAGGATCTTCTGGATAGTATTGTTCACCATTGTTAGTAGCTTCTGCACTAGCTAGGTTTATCTTATCAAGATTTTTATACCTACCATCTTTTTTTAGAGTAGTAATGTTAGTCTCATACCTATAAATAAAGAACTGTGCTTCATCTACATTATCCATACATGTAGGATCTATATAGATATCCTCATTCCTACAGACCTTAGCTGTAGGTTGATTCTTTACTATTACAGTTTGCTTCTCTTTTCTTACACCTGTTTGTACCTGTTCACCTGTCATAGGATTCATCATCATTACAGGTACTTCTACTTCTTGTTCTTTATCTTCATAATCCCATCCAGTTTGTACTACTAGAGTACCTTCTCTATCAAGTACTTTCAATGATTTAGTTATGAAGTTATATCTATCAAACTGCCTACAGAATTGTGTATTTAGTAATACTTCATTTTGTCTAGCTGCTTGTAGATCTTCAGCTGTTACTGGGTTACACTTAATGATATCTGAAGTACTTACGAATGGATCTTTTATACTAGCATGTAACCACTCACTCTGTTTCTTTATATCTCTAGATACTATCTCTGATCTACCTTTAGCTTCATTGCCATATGGTTTACCATCATACTCATTACGATAGATTTGTATCTTACCATCTAGTTGTTTCTTCTTTATCTCTGCTGCTTTTAGGTCAGCTTTTAAAGCCGCTAGTACATCTGATGTTTTTACCATATTGTATTTCCTTATCTAGTTAATGCAATTATACACTATAAGTACCTCCGAAGAGGTACCTTAGTATTTATTTTTTAGGTTTAGGTGATTTAGATTTACAAGCCATAACATATTCCTTACTTCAAAAATTTAAGTTTGTATATAGTCCTAGAAAATAAAGCACATACTTCATCTGCTACATTCTGCAATTGTGTATCATCCTCTTTTATAGCTACCATCCTATGCTTCTCAAACATAGCTTTTAAGAACATTACTGCTTTAGTATCTTCATAGTCTTTACTCCAGTCTAGGTAAGGGATCTCTGTGAATTGTCCATACATACCTTGATGTACTTCTGCTAGTTGATCAGCTAAGTCTAGTATCTCATCATAGAAATCTCCTAGTGCCATATGGTGTGCATATGTATCTGTCATAAGATGTAACCTATGTGTTACTTCCCTACTTAAGAATAGTATTGCTATTAGTCTTTCCATTATATCTCCTATTTACATACTTCTTGATTAGCTAATAGCTTCTCTGAGTATTCTTTCATCTTAGTATAGTTACTAAGTGCTTTCGCTATTATATCATTAATACTATCATATGCAGTATTGTCAATACTAGGATACTGAGTATAAGGTATCTCACACTTCTGAGGTACTTTCACTACTTTTATCACTTCTACTTGTACCTCTTTTGTACATCCACTAATAATTAAAGTTATTAAGAGTAGTGACCATATCTTCACATGTAACATTATCATCTCCTTTTATAGCTTCTATGTCTTTATAGATTACTTGGTATTTAGTCTCTATCTTTGTAATAGTTTTAGGTAACTCTTTCATATGAGTATCTCTATCTACCGCATTTATAGATACTATAGAGTTTTGTAGTTCAATAGTAGTATCTCTTTTAGCTATAGTCTCTTGTAGTTTAACTATCATACTATCCTTCGTACCAATTTCAGTCTTCATACTATCTATATTATTTAGTAACCATAGTATGTATAGAGACAGTAACGCTAAAACCATTTCTCTTATATAGGTCATACTTACTCTCCTGTACTTACACTTTTATCTAGGTATTTAGAGGTAGCTCTACCCATTACTACTAATCCTCCATACGCTACCATTAACTCAGGAGTTATACCATGCATATATGTGCCTACTACGTACGTTATTGTTAATGTAGCCATACCTATATTAGACCATATCTTAGTATGACTAAGACTTCCATTAGGATCAATAATCAACTCTTTCCAGTTCATACAATTTCCAATGTTATATCTTCTTTAGTATCGATAGCATGTTTGATCTTAGGGTATAGCCTATCTACTGCTACTTTACTTGATGATACCCAGTCATCCTTATCTGAAGCATTTACAGCACCTACTATAATACACCCTTCAGTATCTTTACTTGAGTTACCAGCATGAATCCTAACACCACTGAACTGAGGAACTCCTATTAATAGAGGCATAGGTTTTTTAAATCTAGTGCTCATAGTCCATGTTACAGGATATTTACCTCTTGGTATAGCTGTAGCATTTTGTATTTTAGTACCACCACTCTCTAAGCGTCTATCTGTATCCTCAAGAGTATAGCACTCAAATACATCATCTATATACAACTTACCTTCTACTGATTTAGAGTTACCAGTACCTCTTACTAACTTCATCTTCATCCTACCGCTCCTGCTTTAATTAACCATACTATCATACCAAATAACATCCCTACTACAAGTGTACCTAATGCTTTAGCCATAAACAGTAGTATGTTGTACGCTCTGTTACCATTATCAGCCTTAGATTCTATTCCATCTTTAGTTTTAGCTAGTGTATCTATTCGTCTATGTAACAAGTCATCAGATTCTTTAAGCTGTCTGTGTCTAGTCTCATATCTCTCATCCATAATTTTCATATCTTGTTGTACTTCTACTAAAGATTTCATAGATGATGCAATAGAAGTTATAGATAGATTCATCTGATGAATATCTTTACCCATTAGTAGGATTGAATCCTGAGTTTGCCTCAGCCCATCCTCAAGTCTTCCTAATCTTAACTCATCTTGCATATTTACTCCCTTATCTTTATTATCTGAATTATATCAAAACTTCCAACTAAATTGTGAAGATATAGCTGACCCAGCAACTCCACCTAGTGTATCTGCATAGATATCATTTACATCTTCACTATGATTAGGATGATTTCTATCATAGGCTTCTTTAGCTATACCTACTAATAGAGCTACTCCAACACCTATCATGAAAGCTTCAAACTTATTGCTTCCGTAGTGTTTTGCTAATGCTGTAGCAGATATACCAATTCCAGCAGATAATGCTATATGTTTTTGCTTATCCTGCTCAAGAGCCATTGCACTAATAGTTAGTAGAATAAAAAATGATATTAGCTTCATACAAAATACCTATTTCTATATGCGAATAGTGATTCTAATTTATATTCATCCATTTACTCCCCTTTGCTTATGAAACAATGGTTTCCCTCTATCTTGTTAAGCACTCTACATACCAAGTTATCAAACCAAGTTGCTTTACCATTCTCTCTACGTCTGCCTATATGTGAACTTATTGTTTCATCCTGCGAACCATTCCATAGCAACACATTCATCATTTGGCCAAACACAACCAATAAATCCAATAGAAATAATTGCTACTAGTAATATTTATTATTTTTTTTTTTTTTTTTTTTTTTTTTTTTTTTTTTTTTTTTTTTTTTTTTTTTTTTTTATTTTTNTTTTTTTA
>FUWD013177321.1_pt1 | contig 10148 bp, 12 predicted proteins | sample 1063281 | NCBI WGS metagenome assembly FUWD01 (sample SAMEA79048168, study PRJEB19326) | metagenome | biome: marine
TGTTTATGAAGGGCAATGCCCAGTTTCCGCAATGCGGCTTTTCCGGAAATGCAGTCAATATTCTGCGCACTTGTGGCGTAGATAAATTGCATACAGTGAACGTACTGGAGGATGCAGAAATTCGTCAAGGCATTAAAGAATTTGCCAACTGGCCAACTATTCCTCAGCTCTACATCAATGGTGAATTCATTGGTGGCTCTGACATCATGACTGAGATGTTTCAAAGCGGTGAATTGCAAAAGTTAGTTCAAGGCTAAGATTCAATAGCTTACATAGACTGCATTTGTGACTTTTGATTTAAGCGCTCTTCTCCTTTTTGGCCTGCCATTTGGTTTATGTGCAGGCCTTTTGGTTTATGCGCTCAATCTGAGGTCCGCGCTGCAGCGTAGCGAACAAGAAGCGCAAACTCAAGCGGTTCTTACCATCAGCTTGCGCTCTGAAAGAGACCAGGCCTTACAAAATGCAATTCGCCTCGAAGCAGAGCTAGATTCGGAGCGCAAGCAGGGCTTAGGGAGAATTGAATCCCTCAATGAGGCTAAAGAAGCACTGACCAATCAGTTCAAAAATTTGGCCAATGAAATTCTGGAAGATAAATCGAAGCGCTTCACCGAGCAGAATGTTGCCAATCTAGATGCATTACTCAAGCCACTGCAAACCAAGCTTTCAGAATTTAAAGAGCAAGTAAATACTTCCTACGGCAATGAAGCACGCGAACGTTTTGCCCTCAAGAGCGAGATCGAGCGTCTAGCTAATCTAAATTTACGTATGTCGGATGAGACGCGCTCGCTAACTCAAGCGCTCAAAGGTGATTCCAAGGTACAGGGTAATTGGGGTGAGTTAGTTCTAGAGTCCATTCTTGAGTCTTCAGGCTTGCGCAAAGGTGAGGAATACCTAGTCCAAGATAGCCATACTCAAATGGATGGTTCACGTCTTCAGCCAGACGTTGTCGTAAAACTTCCCGAGGGCAGAAGCCTAGTAGTCGATAGCAAAGTATCCATCACTGCGTATTCACGCCATGCTGAAGCAACTGATCCGATAGTCTCAGAACAAGAGTTGGCTGCTCATATTCAGTCGCTAAGGCAACATATTCAAGGGCTTTCGAGCAAGAACTACAGTTCTTTATATGGCGTTGGCTCTGTAGACTTTGTACTGATGTTTGTACCCATTGAGCCAGCATTCTTATTGGCACTCAAGACTGCACCCAATCTATATCAAGAAGCGCTAGCAAAGAATATTGTGCTGGTCTGCCCGAGCACCTTAATGGCTACGCTGCGTACGGTCGCCCACTTATGGCGTCAAGACTCACAAAATCGCAATGCACTTGAAATTGCTAAACAGTGTGGCACCCTCTACGATAAGTTTGTTGGCTTTGTAGATGATCTTGAGAAATTAGGTCAACGTTTAGATCAAGCCCAAACAAGCTATCACGATGCATTCAATAAACTCAAGTCTGGCAAAGGCAATCTCATTCGCACTGCCGAGAAGGTGCGTGAGCTAGGCGTTAAGCCCAGCAAAAATATCTCTGCACCCCTAATTGAATCGTCTACAGATTCAGAATAAACGCAGAATAAAATTGGCTGCTACCGTATCACACTCTCAAGCCTCATCGCATTCTTATAGCAAAGTAGCCATTGCTGCCTGCTTCGGAACATTTCTAGAGTGGTATGACTTTTTGACCTTTGCAACTCTTGCAGTTGTATTTGGGCCCCTCTTCTTTCCCTCCAGCGATCCCAGCACAGCTTTATTAGCTAGCCTAGCAACCTTTGGTGTAGGTATGGTGGTAAGACCCATTGGTGCAGCCATATTTGGCAGCATTGGTGACCGTATTGGGCGCCGTCCTGTCTTTATGATCACCATTACCCTCATGGGAATTGCCACCGTATGCGTAGGATTTTTGCCGACCTATGCTCAAGTTGGAATCTGGGCACCCACCCTACTGGTGAGCTTAAGACTTCTGCAAGGCCTATCTGCTGGCGGTGAAATTGGAGGTAGCGCAGTCTATCTAACAGAGCATGCCGGTGACTCTAATCGTGGCTTTAAGACAAGCTTTTTACAACTGATGGGGCCGCTGGGAATCCTGGTATCTACTCTACAAATTGCCTTACTGCAAAGCTACCTCACTCCAGAAGAATTTCTATCTTGGGGCTGGCGTGTGCCATTTTGGATTTCTCTCATTCTCCTATTGCTCGCTTTTAAAGCAAGGATGGCCCTAGAAGAAACGCCAATTTATCTAAAACTGAGCCAAACAGAGACTCAATCAAAGAGCCCGCTTCGAGACAACTTCAAAGATCCGGAAACCAGAAAAAGGATGTTCCTGCTTTTCTTTTGCATCTCTGCTGGTGGAGCAGTGCTATTTTTCTGCGTGCAGGTTTACACCTCCATATTTCTAAAGACCTCTGTGAAATTGCCGCCTCAATTAGTGGATCAGTTGAGTGTATATGCAACGCTTGCACTATTACCCCTAACTATATTTGCAGGATGGCTTTCCGATAGAATCGGCAGAAAGCCAGTCGTAGTCAGTGGTCTTGTGTTGGGGGCCATGTTAATCTTGCCAGCATTTAATTTCTTGCAAAGTAATGGTGAATCCACGCTATTGATAAGTCTAGTATTAATTGGTCTATCAGCAATTCTTGCACTAGTAGTGGGCCCACAAACTGCCCTTCTTGCAGAATTATTCCCAGCTAAAACCAGAAATAGTGCAGCCACCCTCCCACATAACTTGGCGGCAGGATGGATTGGCGGACTACTTCCACTTATTGTTACTTGGCTGAATCAGCAATGGGCAAGCAATGTTGCAGGGCTTTGGTATCCAACCATTTTTCTTGCTAGTGGAGCGTTAGTGGCTATGCTGTATTTGCCAGAGACTAGAAAAGCAAATTTACTGAATTAAGCTCTTTGCAATATGCCCCAATGGATCCCATAAAAAGAAAAAACCTAAATTCGCGAGAACTTAGGTTTTTTAAATTTTTGGTGCCCCTTGTCCGACTCGAACAGACCACCTACTGATTACAAATCAGTTGCTCTACCAGATGAGCTAAAGGGGCAACGGATAATATTTTAACCTATTTCACAATCGTCAAGGAAGGTCTCCCTGCTTTTGACTTTTCAGGATTCTCAGGATCCACATCCTTAGGCTTGACTGACTGGCTAGCATCAAATGGGAAGGACATTCCCTGGCCATTTTCTCGGGCATAGATTGCTAAAACATGGCTTACAGGGACCATAATTTTTCTTGGTACCCCGCCAAATCTAGCCTGGAAGCTAATCCAGTCATTGTCTAAATTGAGCTGATGGCAGGCCTCTAGAGAGAGGTTTAAAACGATTTCATCTTTCTTCACAAACTCCATGGGCACTTCAACACTAGAGTCCACAAAGACCGCCATGAAGGGTGTAAAACCAAAATCCGTGCACCACTGATGTAGGGCACGGATTAGGTAGGGTTTATTACTTGGGATATCAGACATGCTTATCTTGCCAGCATGGACAATGAGCCGCTTAGCGACGCATTACCTTTTCCGAAGGAGTTAGAGCCTCAATATAAGCAGGTCTACTGAAGATGCGCTCAGCGTACTTCAAAAGAGCAGCTGCATTACGGGAGAGATCAATGCCGTAATGCTCTAGACGCCACAACAAAGGAGCAATAGCAACGTCAAGCATCGAGAACTCTTCACCCAGCATGTACTTATTCTTAACAAAGATAGGGGCTAGCTGAGTTAAGCGGTCACGAATAGCTAAACGCGCTTTTTCATGAGACTTCTCTGCCGCTTTACCTTTTTCATTTTCCAAAGCCGCAACGTGCACAAATAACTCTTTCTCAAAATTGAAGAGGAAGAGGCGTGCGCGTGCACGAGCAACTGGGTCAGGTGGCATCAATTGTGGGTGAGGAAAACGCTCATCAATATATTCATTGATAATGTTTGACTCATACAAAATCAAGTCACGCTCAACCAAGATTGGAACTTGGCCATAAGGGTTCATAACCGAGATGTCTTCTGGCTTGTTAAACAAGTCCACATCACGGATTTCAAAGTCCATGCCTTTTTCGAAAAGCACCAAACGGCAGCGTTGCGAGAATGGGCAATTAGTACCCGAGTACAACACCATCATAAATTTATTTCCTTAAATATCTACTTCAATACAACAAACGCACATACAACTGCGACTTTAAATCTCTAAGCACATGGATTAATGAATATCTTTCCAATAAGCCTTATTCAGACGCCATGCTAACAATGTGAAGATCGCCAAGAAGATCAGCACAATAACACCTAGACGCTTACGCTCAAGTTGAACTGGCTCAGCCATCCAGGACATGAAAGCAACTAAGTCAGCAATATTGTCGTCATACTCTTGCGGCTTCATGGTTCCAGGTGTTAGCTGCTCAAAACCTACAAACACTTTTTCCATACGGCTTTCATCGTGCGGATCTTTGTGCTCTTCGAACTTCGCAGCACGCTCACCCTGCAACTGCCAGAGAACGTGTGGCATGCCTACGTTTGGATATACCAAGTTATTCCAGCCAGTTTGGGTAGTGTCATCTTTGTAGAAAGTGCGGAAGTAGGTATAGAGCCAGTCAGTACCACGTGCTCGCGCCTCAACAGATAAGTCAGGAGGAGTCTTACCAAAAAATGCCTTACCTTCTTTTGGCGTCATGGAGATCGTCATCAGATCACCAACTTTAGCGTCATTCAAAATCAAGTTGTCCTTGATTTGCTGATCGGTCAAGCCAATGTCACGCAAGCGGTTGTAACGCATACTTGAAGCTGCATGACAGTTCAAGCAATAGTTCACAAATAACTTGGCACCGTTTTGCAGTGATGCATTGTTACTCACACGGTTTGGTGCCGCATCCAATGGGAAGCCGCCTTCATTAGCATTAGCGCTTACGCCAAAGCCTAGGGCAGCAACCAAAACAGTTGCTTGGCAGACGCCCATCAAAGTTTGCAGAATTCGTTTCATACTAGTTCCTAATTTCTCGGGTATCTGAATTAATGGGACTTAAAAGTAACGCGAGTTGGAACCGGCTTGAACGTACCAAGCTTGCTCCAGAAAGGCATCGCCAAGAAGAAGCCCAGATAATAAATAGTACAAATCTGAGAAATCTTTTCAAATACTGGTGATGGCGGCTCGATGCCCAAGTAACCCAAAATCACAAAGCTCACCACAAACACGCCATAAATATATTTATGGAACTGTGGGCGATAGCGAATGGACTTCACTGGTGAGTGATCCAACCAAGGCAAGAAGAACATGATTACAACTGAACCACCCATGATCACAACACCCCAGAACTTCGCATCAAATGCATAGAAGCCAGCAGCCAAAACGAGTGCGATTGCTGCACAAGCACCTTTAACTTTGACATCTTTTGATTTGAGGGCAAACATTCCTAAAATCACGGCCAAGAAAATCCACAATGGCAATAAGAAATTGGTTGTAGTTGCACGCAACATGGAATAAAACGGCGTGAAATACCAAACTGGTGCGATGTGAGTTGGCGTCTCAAATGGATTTGCAGGAATAAAGTTATTCGCTTCTAGGAAGTAACCATTCATCTCGGGAGCAAAAAATACAATGCAAGCAAATACCATTAAGAACACACCTAAACCAAATACATCGTGCACGGTGTAGTAAGGATGAAAAGGAATGCCGTCTAATGGAATGCCTTTTTCATCAACTGTTTCTTTAATTTCAACACCATCAGGATTGTTTGAGCCAACTTCATGCAAAGCAATGATGTGGGCAGCCACCAAGCCAATCAGTACTAATGGGATTGCAATCACGTGGAATGCAAAGAAGCGATTCAAAGTTGCATCACCAACTACATAGTCACCGCGTAACCATAAAGACAGGTCTGGTCCGATCAATGGAATAGCAGAGAACAAGTTTACGATTACTTGAGCGCCCCAATAGGACATTTGACCCCATGGGAGCAAGTAGCCAAAGAAAGCTTCGCCCATTAGGCACAAGAAGATTGCGCAACCGAAAACCCAAATCAACTCACGTGGCTTGCGATATGAGCCGTAGATCAAACCACGGAACATATGCAGATAGACCACTACGAAGAACATGGAGGCACCAGTTGAATGCAGATAGCGAATCAACCAGCCCCAAGGTACTTCGCGCATGATGTACTCAACAGACTCGAAAGCCTTGGCAGCATCCGGCTTGTAGTTCATTACCAAGAAAATGCCGGTAATGATCTGCAAGGCCAGAACAACAATGGCTAAAGAGCCAAAGAAATACCAAAAATTGAGGTTTTTAGGGGCGTAATACTCGGTTAAATGAGCCTTAATCGAGGATGTAAGCGGAAAACGGGAATCAACCCATGCTAGAACCTTCTGGGCTACAGGAGCGTCTGCCGGGACTTCTTTTTCGTGAAATGCCATTTATCTCTCCTTAGGCCTTCTTATCTTCGCCAACCAGAATCTTGGTATCGCTCAAATACATATGCGGCGGTACTTCCATATTGTCTGGGGCTGGTTTGTTCTTAAATACACGGCCTGCCATATCAAATGTAGAGCCATGGCATGGACATAAGAAGCCGCCTGGCCAAGTATTTGGTAAAGAAGGTTGTGGACCTGACTCAAACTTCGCCGTAGGAGAGCAACCTAAATGTGTGCAAATACCCACTACAACCAAATACTCAGGCTTAATTGAACGCCATTGGTTCTGGGCATAAGGAGGAGTAAATTGGGCTGGATCCCTTAAAGAATCAGGGTCTGCGAGCTCAGAATCAATTTTGGAGAGCTCAGCAACCTGCTCAGGCGTGCGACGCACCACCCAAACTGGCTTACCGCGCCACTCAACCATACGCATCTCATCTGGCTGCATGCCAGCAATGTCGATCTCAACAGCGGCTCCAGCGGCTTTTGCGCGCTCGGAAGGCTCAAAACTGTCCACAAAAGGGTAAAGGGCTGCGGCTGCACCAACACCGCCAACCGCTGAAGTAGCGATCAACCAATTACGACGATCCTTATCCATACAGGGCTTGTCACTCATTTACAGAATTCCTCGATAGAGCATTTTTTAGATGGAAATTGCTTAAAGGTAAGATTTTAAAGTAAAAAGTGGGGTATGCAAGAAAGTTATGGGGTTAATCTTGAGATAATCCCAATGAATTTGAAAAGAGAGGGATTTATGGCTGTTTTAAAGGAATTTCGGGACTTTGCGGTCAAGGGCAACGTCATTGATTTGGCGGTTGGCGTGATTATCGGCGGTGCGTTTGGAAAAATCGTGGATTCCCTAGTAAATGACATTGTGATGCCAGTGATTTCAACCCTTTTGGGGGGTCATATTGACTTTACCAACCTCTTTCTAGTCTTGGGGAATATTCCAGATGGCGTGCCAAGAACATTTGATGCACTCAAAAAGGCTGGGGTACCCATTTTTGCCTATGGCAACTTCATCACCATCTCAATTAACTTTATTTTGCTGGCTTTTGTCATCTTTCAAATGGTCAAAGTCGTAAATAGGATCCGCACAATGGATGCGCCCCCTACGCCACCAACACCAGAAGACGTGGTGTTGCTAAGAGAAATTCGGGATAGTCTCAAGAAATAATCGCATATGGCAGCAAATGAAGTTAGCCAAAGCGCAAGAACAAGGTACGCAGTTCCGTGTTGCTAAGTTCAAGTCATACACAGACAGTGAAACTGGCGTGCGCAAACAAGTGGAAACCGATGTGCGTGTAAAACCTTGGTGGTTTGTTACGGACAACGGCAAACTGGCAATCAGTGTGCGCTACGGTAGCAAAGTGTTGGAGTTGGGCAAAGGCAAGTTTGCTGTAGAAGTTGGCACTGAGAAGGATTTAGTCAAAGTTTTGGATGTAATCAAAACGGCTGTAAGTGCTGGTGAGTTAGATACAGCTATAGATGCTGCAGCAAGCAAACTACGTGCAGGGTTTGCACGATGAAACAGTACAGACTATGGGTGCGCATTAGTCAAACGCAAACAGCACACACGATTGTGTACGCAGATGATAGATACACAGCTAAGTTGCTGGGTGAAGCACAGTATGGTGTGGGTAATGTGTTGGGTTATACGCAAGTATGAGTCTGTACTTGTGTTGTACATGTACTGATGTATTGCTTGCACTACAGCGCACGCATATGTAAATACATAATGCGCATACACGAAGTCATTACACCAACCAAACCACCCACACCAGAGCAAGCACGCACTCGTAGCATGCAGGCACAAGTTAAACGCAGTCAAACAGCTGTGAAACAAGAACGCATCCGTCGGCAGCAAACCAAACTCAATCAAGCTCGCGCTGCAGTATCGTCAAGCACTTAAATGAGTTTGATGTGAATTTGGGTCAAATTCGTGTGGTTTGTGACGAAAACATGGTGCACATGCGGATCATGATTGCACGAGTGAGAGGCTATGCACAAATACTCGTTAGAAATTACCGCGAAGAAAAAACCCACTGCATTAACTACCCGTTAGGCTGACATACAAGCGGCATTTCCCACATGGGTTTACCTTGACTGTAATCGCAAGTCACGCCAACTGGAGATTTTGTACTGGCTAAACAGCCCGCTAACGTGAGGATCAATAGGATTGTTGAAATGTATTTCACCAATATCCTCCTTTGAAAAGATTAAGAAAAAAACCCACCATGTTTCCATGGTGGGTTAATTTGATACCGAACTAATCATCAACTAGCTTACGCTAGCAATGAATTAGAAAGTGTGACGTACACCAATTGCGTACTGGCTAGCAGAAGCTGAACCATTGATACCTGCAACTGAAACTACGTTTGAAGTTTGAGCTTTACCGTAGATTGCATACAAGTTTGTACGCTTGCTTAAGTAGTAGTTAGAACCCAACTGCCATGCATTCATGTTAGCTGTTGGCTCGCCTACGCCGTAAGCTGTGTAACGACCATTACCAAGGTTACCCCAAGCTTCGATCTTCGGTGTAATAAAGCTACGAACACCGATCTGTTGACCTGAACGCTTAGCATAAGCGTTAGAGTTCAACGTAGAAGTTGCTTTACGGTTGATCCAAGAAGCGTAAGCTTTCAAGATACCGAAATCATAAGTTGCACCAACATAAGTTTGGTTGTCGGTTACGTTAAGTCCGTTATCGTTTGTACTTGCAGTTGTATTAACAGTAACGTTGCTCACGTTAGATTCATTCTTAAGTGATTGATATGCAGCAGTCACATACAACTTATTCCATGTGTAATTTGCACCAATGCCCCAACTATTTTGGTTGTATGTACCACCAACCAACACAGGAGGTGTTGCAGCTGCATTTGTTACAACTTGAGCGGCTGTGTACTGGTTATTAGTTCCAGTTTGTGTTTGGTCAGTATCTTTTGTGAATAAAGAGCATTCACGCTAAATCCAGCAAACTTGTCAGAATTAAATGACACTGAATTGTTTTGACGAATTGTGTACGCCGCTGTTGATGTATCAGCAGAGTTAGCTTTTGCTGGATAGATGATGCTACCTACAACGTTGTTCTGTTGACCAGGATCAGTTGCGCCAACTGCTTGATGAACTACGGTGTACTGAGTACCAATCGCAGCTTGACCGATACCATTCTTTTTCAAACCAACAAAAGTTTGACGGTTAATCAAGCCACCAGATGCTGTGCCTGACAAACGATCTTCTTGTGGATAGAGTTGGAATTCGGCTGTGAAAATACCAGACAAACCACCACCTAAATCTTCAGCACCTTTGAAACCAAGGCGTGAAGTTGTTTCTGCTGATTGACCAAACTGAGCAGAAGTTTTCTTCTGTTGCTGCTGACCTGCTGCTGCAGGTAGTGCCTTAGAGTCAGCGCCAGTAAAACCAACGTCCAAGATACCGTAAACAGTCACTGATGACTGAGCTTGTGCAGCGCCAGCAAATGCTGTCATTGCTGCGATTGCTAATAGCGATTTTTTCATTCTTTAAATCTCCATAAATTGAAAGTAATGCCCAAATAAAACTGGGACCTACGAATTTTGCTTGTTTTGCCCTACTAGACTGGGGGTAAGGGTATTTAGGAGCTCTTTTTGCTTGTCAAAAGGCAGTTTTTTGGCTTTCTTCGTTGTATCAGGGCAACAAGAGCTTTGATTTCTGTCTTTTTAGGCCCTGGAATGCCAAAATTGTCATATGGCAAGCCGTGAATTCTTAAAAATCCTCCAATAT
>FUWD013415151.1_pt7 | contig 10147 bp, 15 predicted proteins | sample 1063281 | NCBI WGS metagenome assembly FUWD01 (sample SAMEA79048168, study PRJEB19326) | metagenome | biome: marine
AAATAACTGTGTCTGTATAAATAAAAATTACAAATCATTTTTTATTTACATATTTTTTATTTTTATTTCTTGGACCAATTTGTCTCGGTATTCGAGATAAAGTCAACCATGCACTCAACCATACACTCAACTAATGATGTCATAGTGACTAAAGTGGGCATTTCTTCAATGACAACATTTGCCAAGCGTTCTCCACAAACAACAAACATATGGTTTAAATCTTTCAAATCAAGGTCCATAAATTTCATTTGGTATATCTGGTATTTGGTTTTGTTATAATATGTTGTATTATCTAATACCCCACACTTATAATTTTTACACGTATAATCATTTTTAGGATGATCTTTTGAACTGTTAATTATATTTATAACTGTCTTGGCGTATTTCAGATGAAATTTGGGAGTACGCACATGTGTCAAAACCATGTCATGTACTTTTTCAACCTCATTGTCGTAAAGTTTTTGATTTTCTGAGGTCATTTCTAAATCAACTTCGTATTTGATTTCGGTATTAGAGTTCATGGTAAGATTATTAAAATAAGTTGTCTCTTGTTACTATAAAAAATAAAATTCATTTTTTTTAATTTATACACGTTTTTTTTTATTAAAAACTTTCTAAATCATTTTTTTATAAAATAACACAACTTGCAAGAGCATATTTATTTAGTATTTAATGTAGAGCATAATGGGTAATAGTTTGGATGAGAAAGTTTAGGGTAATATCCATTAGTACAATGCAATCCCGAGTTTGGACAATTCCAGCGTAAAATAGTAATCATGTTTCCATTTTTAAACCAGTCATCTTCATCATCAAACTGTGGCATACCGTGATGTACATCGTTAGTATTTTTATTTAACCACATATCAATCAAGTGACCATTATATACACTGCTTGTACAACCATTTTCCGCATGTTTACATCCAGTATCAAAAATAACTCGACACCGTTTGCAATAAGAATATTCTCGGCGTATATCACCAATGTATTCCTTTTCAAGTAAAAAATTTACTTCGTCGCTAGACTCGGAATTAAAATAATCTGCGTCTTGACAAAGAGGACATGTTGAATATTCACCACCATATGGCGTATAACAAAAAAAACCATATTTATTACACGAATTGCACACAGGAGACTCGTATTTTGTAATAATAGTTATATTTTTCATATTTATATGAATTAACATAATTTATTTATATTATTTTTATAAATAAAACAAAAAACAGTAAATTATAAAATAACACAACTTAATAAGAAATGGACTATTCTTTTATCTCTTTAATTTTATTTGCGATTAGCACGCTTTTATATTTTCTTTTTTTAAAACCCAAGTTGTCAGTAGCTGAATTGCAAACAGCAAACGGATTTACCGACTATTATTCGGCATCAAATAAAACCCTGATGATTTATGTAGCAATTGTGGTAGGAAGTCAGTTATTTTTAAATTTTTTTTACCTTTTATCAAAATGTGGAGGAAGTCCTGGGCAAAATATTGGAGCGGCAGTTGGCTACACATTTGTTCCATATTTATTTATCTTTGGTGTTTTGGTTGCGGTTTTAGTTATTTTTCCTGGATTTAAGTCAGCATTTTCAAATGTAATTGGGTATTTTTTTATTGCATCAAGTGCTAATACATTGCTCAATGGTTTGCTGGTAAACTCAGAACTAAGCGATGTTTCTCAAGGAATGGACCAAGGGACAAAAGACCAGTTGGAGCAGTCGGCAGAACTCATTATGAAAATCTGCGGAAACGCATCACTTCTGATCAATCAGATTAATCCTGAGAATTTCATGAACATATGGAATGACATGCTGTCACCCTTAATTAAAAAGAGCATTAGTGGTAACGTGTTAAAAGAAAAACAATCAGAGTTGTTACATTTGGTTGTACTTAAAGATAATATTGGCGAGGCGTGCTGGTACATGTATGCAGGAATTCTAGTTTCATCTATTGTTGCTTACAATTTAGCAACACGAGGCTGTGTGAAAACGGTAGACCAAATTAAACAAGAGCATGATTCGTATATTTCTCACCAAGAAAAGACGATAGACGAGGCCAAGTTAACGGCACAAACTGTATATACTTAAATTTTCATTTTTGGCCACGGTCCAACTACATGATTGCAATTTACACAACTTTTTTTTCCATTTACGTACCACGTACATATTGATGAGTAATAATTTAAACACTTGCATTCTCTACATAAAAACGACCTACAATCTTTAGAATTCATACTGTCCAAATGTTCTTGATAATCTGGATGAGTTGGTTTAATAATATATCCGTTTTGAATTCCTCCGAGAAGTACTTGCATCCATCCTCCAGCCATTGTTGTTAGTTATTATAGTATTTTATCTTTAATATGTTTTTGTTTTTTTATAAACAATTTTGTTTAGAATATCCGATAACAGCACAAGCAATTCTTTTTCCAGCATTTCCAGTTTTTAGACTTTCCGCATTATCTCCTTGACCACAATCATCTTTGTCTTGATGAATAATTAATCCTCTGCCAATGATATTACACTTGGATCCTCTAAGTTTGATAATATTATCATAAAAAGTATATTTTGCTTCACCATTTGTATTTGTTTTAATATTACCTAAATCGCCAACATGCCTATCTTTCATACCAGGACATCCATGTATGTTTCCATATGGATTAAAGTGAGCACACATACTCGTACATTTATCAGTCAAATCACCTGCTTCATGAACATGAAATCCATGTAGACTATTTGATTTTAATCCTTTTAAATTCAAATCTATTTTTATTTTGTTATTTTTTAAATCTTCAGTAAATCTAACAACACCTGTTATGTCATTATTGAAAACCGCAATACCATAAATTGGCTTTTTCTCCATCTTATAAGTAAGAAATATCTTATTATACCTAAAAATACACAAAATAAACTAATTCTTGGGGCGGGTATCGAGTGTTTATTGTTTTTGAATGATAAAAAAATGAAATTAAAAAGTGTTTGATTCTACATATTAAAGATATAATGAATGTAAAATTACCAATATGTATGTTGGATTGGCTAGATAAAATTTATATAATGCACTCTACGGGTTTATCTCGAAATCCATCAGAATATGCCATGCAGTTGCTAGAAAATAATCCAAATATAATTAATTGGGGTTGGTTGTCTCGAAATCCGTCAGCTATACAGTTGCTAGAAAATAATCAAGATAAAATAGATTGGTTTGAGTTGTCTGAAAATTCATCAAAATGTGCCATGCAGTTGCTAGAAAAAAATTTAGATAAAATAAATTGGCATTGTTTGTCGGATAATCCATCTGCTATACACTTGCTAGAAAAAAATCCAAATAAAATAGATTGGTTTTATTTGTCTCGAAATTCGTCAGCTATGCACTTGTTAGAAAAAAATCCAGATAAAATAATATGGAATATGTTGTCTATGAATCCGTCAGCTATGCGGTTGCTAGAACAAAATCCAAATAAAATAGATTGGCAAGGTTTGTCTAGAAATCCGTCAGCTATGCACTTGTTAGAACAAAATCAAGATAAAATAGATTGGTATTTCTTGTCTCAAAATCCGTCAGAAGGTGCTATGCAGTTGCTAGAAAAGAATCCAGATAAAATAAATTGGGAGAATTTGTCTGAAAATAGGTCAGCTATACAGTTGCTAGAAAAAAATCCAGATAAAATAGATTGGAGTAATTTGTCTAAAAATCCGACAAAAGGTGCTATGCAGTTGCTTAAAAATCATTCAAATAATATATTAATCAATTGGCATTATTTATCTAGAAATCCACATATATTTAACTATGATTATAAAAAGATGAAACAAAACTGTTTAATCTTTAAAGAAGACTTGATGAAAAATCGGTATCATCTTTGCAATATAAGCAAGTTTAAATATTGGAAAGTGGATGGGTTTGAGTGAGATTTACATTAAAATCGGCTCTTTTTTTACACAATTATTAAACATGGTTAAATAAAAAAACATTTACACCTGATAAGGGGCTCGAACCCTTGACCACAAGATTAAAAGTCTTGCGCTCTACCAACTGAGCTAACCAGGTAGTGTGATGCTTGTTATATTATTTACAAGACGCTAATATTATATAAACCCCTTGTGACCTAGAATACAAATGAATATCAAGAAATGCTGTCAAACCTAATGTTGTGCGACACAGACTATATTTCACCAGACTTAGAATCTATGACATACGATGTGCTAGAATATGAGGAATTAATGGATTTGAGTTTGACTCTGATTAAAATAAAAAAACAATCGTTTTTTATTTTAAATATTGTAATTATACAATAATGACATCTATTGATACACGTGTAAATAAATTTGCTAAGTTATTGAATGATATTAATAATTCATGTGGTTTACAGCCACATGATACTCCAAGATTAAAACGAGGAGTTGCAACATCATACACATTGAATAGTCGAGGGGGCGAACTTAGTACAGCAGTAAAAAGAATGAAATGGAAAAAGTGTATTATTAAGCAAAATAAAAACCATCACGATATTTTATCAGAAATGGTCCTTAATTTAAAACAAGAATATTTAAGAGGAGACAGAACGACAATCACTAAAGTTAATAATGTTTTAAATAGGGTTCAAAGAGACACTTTAAATGAATTGCTGACTTTAAGTAAAACTGGTGCTCGAATTGGTAATGCGTGGAACAAATCATATGATATTATGAAATTTTTTTACAATGAAGATAGGCATGAAAGTGCAATAAATAGTAATTCACCAATACATGATTATTCAATTAGAAATGTTATGGAAATAAACGAACCAACTGAGGCTGAATCTAATGAAATTCCGGATCAAATAGCTCAACCTATTGAAGCAGAAATTGTAGAACCAAGACAATTATTCATGGGTGGCAAAAAATCTAAACGGCGAAAAAAAAAAACAAATAAAAAAAGAAAAACTAAACGTAAAACTAACAAAAAAAGAAAATACAGTAAAAAACGAAGAAAAATGTAAATATCAATTGATTTATATATAGATATTAAATTAGTTAATAAATATAAGTGTTTGTGCTTTGTTAGCTCAGTTGGTAGAGCATTCGGCTGTTAACCGAAAGGTCCGCGGTTCGAACCCGTGATAAAGCGATATTTTTTTATTTTTACAAACGTAAAATAAAATATTACCAAATAATTAGGCAATCTGTTTAATCGGAATCTCGATTGATACAAGGTAAATAGAATTTTCAGTTGTAACCACATAATCTTTGTTTAGTTTTCTAATCTTTACAATAGGTGATGTATACTCATCATCTGACTTAACCAACAACTGAACTTTATTATCGCCATTTCCACGAATGCCAATAAAGGCTTCTTTACTTACAGATGCTTCCCAGTAGTCAGTAAGAATTGGCTTGTCTTCATCCAAAGATAATTTAAAGCAAAGTGCCATAGTTTCGGCAGAGGGTGTTTTCATGGTATTGGTTGTGGAAATTAGAGCAGACATTGGCTATTATTAATACCATTTGGTATTATATTTAACTGTTTTTATCGCACAAAATAATAAAAACAAAAAAAACTTAAATACTTATAATTCGCCTAAATATTCAACAATTTTTGCTCGCACTGTTTTGCTAATTTTTCGGGATTTATTGGTATTGGGGTCGCTGGTACAAATTTCGTCTAAACATGCAGGATTTTCCTGAATGGCAAAAACTAAATCAAAGATTGTTTTATGGATTTGACAAATAGACTTAGCCGTGGCTGAACTAACACCTGGTATTTGGCTCAACATAATGGCGGTAATGTTTTGAGCATTAATGTTTTCTTTCTTTACCTTTTTAATTACTGAACAATAATCTACAGCCTTATTTTGCTTTTGATTTATTTCTACAATTAAATCATTTGTTAGTTCATTTATATTTTCAATATTTGACTCTATATTATTTGATATGCTTTTATAATATGGGGTCTTTTTCTTCTTAGTCAGTTCACGGCTCAGTTTGTTGGCCATATTGCACACAATATATGCGGTATCATCTAAAGAAGTGCTGTGCATAACGGAAAATCCTTTGTAATAACTAATTGAAAATAAAGCAGACTGATAAATGGTACGGTCTAAGTCGCTTTTTAACTTTGACGCTCCTTCAATAAGATAAATAATATTGTGATTGTGACATGTGTTATATCCAGAAAGTCGATAGGATTGCTCATCGTATCTACCATCTTTAATACTCGACATGAGGTCTGCAACTGTTTTTCGCTCAATAATAACAAGTTCTTTATTATCAGGTGTTGAGTCGTTACATAGAACAATGTCGCCCAAATGTAGGTTGCACTTGGTGAAAGTAAGGTTATTAATATTTTTTAAAGCAAGGATGGACTCGACTCGGGGAATTAAGTCTCGCTCCCGAACGTCTATTTGAATATGAACCATAATTACTTATAATATAATAATGGTTTTATGTTAGTTTGTTCACTTTATTATACTGTCATAATACACAATTCATTCAATCCTCCACGTTTAGTCATTGTATTATTTTTATTAGTATAATATTTTTTACAAAAAAATAATTCAAATTAATTAAACCCATCTACTCCCCAATCTTTAAACTTGGGTATATTGGAAGGATGAAATCTATTTTTTATCAAGTCTTCTTTAAACAACATACAGTTCAGTTTCATATTTTTATAATCATATTTAAATATGCCCGGATTGTCAGACATATATTCCCAATGTATTTTATTTTGATTTTTTTCTAGCAACTGCATAGCATATTTTGTCTTATTTGCAGACAAAGAAAGCCAATTAATGTGCTTTGGATTTTTTTCTAGTAACTGCATAGCACCTTCTGACGTGCTTCTAGACAAATACCACCAATTATGCTTATTTATTTTGTCTGGATCATTTTCTAGAAATTGTATGGCCAATTGTGACGGATTTTTACACAAGCAATCCCATACAATTTTATTTGGATATTTTTCTAGCAACTTTATGGCACCTTTTGACCCATTTGTAGACAAATCAATCCAATTTATTTTATCTGGATTCTTTTCTAGCAACGGCATATAATGTTCTGACCCATTTTGAGAAATATTCGTCCAATCTATTTTATCTGGATTTTTTTCTAGCAACTGCATAGTACCTTGTGACGGATTTCGTTGCAACCAATCCCAATCTATTTTATCTGGATTTTTTTCTAGCAACTGCATAGCACCTTGTGACGGAGTTTCACACAACCAAGTCCAATTTATTTTATCTTGATTTTTTTCTAACAACTTAATAGCACCTTCTGACGGATTTTTAGACAAAATGTCCCAATCTATTTTATCTTGATTTTGTTCTAGCAACTTAATAGCATCTTCTGACGGATTACTTGACAAATACTTCCAATTTATTTTATCTTGATTTTTTCTAACAACTTAATAGCACTTTTTGACGTATTTCTAGACAAGATATCCCAATCGATTTTATCTTGATTTTGTTCTAGCAATCGCATTAAAGCAGCACACTTTGAATTATCTTGAGACACCCAATTCCAATTTATTTTGTCTGGATTTTTTTCTAGCAACCGGATTGCACCTTCTGACGTATTTTCAGACAAATACCACCAATCTATTTTATCTGGATTTTTTTCTAGCAACTGTATAGCACATTTTGACGTACTTATAGACAAATACTTCCAATCTATTATATCTGGATTTTTTTCTAGCAACTGCATAGCACCTTCTGACGGATTATCACACAACCTATAATTTATATTATTTGGATTTATCCAATCCAATAAACACATTGGTAATTCTAAATTCATTATGTTTGATATGTTTGATATGTTTTAAGTAACACTAATTATTTCATTTTTATTTTAATGCGTTAATTGTTAAAATAAATAAACAAATTAATAAAGATGCTACCATGTTCAAAATGTCAGGAAGAAGCTCAACAAGCTCTTAAAACTAATGGATATTGTAGAAGTTATCAAGGAAATAACTTGAAATGTCATATTCATGAAATTGTACCTTTATTTAAGAGACCTGAACTAAGTAGTTCATCTGGCAATCATACCGACATATACAATAGCGAGTTGTTTACAAAACTTAAATAATAATTATATATTACACTAGATTAATTATTTATTAAAAAGGCAAATACTGAATGGTGGATTCTTCATATTTAGTTACCTTGTACGTTTGGTCGGTACCTTCGACTAAAACTGTGTCGCCTGCATAGACTTCGTCCACACCGTATTCATTGAGTCCGTTTTTCTGTTTAACTAATATTGGTAGTTTTACGTTGTTGTGCTGGTTGGAAATACTGTAGTACTGCCATTTACTACGACTTGTAAACAGGGGGCGACCCATAAGCGGAAGAATATTGTCTTTGGATGTTTCATTAAGAGGAGTAAGAATACCAACCTGACGATAAGCCGTGTTAACAGAACTGGTCGCTACATTAATTGGAACCGTTCCCAAAGGCACTGTAGAACCAGCACCACCAACAAAGTATCGTTCATCGCGTAATGGAGGATTGTATGGGTTTAGCAAAGGGTCTGAAACCAAAGAATTACCTAAACCTAATCCAAACGTGGAACCCATTGTCATGGGTAAGTTGTTATATGGAAAACTTGGCAATAAACCACCAAAATAACCTGCTTGACTGGGCTGTGTATCAACATCAACATTAACATTTATATTTTCCTGTTTATTTGACAAAGACATGTAATAGCATATTCCTGCAAATGCGACCAATAATAAAAAAACGGCAACATTGTCTAAACAAATAAATCCTGGCTGGCACTTTTTAATTCTCATTGTATGTATGCTTACTTTATCCAAATATTATTTGTATGCTTTATTATTTTTTTACTAAACCCATGAACTTGGTAATGTCTTGATTTTTGTTGGCACTATTTTTTAATGCTTTGATAAATGGTCCAAAGATAAGATCGCTTGTTGTTTTTTCTCTAAACTTAAGATTTTTCTTATTAATTTTCTCCAACAATTCGGCTTCGGTTAATTTATCATGCTTTGGATTAGTTCTTATAACTTTTTCATTTAGTTTAACCTGTTTTTGAAAGAAATTTAAAACTTTTTCCTTTTTTTGTTGTCTCATAATATCTTCTAAAGCCAAGGCAAACATTTGTGATAATGGATTATTCAGCTGATTGGTAATATAGTACCCATAGTCAATTTTGCATGTATTTGCATGTGCTTTAATAAAAGTAGGGGTATCAATACACTCTCCGCCCAGTATTTTTGGTGCGTCTTTTTTTGCCTTGCCTTTGAGTTCTGCGATGCGTTGCTTTTCAGGATTAATAATATATACAAACGGAATTCTGTCTCCTGATGTTGGTTTATTTCCTGGCTCTCTCTCGGCAATGCGGTCTGCCAACACTTTGTGTGCAATACGTTTTGGATTTTTGTAGGATGAGCCCAGAGACTTTGTAATGACTAATTGGTCCATGCCAATTTCTCCAGCCACTAATTTGGTAAGCGTTGTGGTAACAACATTAATTGCTGCAATCAAGTCTTTATCCATCATGATAACATCAGTAACTCGGCCCAACAAGTCTTTGGTAATAGGAGCCGAGTCACGCTTAACTGCTGCCCCGCCCATGTTATTTCGCTTGTGCTGAGTGCAGTCCTTCCCGTATTTTTCGCCAACATATCTTTTTTTTGAGGGAATAATAAACGGCCAATATGTTTTTTCATATTCAAAGTCGTGTGGCATTTTGAGAAACTTGGAAATTGTATGACATATTATTTGTGACAGTTCAATGGTAATTTTCACGCCGAGTTCGCCGACAATTGGGGTCTTAGTAACTGGGTTTCGGCAATTTAGTTTAAAGAATACTGAATCTGTGTCTCCATATACATAGGCGGGTTTAATAAGTACGTCGCCATCTTCCTTTGTTGACATAATCATGTCTTTTTCTCCGTAGCAGTCCTCGATGATTTTTTTGGCAAAAATAAGGCACTTTCTGCCGATGGCAGTGGTGGATGCCGCCACATCGGGCTCGTAAAATGTACTTGTCTTTGCTCCTGTTTGGCCATATAAAGAATTTGCTGTGACCTTGTATGCGTTCTGACGTTGATTCAGAATATTTTGCATAAAGGGGTCGGACTCACCAGGGATAAGCTTTCGTGTGTTCTTTCTGGCCTTGAGCAGTTCTTTTAAAATTGATGTAAAAT
>FUWD013232010.1_pt1 | contig 10146 bp, 22 predicted proteins | sample 1063281 | NCBI WGS metagenome assembly FUWD01 (sample SAMEA79048168, study PRJEB19326) | metagenome | biome: marine
ACTTCATCGGATGGTTTTACTCATGCTAATGCTCTAAAAAAGCTTTGCCAACTTTCTGGACTTGAAACCGAGGATGCTACCTTTGCAGCAGCAGACCTAGAACTTAGTGCTACGGTTAATTTGACAGTCCCTCAGTTTGATGAAAGTAGGTACTCTAGCTATCTAAATTACTGTGAGTTAATTACTAAATCTACATTGGGTTATATAGCTCCAAACAAGAACGGCAAGATTGAATACCATCTACTTAAGGCTCCTGTTCCAACTACCAGCATTACTGATTTAGATGTAATTGAATCAAGCCTAACAAGTTCAATTAAGTATTCTGACATTGCATCCTCTTTGACTCTAACTAATCCAAACGTTATAGATGAAACAGATATAACCTTGACCTCTATTTCATCTGAATCAAACAAGTCTAAATACCTGCATTCGATTACTAGTCACAAGCAACTAAGACATTGCCTAAATGATATATCGGCTAGAGCGGCTGCAATTGCCTCTGTGTATGCTCAAAGACAAATGGAGCATGATTTTTCTACAGCAACAAAGAATATAGATACTCTTTTAGGAGAAGATTTTAATCTTAATGCCACTGGTTCAATCGTTCCAGATGGCAAGGTGACTGATATAAAAAGAAATCCGCAAGTAACTACAATTAAAATAAACAATCTAAGAGGTCTATAATGACAGCAGAAATTAAAAAAAGACGCTTTGCAGAAGGTGTAATTGTAACTAACCCGACTGACTTAAATGTAGGCAGCGGAGGTGGTGGTAGCGGTGGAGTAAACTTAAACATTAACCCTAATGCTTCTTTGGCTTTGGATAATAGCGGCACTAATGATGTGGGTGATTGGCTTGATAGTGGTGCAGGTACTACCTTAAGCCGAGAGACAACAACCTTCCCCCTGGGAGATACTGTAACCTCTGCTATCAAGATTAGTTTTTCTGCTGGTACAGGAGACTATAGCTATATCAGGTTTAAGGTTCCTGAATCTGCAAGGAATACTCGGCTAGGATTTTTCCAATATATGCTAGCTACTGGCTACACTGCTGGCAGTTGCAAGATGGAAATATATAGTTACTCAGATGCTTACGTCACTGGTGAGGCTGAGGTAGCACTATCAACTGATGACTCTAGCGGTGATACTCTACTGCCTAACATTAATGGTCAGTTTAGATTTGCCTTTGATGCTGATGCTAGAGAATACTACGAGCTAAGATATATAAATGAAGGTGCAACAAGTGGATCTATTACTCTTAATGAAGTGACAGCAACACCTAGTTTGAATGTTGTTTCCAGTGTTCCCATAAGTGATTGGGAGTCATATACACCTAGCAATACTCAGGGCTTTGGAACTATTACTACTAATTTGTTACAGTACAGGCGTGTAGGCGACAGTGTTGAGATACGAGGCCGATTTACTGCGGGTACCGTTGCTGCATCGCAGGCTCAAATTGAACTACCTCTGAGCATAACCATTGCAGGAGCTGTGGCTAGAACTAGAGTCGGAAGTTGGACGAGAGATGCGGTTTCCGACACAAACATGGGAACAGTGCTCGGTACTGGGGGCGATACCTTTATAGCTTTTGGTAATCAAAATGGCGGAGTATCTAATCCTTTTAACGAAATTAATGGCAACAATGTCGTGGCCAACACACAGCAATTTACTTTAATTACAACACCTATACCAATAGCCGAATGGGCTGGTAGCGGTAATTATTATAATGGCTCTAGTGATCCTGAGTATGTTTATAACACCTCCACTTCTACAACTGTTTCAGACTCTACAAGTTTTGCTTACGGGACAGGAGGCGCCTTAGTTGGTGCTATAACTGCTGACTTAGAGCGCAGAGTAAAGTTTCTATCTCCAATAATGCCTTCTGACATAATCATTTTACAAATTAGTGCTGATGGCAAAGTTTGGGCAGAGGCAGGCGGTTTGGCAGGAATAAGAACAGTAGATAATTATAGGTTTGATGGGACAAGCAATATTGGTATCGGCATTCAAACAATACTAGGTAACCAAGATTCAGTTGATGTAAATTTCGGTCAATACAGGACTGGCACTACAACATCTTGGAATACTACAGATATATACTGGAGAGTAGTAAAATCTCGTGCAGGCTCGTTGTCAGGATTCGGGCACGCTACAGCTACGCAAAGTGGTTTGGTTAAGAAGAATAAAGTTCAGACTAAATATCTTGCTTTGGATTTGACGGACAATACCGTAGACATAGCTTCAATGAGATTTACGGGTCTGACAATAGGCAAGGCATATAGTCTCTCTATATACGCTTTTTTCAATAGTCTGGCGGCTGGCAATGTTAACGATTCTTTAGTAGCTAAACATAATGGCATTACTCTAATATCCAATGCTATTGCTGGCGAGGTGGATGCCTCAGATTCTAATTTATATTCTGCTATACTTCCCTATTTTATAGCTACTGCGACCTCAATAACCTTTAATTATACCGATGCTGGCGTGTCCTCAAGATTAATAGGAGACTCAAGCAGCACAAGTGAAACGCAAGCTACTCTTATAGAACTAAACAACTACGAAGAAACAGACGAATGGTAATCCACTATGGATAAAGAAACACAAAAAGACATATTAACGAGCGAATGGTAAGGAGATAATATGAAGTCATTAATACTAAGTATACTAAGCATATTACTGATAGCCGGTTGTTCTACTGAAGAACCTTCAGTTACTAAGCAAGATGATCATGCTGCACTGCAGGCAATGTATAGCCAAAAGCTTGCTGGTTTTACGCTCGGTGGCAAGCTTGATTGTGATAATGCTTTGTGGGCTGGTATCGCTGCTGCAGGAGGCTATAAGGTAGACTTATCTGAGTATCTATATCCCAACAACCAGCCACAGCGTAGGCCTAAGACACCTTGCTACCCTAATGATCTTAATGGTGATGGACAGCCTGATTCACGCTCGACTATCTCTAATGATATGCTAATTGGTTTAGGCTATGGCAGTTGGTATCAAAAAGACCTAGTAGCAAAAAGGATAATGGCCTTTGCTATTGCCAATAACGATATCATGGGTGAACCACTACAAAGACTAGGCGAAGTTATCTTTAAGTATAATGTGAAGAACGTATACAAGAGATCCCTAGGCCAGTCTGCACTTCCTAATGTTTATGTCTATCAAAAGCAAGATTATCAAAAGCATATACAGGTACTTCTAATGCTTTGGGATTCAGAGGTTACAAGGAGCATTGGTTCTAGTGAGCTAGATAAGATTAAAAAATACTCAGATGAATACCCTGATGATGTTTTGTTCCTTACTGCAAAGTCGATATATTCTGGTACAATGAATCTAGCGATAACAAAACTATTAAGCGGAACTAACCCCTCCTCGTATGTGCGAGGTGACAAGTCTTATGCTACTGCCAACTGGCTACTAGCAGCAAGGCTTGCGCTTAAATACTCAAAGGAGACATCATGGGCAAGGTATCGGTACAAGTAGAAGTTCCAGAGCAGTTTCATCAATTACTATTAGCAGCTATGGATATCGTATTAGGTCTTTATGTTCCCCTCAGTGATGGTGTGGACATTAGTCGACTTAGACGATATAGCTAAGATAGTTCCAGAAGCACTAAAGGTTCTTAAAAACTTTAGCGGTGCTATCAGTGACGTTGAAGGCGACAAGGTTGGAGCGGCACTATCAGCTGCTATCGCAGTAGATTACTTAATTGATGAACTTAAGAAACTTCAACAGGGGTAGTGCTATGATCTTTTTACAAATAATTGGATTCTTGTGGTCAAATAGAAAACTAATTATTCAGATAGTACGCATAATTAGGGACTTGTTTGATAACAAAGATGATGCCAAAGCATTCTTGCAGTCTGTAGCTGATGATCAAGATAAGCAAATGATCTTTAGAGCTAAGATTCATGAAGCAAAAAAAGCTTGTGAGTAACCTTCTTGACAACGGTACGATTAAAATAGTGACAGCAGTTATCGGGTTCTTTGCAATTGCAGGCCTGATAGCTGCTGAATCTGCTTGGAAAACTAACATATCTAGAGATGTACAGCAGATTAAACGATCACTAGATATGTTAGAATCATTTGAATTAGTTGATAGGCTTAAGGGTTTAGAATCCAAAACCCAAAGCAGATGGCATAGACATAACATGATGCTATGGCAACTTGAGACTGAGAAACTAAATCCTAAGTGGCATGGCGCAGATATAGACCCTTAAAAAGGAATATCATCTAATGCAGGATTAGTGTCCTGATCCGGAATATCTTGTTCATTTTGAATTGGTTGCTGCTCAGAAGACTTCTGGTTAGAATAGTTCTGTGGAGCATATTGCTGGGGTGCTTGTTGTTGCTGAGGAGGTGCATAGTGCATACCCATATTTGACACTTGGCAACTAGTAGCTACTATCTTTGTAAAGATCCTACCCTTATGGTTGCTGCCTTTTACATAGCCTTCAATCTTAATCTTTGATCCTGGCGCCAGCATACTTACTTCGCCCAAGGTTTCCATACACTTCTTGCTTGGCTCTACACACACAGCAAAGGAGGTAGGCATGTGCTGACCTGACCAGCCAGTTTCTACATAGCCCTGGAGCTCAACTTTGTGAAACTTCCTGCCATCTTTCATTGGAATGTACTCACTGACTACATTTTGTAATGTCATTAACCCTGAAACGTTTAGCATATAATTATCCTTTTTGGGTGGTTTGCATTTTCTTTTGAATAGCCGCTACATCTTTAAAAAGCATTGCCTTGCAGTTGGTAGCTAGTAGCTGCTCAACTTGTGCTTTCTCTTCTAGGGTGTGATAGCTTTGCTCGGCCCAAGCAACCACTTCATAGCTTCCATAGTTGTTGTCATTTAGCTTTCTAGCAATTCTATAGCCTACTTTGCCTAATTCATTATCCATGGGGGTAACTCCATTTTGTGAGATTCGTGATATATGGTGGGAAAATCTTGTGTTTTATAACAATCAGCAAAGCTTTGAACGAGGTTGTCTATTTTCTTCTCTGGAAACTCATCTATATAAACTAAAGATGATTCATAACCTGGACTAACTGACTGAAATAGCCAAGATCCGATATACCTAACCGATTCTAGCTCTGGCATCTCACGTACTGCCTTTAAATAAAAGCCCATTTGAAGCCAATAGCCGTCTGATATTTGTCTCTCGACCGAGAAGTTTTCAACACCTTTAGAAGTAGTCTTAAGATCCGAGATACCAAACTGTTCAGATATCATATCAAACCTAGCCTTAAGCTTTAGGCCTGTAGCTTTGCATGTCCAAAAAGCTGATACTTCTTTGTAGGAATTATCTAAGATGGTCATGTATGGCTTATGGGATTTAATTAACAGATCAATTTGAGTAATATTTTGGTTATCCCAATAGTCCAGAACATCTTTGCCGCAAGTTTCACTGTCTTTTTTAAACTGATCCCAAGCTTCCCTGCAGCCACCATTAGCCTTAAGTTTGGTTTTTGACCCACTAAATTGAGGTGTGACAAGATACTTATCATCAAACAGGTGAGGCTCAAGTACCTTCGTGTGTATAGCTGACCCCATGGTCATGGCTGGTGTCTGCGTTCTAGGCATTGACTTTCTTATCTTGTACCTGAGAGGACTAACTACAAAGTCCCTTAAGAGCTAGAGTTCAAACCTGGTGCCGCAAAGTACCAAGTATCGGGTATATTGTATAAGCCATTTAGACGGTCATCTCCTATTAGATCTTCAAAATCTTGTTTTGTGATATTCTGCACTGGAAGCATTTTGTGCCCTCGTTAGTTAAAAAAGGTATATAACTCTTATGTCTAAAATGTACACTAAAAACTTCAGTTTTGAAGAACTTAACTGTAAATGTGAAGCTTGTATTAGCCTAATTAATGATCAGCAGATGAGTGTATTATTTATGCTTAAACTACAAGCTGTCAGAGATGAGCTATATATGCCTATGAAAATCACATCAGGTCATAGGTGTAAGGCTCATAATGCCAGCGTAGGCGGTAGTGGTGACTCTTACCATGTATCAGGCAGGGCTGCAGACGTTCAAAGCTTAGGATTGACGTATAACTCTGATCTAATTCATCTTGCTAGCAGAGTTGGTCTTAATGGAATTATAATATATAAGAACTTTATACACCTAGATGACAGATTATATTCGGACAGAATCATTTTGAGAGGTTCTTATTAATGTTTAAAGTCTCATTTTTCATTCCGGTAAAACCAGTACGCTGGTCGGTAAGCTGTTTTAATAATATTATGTATTCCCCTCCAAAGCTAAAAGCCTATCAAAAGCAGATCATTCCTATAATTAGAGCTAACTGCAGAACTGCTATCAGCAAAGGACCTTTTGAGGGTGAGCTAGTTCTAAGGGTTATAGTTTATATGCCTAGAGGTAAGACAGTTAAGAGAGAGTTTCATACCGTCAAGCCTGACACGACAAACCTGGTTAAAGCAGTTGAAGATTGCTTGACAAAAGCAGGTCTAATTAAAGATGACTGTCAGATCATTCATCAAATTAATTCAAAGGTGTATGAAGTAAGTGGCCGGGTAGGTACTTATATCGAGCTATTTAGTCCAGATGCAATTGAACTATCTGCAGCTATTACTCAAAGGTTTATAGAGCCTTGTTAAGCTGTTTTGGCTTAAGGCTTTCAATTGCTATTCGGACTACTTTGGACCTTGATACTTTTTGTTCGCCTTCAACCGATTCAATATGATCTCTGATTGTTTCGATGTGCTGGTCATAAAGAACGATGATGTATCTTTTACCCTTCTCTTTGGCAGCATTGTCTTTGTGTCCCCATCCCCCCAGTAATGCGGAAGAACTTCTATTCTTGCTGTTGGACATAACACCCTTTTTAATTCGTGAATGAAGTGAGCGTCATTGCCAATTGACTTAAGATATTTAAGGCCTCTTAATTCATCTGGCCAATAGACTGGGCAATCTGGGTTATATATCTTTTCGTCTTTATCGGCAATTATAACTGTATAGCCTAGTTCTTTTGAGAAGTATCTTTGCATCTACGCATCTTTCTAATTACAAACCTTTGATCTTCTATAGCCAGAGCAATCTTTTTGCATACGGGACAGGTAAGCTTATCTATATTTTTACTAATGAAAGCATAGGGCATTAAAATCACTCCGCATAACGCCCTATTTTTGTAACATCTGTCGTGCACAACATTCATAGTGATTCCTTTTAGATAATTATCTCATTTTTACAGCACCCTTAACAAACCTTGCCCTTAAGAAGTTCCTACCTGCAGCAGCAAAGGCCCTAGTTTCAGCGCCACAAGGATCAATTAGCTTTGCACTAAAAAAAGACAGTTCATTTTGAATCATTCTCTTTTCAATCTGGCTTATCCTTTCAATTAGTGAAGTCGATATAAGCCTTGCATCGGTGTCCTTAATTGCTTGCTTTAGGTAGTTAACTTGAGCCCTAGTTAAGTCTAGGTTTTTAGAGAAACGATAGAGCAATATATCTACACCTTGCGTAGGTAGCTGTTCATTGTAACTATAGGTTAATATAGTGTCTTTTATATATCTAAGCATTATGTGCCTAAAAAAGGTATATACTTTTTATGTGAGTTGACTTATATATATTGCCGATGAGAAAATTTGTAAACAAGATAGTTATTTTAAGTCAGATAACTCAAATACACAAAAGAGCTAGTCATCTAGACATAGCTTACTGCCTGTTTTTAGCTGATCAATTTAACATTGGCCCGCTAGGTAAACTCTATCTCAAGATTAGATTGCATTTTTCATAACAGTTATACTTCCCTTATGGGGGTAGTTATGAATATAAACTTTAATTGTATCTGTTTTGGTACGGGCACTATTGCAATTTATTTAGGTAAGAAGAGATTAAAGCAGACAGAAGCGCAGTGTCCTAGATGTGCTCAGTCGGAGGACAGATGCAAGAAGTTCAGGAAATTAAAGACAATGCAGATGCTGGGATGGAGAATAGTCGAGGGACAGAACTAAGTCAGGCATTCAATGAGGGTTTCATGCAGGCACTAGACCAAGTTGCATCAGACATAGATCATCTTGCTAGACTTAATCAGCATAAGCTAACCAATTATCTAGTCTATCTAGAGATCAAGTCAAACGTCCACAAAGCACTACGTCAAAACGGATACCGTAAGCCAACAGATATATCAAAAGATCAATCTGATTATCAGGCTTTTATAGACTCTGTTGTTAGGGGAATCTAATGAAAAACAAAATTACTCTCACCGGAACTTGTACTAACTGCCTTGAAAATATGTGGTTTGACTTAGATCTTATAGACAAGGACTTGCCAATGGCAATGATTGCCGATCTTGACTGGATATGTGATGGCTGCTTTGACCTAAAGTTAGCTGACTCTTATGCGGATTTTAAACTGCAAGAACAAAGAGATGAGGGCTAATGCAATCAGAACACAAAGAGTTTTTAGAATCACCCCAGATGCAAAAGCTCCAAAGCCAAACGTGGAGTAATGCTCATTCTGTGGACTTTGATAAGGCTACTGTCAGAAAGCTAGTACAAAAATATTACACAAGTTTAGAGGAATTAAAGAAAATGAGGGGTTTGAATGACTAGAAAAGTTTTTAAAATGACGCAAGAAGATTATGACAAGCTTATGAAGGCGTGTGAGTCAGTACCGCTTATCATGCTAAATTGTGGAATGCCAAGGTCTATGCAAGAAAATGCTAACGACGCTTGGTGCTCGCTTGGGGATAGAATGGGTTTTGACGGAATGACTGTCAAGCCCGGCCAAAGCAAATTAGAGTTCACCGCTATGGAGGTGCCAAAGTGAGTATAAAGCACATAGGCGAACACCATTGGTATATCTCTCTTGATTTGCAGTGTCCCTACTGTGATGCAGGGTTTGACATAACTGATATAAGCGGTTTTGCAGATGACATTCTTGGACCATCTCAAATATGCGAAGCGGTTAAAGATTGTAAAATAGAATGCCCTTGCTGTTATCAGGATTTTACATTTGATATAGGAAGGGGAATGTAATGAAGAATAGCAAAATAAATGAATTAATCGCTGAACATATTATGGGCTTGGAATTAGATCGTGGAGAAGATGGCACGTACGATGCTGTTCACATCTATAAAATAGAACCTATGTATGTATGTAGACCTGTTCCCGATTACTGCAACGATATCAAATTAGCGTTTGTTCTTGTGGAAAAAATCGGTGATATCAAAATATCAGCTAATACAACAGGCTATTTTCAAATTGATTATATTGACGGCTTTTATCACGCAGGCTGGGGATTTAATACTAATTTGCATAAATCATTGCCGATGGCGATTGCATTGGCAGCATTAGAAGTAATCAAAGCGAGAGGTATTGAAATTGACTAACACAAAAAAAGATTCTTGGATGAAAGAATTTAAATACGAACCTAACGACTTTTATGTACCTATCGAAGTTGAGAGTTTTACTAGAGAAAACAACCAATAAAAGGAATTAAAATGACTAACTTATTGTCGTTTCATAACGATCAAGCAATCAAAGACAAATATGTAGATAGAGTAAAAGCACATCAAAAGGCTGATGAAATTATCAAAGGTAGCTATTGGGAGGAAGGCAAAGGGTGTGGTGTTGGATGCACTATTCATAGTAGTGATCATAAAGCTTATCAAACCGAACTTGGTATTCCAACATGGTTAGCACATTTAGAGGATGAGATTTTTGAGAGTTTAGCTACTGAAGATGCTAAGTTTTTCCCGCTGCAGTTTTTAGAATCTATTCCTGTGGGAGTTGACCTAGAACGCGCTAAAGCACCTTTTTTAATTTTTGTGTTGGAAGGCGCTTTAAAAACTTTTGACAATAGTGAATACAAAGATTGTGCTGACAGTGTCAAGGAGGTCATACACCTGTATAGATCTGGCTGTACCGAACTGCCTAGGTTTTCTGCTTCTGCTTATGCTGCTGCTTATGCTTCTGCTGCTGCTTCTGCTTATGCTTCTGCTTATGCTGCTGCTGCTGCTGATGCTGCTGCTGCTGCTGATGCTGTTCTGCTGCTTCTTATGATGCTTCTTATGATGCTTCTTATGATGCTTCTTATGCTTATGCTGCTTCTACTGCTTGTGATGCTACTTATGCTCGCACACACACTATAAAAACTTGGCGATGAGCTACTAA
>FUWD013232282.1_pt1 | contig 10144 bp, 10 predicted proteins | sample 1063281 | NCBI WGS metagenome assembly FUWD01 (sample SAMEA79048168, study PRJEB19326) | metagenome | biome: marine
TAAGGAACATGGCATAAACCCTGCTTCAGGGTGCTTAACCCAAGCCGTAACCATCTTAATATTGTTCGCACTTTATGGTGTGATTCGTAAGGTTACTACTTTGGAAAACGTTAGTGAAATAAACGACCTGCTTTACTTTACCTTCTTGAAATTCAAGGAAGGTGTTGCCATTAACACAAAGTTTCTGTACTTAGATTTAGCTAAACCCGACCCCTACTTTATTTTCGCAATTTTGTCTGGAGGACTTCAGTTTTTGGCGTCCAAAATGACCATGGCTTTTGCAAAAATCGGCGAAAAAGCAGCAAAAGAGACTCCCGAAAAGACAGATGATATTGCTTATAATATGCAACAGCAAATGCTCTACACAATGCCCATAATGAATGTTATAGTAGGTGTAACCCTGCCTTCGGGAATAGTTCTCTACATGGTTACTGCCACACTTTTCTCCATAGTACAGAACATCCTTTTAAATGGTTTTGAGGGTTTGGAGCCCTTGACTAGTTTAGTTAAAAAATGGAAGAAAAAGTAGAAAAACTTAAGAATATACTAGAGGATCTGTTTGCGCATTTAGATATTGATCCAAAATTTACGATAGATGATTCTCAGGAGGGAACTCTGTTCGCAAAAATTTGGGATGGGGACCTGAGTTTCTTAATTGGTTATAGAGGACGGTGCCTAAATGCCTTGAAGCATTTTTTGAATTTGGCCTTAAATAAAGATATCGAAGACGATAGCACTTGGGTTCACGTGACCGTTGACATTGAAGGTTATCTGGATAGAAGAAAGGAGCGCATTGAAGAAATAGTGAGAAATCATATTGATAAAGTAAGGTTTTTCAGGAAAGAAGTTTCCTTACCAAACATGATTTCTTCCGAACGATTTATTGTGCATACCTATATCGGCGAATATCCTGATATAGACTCAGAGAGCGAAGGCACCGGCTTTAAAAGACATGTTGTATTAAAACTTGTTTCTAAATAAAATATAAGCAAAAATGAAATTTACCTGCCGTCAAGAAAATCTAGAAAGGGGCTTAAATCAGGTTTATAAGGCTGTTCCTAACAGAGCTGGATTGCCGATACTCTCGAACGTATATTTGCTGGCTCAAGATGGCCGTTTGCGCCTGTCCGCAACAAATTTGGACACCTCTATTACTACCCATGTAGGCGTTTCTATTCAAAAGGAGGGATCAATTACAGTTCCGGCAAAAATATTTCGAGACTTAATTTCTAATTTGCCCGAAGGTGTTATTAACTTTAATTTGGAGGATGGACTGCTTCACGTGCAAGCAGAAGATAGTAAGGCTGAGTTAAATACTGTGTCGGCAGAGGAATACCCGGAAATTCCCGTTATGGGAAACGATGCGGAGGTTTTAGAGATAGAATCCGCTCTTTTTGCAGACGCGGTGAAATCCGTTGTTTTTGCCGCGGCTACTGATACTATGCGCCCGATATTTTCCGGTGTGTATCTGTCCTTTGTGGACGGTCTTTTGAGTGTAGTAGCTTCGGATGGTTTTAGACTCTCAGAAAAAGTACTTACGCTAGACGTTCCGTTTTCAAAGACCTTTTCGGTTGTAATACCGGCAAAGACCCTGTTAGAAGTAGCCAGACTAATTGTATCGGAAGTACCTACAAAAATTGCTCTGGATGAGCGTGCTAACTTAGTTTTGTTTTCAAATCAGGACACAGTTATTGCAACTAGAATACTCGAGGGTCAGTTTCCTGATTACAAGAGCATCATTCCAAAGGGACACTCCTTGGAGGCCGAAATTTCCTACGGAGATCTCTTGGAGGCCGTACGTTTAGCAGATGTTTTTGCACAAGAAGTCGACAGTTCTGTGAAAATCCATTTTAACCCGAAAGGCGTTATTTCCGTCTCCTCCTCTTCTCCTGAGTCCGGGCAACAAACATCCTCTTTCAAAGCTACTGTGACTGGAGATGAACTGGATATCGCCTTAAACTCTAAGTATATTTTGGATTTCTTAACAAATGCCGGCACTGATAAGATCCGGTTTTGTACTCAAGACGCCCTTTCGCCGTGCGTTTTTCGTCCATTTGATACACAGGATTTCCTTCACATAATAATGCCTCGTCAAAGTAGAGACTAAAAAATGGATTCAGTACAAAAAGTAAAGTCTAGACTCGGAATAGCTGAGGTTGTGGGTTCTTATGTTGATCTAAAACGCTCAGGTAAGAACTATAAAGCCATTTGTCCTTTCCACACTGAGGATACCCCCTCCTTTATGGTTTCTCCGGAGTTAGGTATTTACAAGTGCTTTGGCTGTGGTGTATCCGGAGATATTTTTAGCTTCGTTCAGGAAATGGAAGGCGTCGGATTTTACGAGGCCCTAAAAAAGCTTGCAGATAAAGCGGGGGTTGAGTTGGAGGAAATTCCGAAAAACGAAACTTACAAATTGAAGAAACGCCTTTACGAAATAAATGAAAACGCTGTAAAGTTTTACTCTCATTTGTTGTTAAAACACAAATCAGGGAAGCGGGGTTTGGAGTACTTAAAAAAGAAACGAGGTTTAAAAGAATCGATTATTAAAGACTTCAAAATAGGATATGCTCCAAAAACATGGTCTCTGCTTTATGAGTTTTTAAGGAAGCAAGGATTCGACGCTAAGGATTTGGTAAAAGCCGGCGTGGTTATTCCAAAGAGAAAAGGCGGGGGTTATATCGATAAGTTTAGAGGGCGCGTGCTTTTTCCTTTGATAGACACTACAAGTAAAATTCAAGGTTTTATGGGAAGAACGATTTATGATGAGGGACCAAAATACCTAAACACCTCAGATACTCCTATATTCACTAAGTCTAACTTTGTCTACGGGCTTCATAAGGCCCGAATTCCTATTAAGAAGTTAGGAGCTGTTTTTGTAGAAGGACCTATGGATGTTATCAATGCTTTTCAAAATGGTATAGAAAATGTCGTTGCGCCCTTAGGCACATCCCTTACGCAAGGGCACCTAAAGCTTATTTCTCATTACACGCAAGACGTTACTTTCTGCTTTGACTCTGACGATGCCGGACTGAATGCAATAAAACGAGCGATATTTATAGCAGAAAAACTCGATTTAAATGTTAAAGTGGCAATGATTCCTTCTAAGTACAAGGATTTAGATGAGGTTTTAAAATCCGACCCCGATTTGGCAAGGGATATTTTGAGTTCGTCCGTTTCCGTTTACGACTTTTTTATTGCTTATGCTTTAACGAAATATGGTTCGAAAACGGCTCTGGGGAAAAAGAAAATAGTTGCCGAACTTTCCCCTATTTTTTCCAAAATTTCAAACAAGGTCATGCTAGACCATTATGTTAAGAAGCTTTCCAAAGACCTTGATATTTCTGAAAGCGCTATTTACTCTGTGTTTTCTTCAGAAGTTGCTCTCGAAGATGTTGCTAATGTGTTTGGCTCTGAGGGCCCCAACGTTTCCCTTAAGATAGAAAGTCCCCTTGACAACTTGGAATCATATTTTCTGTTCTTACTTTTAAAATTGGACGATACCGCTCAGATGCTCCCATTTCTGGAGGGAGATAACGGATCCTATTTTGTATCTCCCGAGACAGGCGTACTTTTTTCTAAATTAAAAGATTATGTTAGTTCCACCAGAAAGAAAAAACTTGATATCAAGGCTTTTGTTGATACAATAGATGAGCATTTGCGCAGTTACGTTGAGGGTCTATACTTATGGCAGGATTGGGAACCTTTGGTAGACACTAAAATACTTGTAGAGCTTGAGTCTGTGAGCACTCGTTTGGAAAAGAGATTCGCAAAAAAAAGTATTCGTCGGCTGAGTAAAGAGCTATCTTTAGCGGAAATGCAGGGAGATATGAGTAAGGTTAAGGAACTTATATCTAAGATAAAGGAGTACTCCGGAAAGATACGCTGAATTTAGAGTTAGGTAACACTTTCTAAAGGTTGAATAGGAATTTTAATGGCGAAAAAAACCACTAATAAAAAAGAAAATATTGTAGATCCCAAAGAGAGAGTTATTCAGAAACTCGTACTTCAAGGGAAGAAGCAGGGTTATTTGACTGTGACGGAGGTTCTTTCGATATTTCCCGAAGCGGAGGAGAATATTGAGGATATAGATAAGCTCTACAAAAAATTGGGTGATGAAAGTATAAATGTTTTTGATGTGGAGTCGGAGAAGGGAGAGGGCGACCTAGACGCTTTTTCGGAAGGAATTTTGGATAAGCTTAAGAGTTCAGGATCTCGTTCTACCGATCCCGTAAGAATGTACTTAAGGGAAATAGGGAAAGTGGATTTACTTACCGCAGAGGAGGAGGTTCGTTTAGCAAAAGCTATCGAAGATGGAGATGAGAAGTCTTTTGAATACTTAACGCGGGCAAATCTTCGCTTAGTAGTCTCTATCGCCAAAAAGTATATGGGGAGAGGTCTTGCTTTCTTGGATTTGATTCAAGAGGGAAATACCGGGATTGATGCGTGCTGTGGAAAAGTTTGATTGGCGACGCGGGTTTAAGTTTTCTACGTACGCCACTTGGTGGATTAGACAGGCTATAACAAGATCTTTGGCTGACCAGGCTCGTACGATCCGTATTCCTGTCCACATGGTTGAAACAATTAATAAGTATAAAAAGGTGGAGCGCCAATTGGAACAAGAAAAAGAACGGGCCATTACTCCGGCGGAGATTGCTAGAGAAATGGATATCGATATTGAGAAAGCCCGTCATATTGTGAAGATATCCCAGAAAACCGCGTCTATCGAGACTCCCGTGGGAAAAGAGGAAGATACGCGACTGAAGGCTTTTATTGAGGATAAAAAAGCTCTATCACCTTTTGAGGCAGCGAGCCAGGAACTTTTGAAAGGGCATATCATGGATGTTTTGGGTACTTTAAGCGCTCGTGAAAAGCGGGTTTTAGAATTGCGCTTTGGTTTGGTTGACGACCGCTCTCGCACATTAGAGGAAGTTGGGAAAGAGTTTGGCGTTACTAGGGAAAGGATCCGCCAGATTGAAGCGAAGGCCCTGAGGAAATTGCGACATCCGTCTCGAAGTCAAAAGCTAAAAGATTACCTCTAACAATATTTTAATCGTTTCTACTGTATAGAGTTTGTTGTTACTTCCGCTCTTTTATAAATATACACGTCAGATAAATTAACTAAGTTGGGCTTTGGTAACGTAAATTCTTTTTCAAGCACGAAGTATTTTGGATTTTCAACCGTGTTTTCAAATTCTTGCCATTTCTGTGTGTAGAAAGGGTATTTTTCCCGGACCTCTTTTCTTTTGAAATTGCGCATCGGCTTCGAAGATAAAATTATGTAGTCGTACCCTATTGGGCTGGGAGGAAAATCAAACCGGGCATTTTCTGTGCTGTAAACATTCGGTCTTTTTACCCGAATTCCTTGAAGTTTGTTCAGAGGGTCTAGGCCCTCCTCTGTTATCGCTAGTTTGTTTGCTTGTTGGGGAACGTTATCTCTAAGCCAAAGGTAAGCCTCTGATTTTGGGGTGTTTCTATTGAATTGCTTTAGTGTCAGTAATGGATAGTATAGATATGTTGGGATCGTGACTAGTAGGAGCCAGATAAAGGCCTTTTTGGAAATTAGTTTTCTAAGTTCTGCAAAACCTTTTGCGCTAAATATAAGGATAGCGGGGATTATTGGCAATAACCATCGGTCGACTTCCCTGGAGTTTAATGAAAAGAATGCGATGTAGATCAGGATATTTGCGAATAGAAAAAGTTGGAACGGGTTCTGGATTTTTTTGTGTACAAAAGTCTCAACTTTCCCATAAAGGGAGGTAACAAAAACAATTGGTGTCGCTATAGAAACCAAACTTAGTATGTATTTGAAAGGGTTGGAGTTTATGGAGTCAAAAACTATCCCCCCTTCCTTGAGGTACATTTCCAATATTCGGAAAACAAAATCTTTTATAAAAATGAGCGAAAAGGGATTTGATACCGCAAACCCGATGTAAGTTAAGAATAAGAATCCGAACAGACTTCTTGAGTCTTTTCTTTTTGTAAACAGGTAAATGAAAAGAGGCAGTGATAGGCCGGCGGTTATTTTCGTACCTATGGAGAAACCAAATAAAAGTCCTGTAAGCCATACAAAAATAGATTTCTTAGTATTACCTAGATAGTAACTCGCCGATAAAAAGAGTTAAATTTAGTAGAATGGTTAAGAAAATGTCCATGTTCACATAGTGGGAAAGTACAATAAATTTCCAATTTAAGGCTGTTAGAAAGATTAAGATACCCATTTCTATTTTCGAGATTTTTCCGAACGCACTTTTATAAATTTGTATTGTTATGGGAATTAGTCCAAGAGAGAGAACCGCAGTTATAATCCTTAAGAAAACGTAGATTGCCTGTTTATCGAAATTTATGGATAGTAGGTTTGCGGTTTTACTAAAGGCTATTGTGGCAAACGTTAGAGAGTATGTTGGAAACATTCCATAAACAAAGGATATTGGAACAAGCTTGTAAAAATACCTTTTCTTTTAGGAACGCTCTTTATTTGATAAGTGTATTTAACAGCCAGTTCCACGATTTCAGGTTCATCTGCATGAAAGCAGTGAGGAAGCCCAAAATTTATTGCGTGTAGTCTAAAGTAAAGACCAAAGATTATTATTCCAAGAATCGCTATTTTAAACGTGATTGAGAGGATTTTTTGCTTTGTCATTTTATGCTTCTCGTATTTTCTGTTTGTAGCTATCAACATTCGGTTGGCCAAAAGGATTCACCTTTAAAAGCTTTGCGAGGAGAAGTGTTTCTATCATTTTAGTTTCCATAAAAAAGCCCAAGGAGCTCTCATCTGCTTCTTGGAGGACAGTTGTTCTAAATGGAATGCCCTTTTCTTTATACGTTTCTTGGACTGCTCGGAGAATATTTTTCTGATACTTGTTTTCATCCTCTGTGATTATGAATTCATGTTGTACGTTTTGTTTGCCCCCAACGAAGTACTGTTGAAGTGAATGTAAATCTTTGGAGCCTTCAGAGATTGTTGGGAAAAGCCCTCTACCCTCTTTTCCCAAGCTCTCAGCTAATAATTGTTGGTACCAAAGCCCTAGTGTTTTTAGCTTCGGTGAAAAGATGAAAATGTTGTATATTTCTTTTCCTCTTTGATAGTTTTGAAAAACTTGATTCGATTGGCTTAGGGTTTCCACCGAACTTTTATTTAAGAGTTCTTGTCGCGCCACCATGGCTCCTTTCAGAAGTTCGATTATGTCGATTTTCGCTAGCGATAGAGGGAATAATCCGGCCGGAGAAAATACGGAAAATCTTCCACCAACCTCTTTGGGGATTTCAAGCATGGCCTTTTTTTCTTTTTGAGCTTTTAGTGCTAATTCCGAGTTTTTTCCTGTTATGAAAATTTCTCTGAATTGCTTGTTCTTAGGGAGAGATTTTCGCAGAATCTCATAGTTCTTAACCGTTTCGAATGTTTTTCCTGACTTACTTATTGTTATTACCGTTGCTGCTTGCTGCTCGTTCTCTAATTCTTCTACTAGAATTTGTATTTTTTCTAAGTTTATTTGGTCTAAAAAGATAAGTTTAGGGGCGCTTGCTCTTCTGTTTTCTAATACTTCATAAATTGCCCTTACCCCCAAGCTGGATCCGCCTATGCCGATAATTATAATGAGGTCTGTTTCCGGCGTTTCTTTCGCCACTTCCATTACGTGTTTCAAGTTGTTTTCATCAAAGGGAAGGTTTATGAAGGTTTCCGGGGAGAGGTATCCCTCAGACTTACTTATTTTCACAAGACTTTGTAGGTAGATTTGCAGGCCGGTTTCCAAAGGGTTTCGCATGTTTCAAGTATAACATTCAAGTATAAGGACTGTCCTCGGAGAGGGCAGTCCCCACTAAAAAGAAAAAAGACAGACTTCTCAAAGGATAGTCCTTGTTTAAATTAGGATTATTTTCCGTCTTTCTTTCCTTGACTCTCTCCTATCCATAAAGTAAAATGCCAGTTGTCTACGAATTGCCCATTGGTGATGCCGGATAGACGGCTCTCGAGGCAACAAATAGCAACAAACAGTATGAGTAACATAAAGAATCTAGGGAAAGTCTCCTGTTATAATTGTGGCGCCACTTTGGAAAAAGCGCAATTAATAGTTGTGACCGAAACTCCCTTGGCCCTAGTTGCCCATGCTACTTGTCCCGAATGTGATGCCCAGAGTATGGTAACCGTAACTCCTTCTGGAATTGGTAGTGTGCCCTTGGTTTCTGACTTAGAGCCCAATGAGATTAAAAAATTTATAAATATGGAGCTGATATCTTACGATGAGATTTTAGAGCTTCATAAGAAACTGAAGAAAACAACTATATGCAACTTAATGCAACAAAAAGAGAGGCGCTTGGTAAAAAAGCAAAAAGCGTTAGAAAAGAACGCAAAATCCCAGCAGTAATTTTTGGTCCTGACATTGAGTCTGTTTCTATTACGCTTGACTACCGCGAGTTCCTAAAAGCCTACAGAGAATGTGGTGAGACCGCTCTCATAGACATCGTTGTGGAGGGTACTAAAGACCCTTATAAAGTGTTAGTGAAGGAAGTTCAGGTACATCCTGTTGATTACGCCATTACGCACGTTGGTTTCCACAAAGTTAATTTGAAGGAGAAGACGCGCGCAGACATTCCGGTGATTATTGAAAACGAGGAAAATGTTGCGCTGGTGAAGAGCGGAGAAGCTCTAGTGTTAACACAGTTGAGCGAAATTACAGTGGAGTCCCTACCAACAGATTTGCCGCATGAGTTTGTACTCGATGTTTCGGGTTTCGCAGAAATAGGGGATGTTATCACAGTGGCTGATCTTTTTTATGATCACGAAAAGGTTGAGATAGTAGATCATGATCCGGAAGATGTTGTTGCTACATTGGATTACGCAACTATTGAGGAGGTTGAGGAAGAGGAGGTGGCTGAGGAGGAGCTCATCGAAGGTCTTGAGGCAACGGAGGAAGTTGATGAAAAAACTACTGATGGAGAAACTGAATCAACGGATGAACAGAGCACCTCAGAAAAAGCAAAATAGCAGCTACGCTTGATTTCGAGTTCACATATACTCTACCAAAAATACTCAGCACAGCAAGTTCTTTTATAGATTGAATTTCTTCTCACATGTTAAGCTGTAAAAACGAAAGCTATTTTTCTGGCCATTGCTCAACTATCAGAGGGACTTCTGACCCTTGAATTTCCTGCCAAATTTTCTCTGTTGTAAAAGGCATAAATGGATGGAGAAGTTTTAGACAAGTTTTGTATGCTTGATCTAAAATAATCAGCCCTTCACTTTTGTCCTCTCTATTTTTAACTTTCTCAATATAGCTATCAGCAAGTGTGTGCCACATGAATTCGTAAATAGCGTTTCCCGCGTCTGCTAGGCGGTATTTCTTTATATTTTCGTTTACATTTTCCACTAGCCCTTCTAAATCTTCTAGCATTTCTCTGTCCTGTTTCTGTAGTTCAATATTAGATTCTCCGTTATTTTGATGTATTCCTTCATCTTTTTTCATCATTTCTATAAACCTAGCCATATTCCAAATCTTGTTCGCAAAGTTTCTGTAGCCTCTAACTCTTATCTTCGCTCAAAGCAGTTTGTTTAGCGGCGGTATTACTCTCCCACGATAATTCCCATTCTTAAGGACATCAGCTCCATATTTTTCTACAAACTCCAGAGGATCGATAGCGTTTCCTTTACTCTTACTCATTTTTTTACCGTGTTCATCAGTTATCGTCCCGTGTATGTATACGTTTTTGAAGGGAACTTTTCCTGTTAGATACAAGCTAAACATGATCATTCTTGCTACCCAAAAAAAGAGAATATCCCACATTGTGTCCAAAAAATCTGTTGGAAAGAATTCTTTAAAATCTTTCCCGTTAGGATAGCGTAGTGTTGTTAACGGCCACTGTCCAGAGCTAAACCATGTGTCAAAGGTATCCGTTTCTTGTATATATTCTTCTCCGGGGGATTCTCGTGATATTTTGTAAGTTGCTTCAATGGGCGCAAATTAATCTTTGTAATGACTCCTTAATATTTTCCAGCCCATATTTATTTATTAACTCTTTAATTTTCCCATCATGGGAAACGCCCTTTTTATCAAGAAAAGTAACAAATATATCAGGGTTTTTTTCTACGGAATACCAAATTGGTATTTTAATTCCGAAGACAAAGTTGTCGACTAATTGGCCAATCTCG
>FUWD013175872.1_pt1 | contig 10142 bp, 11 predicted proteins | sample 1063281 | NCBI WGS metagenome assembly FUWD01 (sample SAMEA79048168, study PRJEB19326) | metagenome | biome: marine
AATTATGACTGATGCAACATCATCTGATTCATTCAGGGGATTTTCTATGCACTTATTAGTAATTGATGAGACTGCATTTATTAGACCAACAATTTGGAATGAATTTGAAGATTCTATTTTTCCATCACAAGGCGCTTTAGCGTGGAAAAAGAATATATTAATTAGTACTAGTAATGGTATGAATCATTTTTATCAAATTGTTAAAGGTGCAAGAACTGAAACAAACGGTTATAAAATATATGAAGTTAATTGGCGAGATGTACCAAGATTTAATATTGATGGTTCACCAAAAGATCCAGATGTATTTAAAGCCGAAATTATAGCTAAATATGGTGAAGTTTATTTTGCACAAAATTATGAATTAGCATTTATAGGATCATCACATACATTAATTCCAGCAGATTCATTAAAAGAATTTGCAGCAGAAGAACCAATCAGAAAAATGTCACCAGGTTTAAATGTTTATAAAAAACCAGAAGAAGGACATAAGTATATTTTATCTGTTGATCCTGCTAAAGATGGAAAAGATGCATTTGCTGTTCAAGTTATTGATATAACAGATATGAATTTTGAACAAGTAGCTAGTGGTCAATTTCAAATTGATTATCTATTAATGCCTGAATATTTAGTTGAGTGGGGAGAATGGTATAATTTTGCATTTATTATTATTGAAAATAATGAAGGTGCCGGACAAAGTATTGCTGATTCTTTATATAAATCTTATGACTATGAAAATCTTTATTTTGATGTTAAAACAGATAGTGCAAGTACAAATTTAACAAAATTAAGAAAAAGATATCCTGGATTTAGAACTACTCCAAAATCTAGAAAATTAATTCTAACAACAATGAAAACATTTATTGAAAATGGAAGATTAAAAATTAATGATAAAAAAACTATAGATGAATTTTATACATTTATTTTAAGAAATGGAAAATATCAAGCAGATGAGGGTTCACATGATGATGCTGTTATGAGTTTAGCAGTTGCATTTGCACCATTTTGTAATACTAAAAACTTCAGTGATATGAAAAATTTAGTTAATGTTTTATATAAGAAAGTTGATGATGAAAAAAATAAAATTGATTTATCGGAAATATTTTCAATAGGTGGATTTGATGATGGAACAGATATGAACCAAATGTATGGAATGCAAAATGGACATATGTCTGATGAGTTTGGTGGAGTAGCTAATTATTATGATACATTAAATTTTAATAATTTTGGGGAATAAACCCCAGAATTATGCTTTGTGTTTTCTAACTTTGTTAGGATTTCTTTTAGCTTTTTTTCTATAAATTTTATGAACTCTTGCTATTCTAGCTTTATTTTTTTGATAATATCTATGAAGCAATTTTGATTTTCTTTTTCTATCTGCAACATGTTTTTTCTTTTGTTGATCTAATTGTCTTTTTTTAGTATCAAAAAATTTAGTTTCTGAAATTTCTTCTTCGGCATCTTCATATTCAGCTGCATCAAAATCTGTAACTTCTAATTCTTCTAATTCTTGTGATTCATTTGTTTTTTCTTTTTTGTTTTTTCCTGCTTGATTATCACAAATACCTTTAGCAGCATTTTCTTCATTTTCTCTTGGATCTTCTGGATCTGTTTTTCCACATTTTTGTAAATCTACAGCTTTTTCAGCACTTTTAGCAGCTTCATCTATATCATCATAATCATCATCTTCAAAAGAATCATAATCATCAGTTTCATCATTATACATAATATAATCATATATAACATTTCCAATATCTTCAATTTCATCATCTTGTAAATCAGAAATAAATTCAATTAATTCTTCTTTTGTCCAAGGAGTATTATCTTCAAAGTCTTCTAAATCTATATTACTTTCAGCAATATCTTCTGCATCTTGAATTTCTTCTACTTCAGCAATTTCAGCAACATCTTGAATTTTAGTACCTTTAGTAATATTATTAATATAATCTTTAAATTCCATTTTTTATCTCCTTATGCTTTAACAGATGCTTGTCTGTTATGTTGATATTTTTTTGCAAGTAATGAAAGAGCATGATTTGTTGAACCACAACCCCATTTACCAGATTCTTGTTTTTGTGCAGCTAATTTTCTTTTTCTGCATTTTTTTCTCCAAGCATTTTTAATTTTATTCATTTTTTTAATTCTTGGATCTCTTTTCTTTTCTTTAGCTACTTTTAATCTTTCAGCTGCAGAAACTCTTCCTCTTTCATTTATTTCAGATTCAGATTCTTCAAGTGCTTTTTTAACTTCTTCAGGAGTTGCTCCATCATCAATTACATCTTTAATTTCTTTATCGCCTTCAATTTCATGAGAAGAATCATCTTCATCACCTATTGCTAATGGATCCATCATTATTGATGAAAGAACATCCATAAGTTCAGCAAATTCATCTTGTTCTAATCCTTTAATAAAATCACAAAGTTCTGCTTTATCATCATCTAAACTTTCAACAAGTACAGTAGCTTGAGATTTTTCTAAAAGTAAATCAGTAAATATTTTCATTTTTTGCTCTTTTTGCATTTAATTCCCCTGTTTATAATTATAATCTATTTATATAAATCATAAATCAGAAAAATCAAAATCATCTAATGCTGAAGTATTATTTAATGTTCCAGTACTTTCATTAAAATTTAAAGCTGTATCTATTTCTTTTGGCAATGCACTTACTGCTGAATTTCCTGAAGAAATTAATAAATCTGCAAATCTCATTTTTTCATAATCAATTCCAACAGACCAAGAATCAGTTCTACCTGTAAATCTATTTTTAGTAACTTTAAAAATATATTCTTTTTCTCTTTCATTTCAGGTGTTTGTAATAACAATAAAATAAAGTCAGCTGTTTGTAAAATACCAGCAGATTCTGCCATTGAACTATTATCAGCTTCAAGATTATTAATAGCTCCTCTGTTTAACTGAGCAGGAGAAATAATTGGAATATTTTGATCAACAGCAATTGCTCTAACTTCTTCTGCAATACTCTTTAAATAAATGTATGGACCTTGAATAGGAGAAACTCTATCTGATTTCATAAGACCAATATAATCTATCAAAACTGTATCAAATGTAATACCTTTTTCAATTCTATAAGAATCTAATAAACCTTTAAGCATAATTGGTGAAAATACACCAGGTGCATATTCTTTAGCATAAAATTCTCCAACTGTATTTTTAATGTTATTATAAGCATTAAGAATAACTGCATCATCTAAATCTTTAAATTGATTAATTGGTAAATCAAGAGCATTAGCATCTATTCTTTTTACTGTTTCAAAATCAGACATTTCTAATGTTATTAAAAGAACATTTTTCTTTTGAAGTAAAAATGAACTTGCTAAATCACAAAGTAAAAGTGATTTTCCAATTCCAGGAGGAGCTGCTAATATTGATAATGTTTTAGGTAAAAATCCAGCACCAAGTCTTTTATCAAATTCTTCATGTTTAGTAGTTAAGCCAATAAGTTTTCTTTTATAGTATTCAATACGCTCATGAATAGAACTAAATGAAAGACCAAGATTAGTATCAGCTCTTATTTTTTGAGCTTCCTCCATCATTGCATATGCTTTCATTTGAAGTGGTTCAGAATTTTTAGAAATTCCTTCTGCACCAACCATTAATGCAGATGTAATTGCTGATTTTTTAGCAAAATCAACTGTTTGTTTAATAAGAAAATCTTCATTTGTAATAGGATCTTGTGGTTGAATTCTTTTTAATTGATATCCTATTAATCCTCTTAATTCGCTATTTGAAATATTTTTAACATCAGTTATTATTTCAGGAAGATTAGGTGCTTTTGAATAATCTAAGTAATATTTTTTAATTATTTTAAATAATTCTTTATTTGCTATATTAGAAAATGACTCCTCATTTAAAAATCCACATGTTACTCCTAAGAATCTATTATTAACTAATAAATTCTTTAAAAGTATTTCTTCAAAATCTATATTCAAATTTGCCGATTGTTCCATATTATTCCTTTACTCATTTGTTCTATTTGCTACAGTTGCTGTATTCTTCTATTGATGTTTTAATTATATCATCTATTTGTTTAAATTTTTCTACTATTGTATCTAAAGAAACATCTTCTAAATAAAATGAAAATGAATGCAAATGTCCTTTATCACTTCCGTCTAATATTTTATCTTTAATTATTTTAACTAAATCGTCTGGATATCCATCTGATCCTTTTTTAAATCTTAATCTTACTAATCCATAATGTGCAGCACAAACAAATACTTTATTATATTGTAATTCCCATTCTACATAATTATTAAAATATTCATCAGTAAATGAAAAAGAAATATCTTTTCTTGGATGAATAATTAAATTTTTCTTTTACTTTTTTCATATGAAACTTCAGCTTCTTTATAAAAATTATTACAAGTTTGTAAAAAGTTAGAAGGCAAATTGTAATTGTTTTGAATAAATGTATTTAAAAGATTAAATCTACCTTGTGTCCAAAAATAATTATTAAGATTTTGAGCAACTTTAAAAAATTTATTTTCATCTTGCCAAATATCATATATATCAATAATGTTTATTATTTTTAATAAATTTGTATTTGTTATATTAAGAACTTCTTGTGTTATTTTTGAAGCAGATTTTGTTTTGTCCCAATGAATTTTAAATAGTGGAGTTTCAATTCCATCCCAAAATCCTTCAGAATATTCATGATGATCTATAAAAATAGTTTTAATTTTAAATTCTTGCGTTACTTCTTTAAGTGCAAGCAATAAACTTCTTTTTTCTGTAAATGAAATATCTGTTATAAGTAATAATTGAATTTTTTCTCTATTTTGTTCAATTCTATCGATAATTTCATTTACTTTAAAATCAAAATCCTTATAATTAGTATTATAAAAATCTATTTTTGAAAGTTTTGAAAATTTATCTAATATACATAATTGACATCCAAATGCATCTAAATCATTATGTGATAGTGATAAAATCATTTATTTGCCTTTATGTCTGAAATTCTATTAATTTCTTTAATGTCTTCTTTTGTTAAAAATTCTAAATATTCTTCTGCTTTTTCATATGAAATATTATAATGAATTGCAACTTTTTCAATTTGTTTATTATCTTGTTTCTTTTTGCCCACATAAGGAATATATGATATTCTTCCTTTAATAGATTGCTGAATAAAATCATATTGTAATTCAAAAGGAATATCATTATATATATTTAAAAAATTAGCAGCTTGAATGGTTCCAGTATGATTTCCTAACCATTTTCTAAAAATGAAAGGAGATATTTTTTTCATTTCACTTTCTGTTGCTTTTACATTTGTTAAAACTGTTGCCATCGCTTTAAACATTATTATCCTTTTTGTTCAATCTGTGTATTATATTTATTATGCCTTAATTGAGCATTGCATCATTAATTCAGTACAGCATGCTGCTAAATTAAGATTTTTATCAACTGCTCTTGAATCCATATCTTGGTATTTTGCAAGAATCATAATACTTTTTGGAAGCATTTCTTTTTCAAAATAAACATTAATATTTTTATATAGCCAAGAATAAAAACTAGCACAAGCAGTTATATTATTAATATTTTCAATAACTTCTTTGAATTTTTTACCTTTAATACTTTGCATAACATTTTCAAATTTTGAAGCACTATTTAATTCACCTGGTGGAATAATTAATGTACCAGAAATAGAATATTTTTGAAGTGTTCCAATCATACTTCTAATACTAGGATAATGCGAATTGATTACTTGAATTATATCTTCTTTGTTATATGTTTTTTTCTCATACTCTAAAATAAATGTTAATCTTTCAAATATTTGTTTGACTATATCTTGTTTTTTAAATTCATCGTAATTAAATACTTCAAGTCTATCTAATAAAGGATCAATAATTTTTTCTTTATAATTTCCAGTAAAAAGAAATTTACAATTAGAACTAAATTCATCTAAAAATCCTCTAAATGCTGCTTGACCTTGTGCAGAAAAGTGATCCATCTCGTCCATTACTACTATTTTTGGAGCATCATAAAATGATTGTGAACTAGCAAAATTCAATATTTTACCTCTAAGAACATCAATTGAATTTTCAAGAGAAGCATTAATCCATATAGCTTCACCATTTACTTCTTTAACAATTGCATTAACTGTTGAACTTTTTCCAGTACCAGGTGAAGTACTAAAAAGAGCAATATTAGGCAATGTATTATCTTTAATTAAAGTTTTTAAATTGCTTCTCATATCTACCGGTATAATTAGATCGTCAATACATTGAGGTTTAAATTTTTCATACCAAACAGTTTCTTTATCATTTATTTTTTGCATTTCTTGCATTTTATTCCTTTATCGATTTATAATGTATTATATCCAAATTACTATTAATCAAATATTAAATTCAATTCATTACACAATGTTTTATAGTCGCACCAATCACAAAGTCTTGTTTCTTTTTTTGAAAAACTATTAATTTCTCCAGCGTGCTCTATTGATTTTATTGTTTTAATATATTCATTTATATAATCTAACAATTCATTTCTATAAAATATTTTATCATTTGTTACTTTATGTTCAACATATACATAACTTCCTTTAACTTCTTGAACACTATTAAAAATTGGATTTCTAAATATCCAAATAGCATATAACATTACTTGTTTATATGATTGCCATTTTTCTTCTTTAACTTTACCTGATTTATAATCAACAACATGTAATTTATCTTGATTATTTCCATACATATTTAATCTATCAATACTTCCTCGCATTAAAGCAGACTTATCATTGAATGAACACATTTTAAAATCTTTTGTTAAGCCAAAATCTATTTCTTTGCCAATATTAATTTCAGATAAAATATTAATACTAACTTCAGAATTTAAATAATTTTTAATAATATCATTATATTCTTCAATTTGTTGTTCATTTAAAGTAAAAAATTCAGAAGGTTTTGTTGGATATAATTCTAAACAATGATGTATATAAGATCCTTTGTTTAAAGCAATTTGTGGTTTTTGTTCAATTGGTGGTTTTAGAATGTAAGAAAATTCAAATTTCTTTGGACAACTTTCGAAAGTTGACATTCTTGAAAATGAGTATGGAGAAAATAGCATATAATATCCTTCAATTTTATAGTTCAGATATTATATACTAAATTCATTTAATTATTTAAACGAGTCAGCCCATTCAGCCATTTTTGATCTAACTGAGTTTGTAAGGTGTGCTCCAACTACATTTATTTCATTATCTTCATTTAATTTTTTAAGAAGAAATGTTAATGCAGATGTATGTTTATTAACATATTTGTTATCTATTTGTTTAAGTGAACCCAAGCAGAATACTTTACAGTTTTCACCCATTCTTGAAATTGTTGTTCTAATATCAGAAATATTATCATTTTGAATTTCGTCATATATTACAATAGCATTTCTAATTGTTGTTCCTCTTAAATGTCCTTGCCACATTGATGTTATTCTATAATCAGAAATTAATTCAAGAATTTTATCTTTCATTTCATCTTCAGTGAATTTCTTTTTAGCTGAACTAAATTTTCTCATAACAATTGCTTCAAGATTTGAATACAACGGAGCTAAATAACCCATCATTTTTTCTTCAAGTGAACCTGGTAAAAATCCTAATTCAATATCACTTGAAATAATTGTTTTTCTTATATAAACTATTTTGTCATAAGGTGACATTTTTTGATCAATAAGTTTCATTGCTGCTGATATAGCTGTTACTGTTTTACCTGTTCCTGCTGCAGCTTCACAAACAACAACATTGTTAAAATTATCTAACATAAGAGTTGATAATATTTTTTGTTGTATATTAAGAGGTTTAATATTTTGTTTTTCAAGTTCTTTATCATCTATTAAGAAGAACGTTAGTCCTGATTTAACATAATATTTTTATTTCCTTTATCATCATATAAACATACTGAGCTCACTGATTTTTCAATGTTAGTCATTTCTTGAAAGTTTTCTAAAGTACTTGGAAATGAATCTAAATTTAATTCTTGTATATCGAATTCTTTATAAAATTCTGGGTTAAAATCATTCATTTTTCCAAATGATTCTGTTGATAACCCTAATGATAATGCTCTTTGTCTACACATTACATCAAGTGAAACAAAAATTACATCTGTTTTTTCTGTTTTATAATGTTCTTGAGCAAATAATGCTACTTCAATAATTTTTCTATCATTAAGAACGTTTCTTTCTGTACTTCTATCTTCATCACATTTATATGTTTCTTTTGAAATAATATCAATTGTTATATTTGAATTACCTTCAATAACACATCTATTAATAACAACACCATCTATTTTTGCCATTTGAGTAACACTAGCTGATTCTAATAATCTTCCAAATTCTCTAGCCATAAAGTTAATTTCTTCAAATCCTGACTTTTTGGAATCTACTTCATCGAGCATTGTTTCCGGCAAAATAATCAAATTAGATGATCCTTGCGATAATATTTCTACATTTTTTACGTCTGATAATACAATATTTGTATCTAAAACATAAACCTTTTCAAAAGAATTTAATTCAAAATCTTGAACAGTTTTTGTAATCTTCATAATATTCCTTATAGCTTTCGCTAGATTAAGATAGTCTCTTTCAACTTTCAAAATTATTTATAAAAAAATCATATTTGCCTTATATAAAGAATAATAATAAAAATTTTTATTTTATAAATAGATCATAAAACATCTTATAAAGGAGCAAATATGATTCGTTTAAAACAAAAAAATGAACAAATTAAAGAACTTAAACTAATTTTCAAACAATCTAGTAAACAAACTTTAATTCAAATTGAGAACATATTACAAGACGTTTCAGATAAAAAAGCATTCATATTTCTCTTAGATGCTCAAGAAACTGAAAAGGAAATTACAAGAGAAATTATTGAAAATTTAATTGATAAAACAACTGAACTTAATTCTGAACTTATTGACTTAATTGAAAAGAAATATAATTCAAGTATTTCAAATATACTTAATGAAATTTTTTCACCACAAAATTTCAAATCATTACTAATTGCTGCTGTAGTTTTTGGATTATTATTATCTATAAGTACACATGGAGATGTTTCACTGAGAATTCTAGATATTTTTAATATATCTAGTACGCCTTCTACAGTTAAAACACAAATTACAAATGGTTAAGGAATTATTAAATCTTTTTAAAAAATCAAAAAATAATCAAATAAATTTTAATTGTGGTGAATTTAAATTAGATTCTTTTGAAAGTTATAGACAAACAATATTAATAATTGATGATTCTCCTGGAATGGTTGAAATTATTAAAGAACATTTAACAACATTAGGTTATGATAAAGACAATTACAATATTGTTTCTTTTACAGGTAGATGTGCTCCTTTTTCAATGATTAATGGATTAAAACAATTAGAAAATCTTGGTCTTGAAAAAATTGATTATGCTATTATTGATTTAATTCTACCAGGAAAAGTGGACATTGAAAATAAAATGATTGGTATGGATGGAATAGATGTTGCATCATATTTAGATTATAGATTTAATTGTAAAAATTCATGTATAATTCATGTTGAAGGATTTGATGCAGAAAATGGATATAATTTATTCTTCAATAAGAAAATTGAAAAATTTAGAAGATTATTTAGAAAAGATTTAAAAGACTTCTTATTATATAAAGAAATAAAAGGAGAAAATTTTATTAAAGAATTGAACTTATTATTTAAAGAAGAAAAATATATTTTAAATGAAGCGAATATTAATTCTTCTTACTTTAAAAATTCAATCCAAATTTTATTCTAAAATTCAATCCAAATTTTATTCTAAAATTCAATCCAAATTTTATTCTAATATTTTCATAATCTCAGTTTCGACCTACCTTTAAAGGATCCCTTTACAATTACTAAAAATATGAAAATATTACAAAAAAATGGTGGAGTTGTCCGGTACTGCCCCGGAGTCTTAAAATACTTTCGTTAAAAATTTTGTTACAAGTTTATTTTTTGGAGATACTAAAGTTTTGTTAAAATGATCTTAAGTAATTTACATTTGTGATATTTTTTAATTCTCATCACTTCGAATTTTTTGATAGACTTTTGGTTATACGGTAATGTCTATCTACCGCACCATTACGCAGCTATAGCGTATGCAGGAACGAAATTTTTGTTGTTTGCGTTTAAAATTAT
>FUWD013025185.1_pt1 | contig 10136 bp, 10 predicted proteins | sample 1063281 | NCBI WGS metagenome assembly FUWD01 (sample SAMEA79048168, study PRJEB19326) | metagenome | biome: marine
GCCTCATGGACGCCCTGATGGAAATTATCTTTGCTTTGTTGGAAACAGAGGTAATGCGAGTGATATTTTCTTATATGACCTAAAATCCAAAACTCTTGAAAATTTAACGGATGACCTTTTCTCAGACTCAGAACCAACTTGGAGTCCTGACGGGAAATTTATAGCATTTGTCTCCGACCGGGGCGGGCATATTGTAAAAAGTGATGATGAGGATTGGAATTCTCTAAATATGTTTGAGCATGACTACACCCAGCGAGACATTTATGTTCTTGATACACAAACAAAAGAGATGGAGAGAATTACATCAACAGATCATGATGAAACCTATCCCATATGGGCGCACACAAAAAATATTTTATTCTATACCTCAGATGATCAGGGTATATGGAACATTATACGTCATGAAATACCATCTGGGAAGGTGCAGCACATAACCAATGTCCTAACAGGTATCCAACAACTGAGTTTATCTGGAGATGATAAAACATTGGTTTTTTCAGGTTATAGTGAAGGCGGATGGGATATTTATACATTATCCTATCCCATTGAATCACCGGCATTTGAAATCGAGCCTACGAACTATTATATAAATAAAAATGAGGATGATTCGTTCAGTGACTTACGTTTGGATAAAAGCAGAAAGCACAGTATAGGAGAGCTCTCTTCTGATTACAGCCGTTATATTTTTGCACCCAGCTATGAACATTTTAATGATCAATTAGCTGACAATGATGTTACGGAATTTTCTGAGGATAGTTTACGGCAAAGTGGAGAGTTTATTTCCCAAAAATACCTTCCAAAATTTACGTTGGATTTTGCTGGGGGGAGTTTTTCTTTTAGCAATATTTATGGTGCTCAAGGCATGACTTATTTTTATTGGAGTGATATTCTCGGTGATTACCGCATCAGTTTTGGAACTGATGTAGTAATTTCTCTTGATAACAGTGATTTTAGTTTGGCTTTTTCAAATTTAAAAAAGCGATATGATTATCACTTACTACTTTATCAAACTGCATATTTATGGCAGATGGGTTTTTCAAGTTACGGGCCAGTATATGGACGGCTGAAACAGGTCGCTGGTGGAGGTTTTATAACCTATCCTTTTAACCGATTCCAAAGATTTGATCTTGGGTTGACAGGGCACATGTTTAATTATAAGGAATTTTGGGAAAATTCAAATACAGGAGAAGTCAATGAAGATTTAATTGCAGAGCTATCTGCTATACTTCCTAGGATAAGCTGGGTGTATGATAACTCAGTATTTGGATATACGGGACCCGTAGATGGATTTAGACAAAATTTATCACTCAGATTTAGCCCTGGAATGGGGAAAGGGAACCTTGAGTTTAATACTCTCACATGGGACGCAAGAAAATATATTAGGTATGGAAAATACTACTCATTAGCGGGAAGAATAATGTTGGGGAGAAGTATGGGGTCTGACCAGCAGCAGTTTTTCTTGGGAGGCCTGCCAAACTGGTATTTTGGAAATGGAGAGTCAAATGGGGAGGAGGATATAGGCCCTTCCAGGTCACCAGTTTTGGAAGAAAGTGATAATATTCTAAAGAATATATTTTTCGCGGAATATGCTATGCCTGTCAGGGGAACCCGATATGTAGAGCGGCAGGGGGCTAATGTTGCCCTCATGAACTTTGAGTATCGCTTTCCATTCCTCTTTGCCTTTGGTCCCCCAAAAAATGTTATGGCCACATATCTGTTCGGACATTTATTTTATGATATAGGTGCTGCATGGGACCGGCAAGATGAATTTTGGGATCAAGATGTGCTCAACTCAAAATATAATGATTCAACCGTGACCTCACCAACTATCTCAGGATTTGGAACAGGGATTAAACTCTTCACTCCAATTGGTTTGCTTAGAATAGATGTCGCTTGGGATGTGAAAGATAACGGAGGTTATTCAAAGCCCCAGTATTATTTCTCATTTGGTGCCGACTGGTAGTTGTCAAATCTGATATTGATTGAACTTTAAAATCACTCAAAAAGATACCCGTTCATCAGCCAGAACGGGATTGTTAAATACTTTTCATGGTGCCATCCGCACACCAACCTTCATGCCTGTGGGGACATTGGGAACGGTTAAAACGTTCACTCCCCAAGAATTAACGTATCTTAATACAGAAATAATATTGGGGAATACGTACCACCTCTACCTAAAACCGGGAGATGCTATAGTAAAGGATGCCGGCGGACTTCATTTGTTTTCGGGATGGACAGGACCAATGTTAACAGATAGCGGTGGATTTCAAGTATTCTCTTTAGCGCGATTAAATAAAATTTCGGATGAAGGAGTGGAATTTCGATCTCACATAGATGGGAGTAAACATTTTTTCGCTCCAGAAAAATCCATGGATATTCAGAGGAATTTAGGGGCAGACATCATTATGGCTTTTGATGAATGCCCCGCAGGAAAAAGTGATAAAAAAACAGTAGAGCAATCCGTTAGCCGTACCACTCAATGGGCAAAATCCTGTGTTCGATATCTTGATAAGAATCCTTCCCATTTTGAGTGGAAACAAATGTTTTTTCCCATAGTACAGGGGAATATTTATCCAGATCTGAGAAAACAAAGTATAAATGAGCTAGTCCCGCTTTCTTCCTGCGGGATGGCAATTGGAGGTTTAGCGGTAGGCGAAGATAAATCTGCTATGCTGGAAATGGTCAGTTTGTGTGGTGAATATTTACCGATTGATCAACCTCGGTATTTGATGGGCGTGGGAAAACCAGCAGATATTGTGAATGCGGTATTGTTAGGGATGGATATGTTTGATTGTGTCATCCCTACACGAAATGGTAGGAACGGGCATATTTTCACAGATGATGGAATTATTAATATTAAAAACAGTAAATATAAAAAGGATTGTAGCCCTATTGATAAAACAAGCAGTTCGCCTTTTGGAGCTCAGTTCTCAAAAGCATATGTCCGTCACTTGTTTAATGTGAATGAGATTTTGGGAGTGCGAATTGCCAGCACATTAAACATTGCATATTTTATGAAGTTAATGGAAACCATTCGCTCTAAAATTGAATCTGGGGAATTTAAAGATTGGTCTAGGTTATTTCTGGAAAAATGGGAAACAGAACGACGGGTTGACACCCCTGAGAAAAATACAAAATGAATGGTTGATACAGTTATCACTGTGCGAGTTGTTGATGCGTATGTATTCAGGAAAGTTGAAAACAAAATCCGCTTTCTCCTTTTAAAAAGGGCCAACAATAAAATATACGAACATCTCTGGCAGGGAGTTGCAGGAAAGATAGAAACTGGTGAATCGGCCTTCCAGGCAGCGCTGAGGGAGCTGGAGGAAGAAACAGGTTTAAAACCAAAACACATGTTTATTGCTGATCATGTAAGTAAATTTTACGAGCAAATAGGAGACCGAATTAACTTGATTCCTGTGTTTGGGATTGAGGTTGAATCTGAGGAGGTAAGATTATCTGGTGAGCACACTGAATTCAGATGGATGGATGTTGATGAAGCCGAAGAGACCCTTGTATGGAGCGGACAGAAAAAGGGAGTTAGAACGGTCTATGAAATGTTGATGTCAAATGACGACCGGATGAAATGGTCAGAGATCAAAATAAATTAGGAGGAATAATATGTTGAACGTTGGAGAGCAAGCCCCAGCCTTTTCACTTGAGAATCAAAACGGAGATACAACTACCCTTGAACATTTCAAAGGGAAAAAAGTTTTAGTGTGGTTCTACCCAAAAGCAAGCACCCCCGGATGAACGGTTCAAGGACAGGGGCTCCGTGATGAGTTCCAAAAATTTCAGGAGAATAATGTGGAGATCCTCGGTATGAGCGCAGATTCTGTGAAAGCCCAGAAGTCCTTTTGTGACAAACAGGGATTCCCTTTTTTACTGCTCAGTGACCCGTCAAAAGAAAGCATTAGGGCATACGGCGCCTGGGGACCAAAAAAATTTATGGGGAGAGAATATGAAGGTATATATCGCTACTCTTACCTCATAGATGAGAACGGCATCGTAGAAAAAACATACCCAAAAGTAAAGACAAAAACTTTTGCCCATGATGTCTTGGCTGATATCAGTTAGGAAATATTATCTATTATCAATGAATTTTCACGAAAACAAGTTTCATTTTTTGCATCATTTACATAGCCCATCATAACTGAATGTCCGCTAATCACTAGCTTCTTGTTATATATTTTAAAATTGGTTAGATGGATGGGTTCATCATTAATGCTTAGGATACCCCCATTTTCTGATAATAAATATAAAGTGGGCGGATCTGTTTTTTCAATTGAGGTCCATTCAGGTTGAATAAGATAGTCAGGATTTTCAAATTGTTCTGGCAGGCCGAAAGTGGTATCTGCTTTTTCATGTGTTATGTCTGTTCCGGTATAGAAAGGAAGTATAGCCTGTAAAACTACCCACGCAGTTGTGTTAGGAGACATGTTTACTTTCACAGATGATCCCCGTTGAAGCCCAAGAGATATTTTTACCCCATTGGCATTCACAAGCAGACTATAATGGCTTAATTGAATACCGTTATCCTTTTCCAATAATATCAAAGCCTCATCAAGTAAATTTGATCTAAATTTTGGGATAAAATCTGGGTTTGATTTTGAGAGCTCTCTTTTAATATCTACTTCAAGTGAAATAAGGTTTAGACATTCAAAATCTTTTCTTTTTGGAGGGTTTTCATCATCAGTCAAAACTACGGTTCCCCCAAGATTCCAAATAGCAAATGCCATAATTTCTGAGTAAGGAAAAGGCAGGCTTGGGAGAAAGATGCGGGACTCAGGTTTCCCTCCAATGGATGTTAGCCATGATGCCGCTCGGTTGGTTAAATCAAGAAATTCTTTATTTGTGATGGAGAGATCTTTATATAAGAGCGCATCTTTGTATTTCACATTTTGCCCTTCTACCAAAGAAAATATATTTGGATAGGGCACCATGAATTCCACGGGCTCTATATTTCCAAAACACTGGGCACTATAAATACGGTTTTTTAAATCAGAGTTCATTATGAATAATTATCTGCATTAAATTTTGAATGTGTAATCTATATTTTTTTATAATTAAATGTAAATAAATCATTTTTATTTTTTTTAATAAATAGAATATTCAATATATTTGTTACAAAGTAAGGAGAAAATAATGGACCCTAACAGAGGAAATGATAGAAGAGGAAATGATAGAAGGCAAGAGAACACCCCCGTTTCTCATGATGACGATAAAAGGAAGGGCGGTCGGCGTGAAGGGAAAGAAAGAAGAGATACTAATTAATTATTATTTATAATAGATAAGAATCTTCAGCACTCTTTTTAATTGTTCTCAAACATCTGGTTTGCAAAATCACCATAAACATTTGAAATTTGGACCGATTTTTTCTGCTTCATCATAAATGACTGAAGTCTGTTTGGTACCTTGATATCAGTCTTTAAAGTTGGTTCCACCACATTTAAAAATTTTGCCGGATGAGCCGTCCCTAAACAAATCCCTTTACTTTCGGGATGTTTTTTTAAATAATTTATAAGGCCAATATATCCAACCGCCCCATGGGGATCAACGATATAGTCGAACTCTGAATGCATTTGTTGCATAGCTGATCTAGTTTCATCATCAGTAAAATAAAATCCAATAATTGCATCTTTAACTTTATCAAAGGAATGATGAAATAAATCAACAATCCGTTCGAAATTGCTGGGATTTCCTACATCCATAGCATTTGAAATCGTCTGAGCAGAGGAAGAGGGTGTAAACACTCCCGATCTTAAATATGTGGGAAAGATCTTATTTATATTTGTGGATGCAATAAATTTTTTTACTGGGAGCCCCATTTTCATAGCTATGATTCCCGCTGTCAGATTCCCGAAATTTCCTGAGGGGACAGAAATGACTACATCTTCTGTGTTTTTCAATTGAGAGAATGCATACACATAGTAAAAGGTCTGAGGGATCAATCTTCCGATATTGATGGAATTTGCAGATGTAAGACGTAGGGCCTTATTTAATTTTTTATCTAGGAAAGCAGTTTTTACTAATCGTTGACAATCATCAAAACTTCCATCTACTTCAAGGGCAGTGATATTTTCACCAAGAGTTGTAAATTGTTGTTCCTGTATGTTACTTACACGGTTTTTTGGAAAAAGAACTGAAACTTTAATCCCTTCCACACCAAGAAAGCTATTGGCAATTGCGCTCCCTGTGTCACCTGATGTGGCGACCAAAATATGTAGAGGTTTTGATGTATCCTCTAAAAAATGTCCCATTAACTGTGCCATAAAACGTGCACCAAAATCTTTAAACGCTAGAGTAGGTCCATGCCACAGTTCAAGGATATGAGTATTTTCATTCAGTTTTATGAGAGGGGCATCAAAATTGATTGACGTTTCAACAATTTTTCTGAGATTATGTTTATCAATGTCATCTGACAGAAATAGAGAAGCAATATGGAAACAGATTTCCTGAAATGATCGCTCAGTTAAACTCGTAATAAACTTTTTATCAAATGATGGAATATGTTCCGGCATGTAGAGCCCTTTATCCGGGGCAAGGCCCTTAAACAATGCATTTTTTAACGACATTTTGTTTGTCGGATTCTGTGTGCTATAGTATCTCAAAATTTTTAGTGTAAAATTGAAATGTGATAGCGATTATCAATCAAGAATTTTTGGTGGCAATGTATTCACTGGGGAAATATATAATTTACTTTCAAGCCCAGCCTCTTTGAAGGAAGACACCATTGCTTCCCCAATTATATTTGCTTTATTAAGTGAATCTGATAGCGCAAATACAGAGGGCCCTGATCCTGAAATACCACATCCTATAGCCCCTGAGTCCATAGCAGATTGCCGCATTGCATTATAGCCTGGGATAAGAGCCGATCGAAAAGGTTCTGCAAATAAATCAACCATGGACCTGCCCATAAGGGCAAAGTCTTTTTCATAAAGGCCTGCTATAAAACCAGAGAGATTCCCGGACTGCTTGATGGCTGATGTTAGAGATATTTCTTTTGGCAGGATAGCCCTCGCCTCCATTGTGTTTACGATATAATCAGGTAAAACATTAATACTTAATAGGTTTTCAGGTATTGGTAATTTTAGAACATCGAGAGGTTCATAACTGCGAACCAAAATGAATCCACCCAATAAGGCTGGGGCCACATTGTCAGCGTGGGCACACCCGGAAGAAACGCTTTCACCATTCATACAATGTATCAAAAGATCCTCCAGTTGTAATGGTGAATCAAGAAGTATGTTTGCCCCGAAAACTGCTGCCACAGCACTGGCAGCACTCGAGCCAAGACCGCTCCCAGGATGAATTCCTTTTTCAATATGAATCTTAAATCCTTGTTTGGTATTGAGACCCTCCAAAAGAGATAACAGCGCTTTTCCTGCTGTATTGTTTTCAGCGATTGTTGGGATGGTATCTGCTTTCATTCCTGAGATAGAAATCTCTATCTCAGGGTCATTTGTTTTTGAAATTGTTACAATATCAGCTGGATCAGATATGGCATATCCCAAACAATCAAATCCACAGGATACATTTGCCACAGTGGCAGGAGCGCGAACTTTAATTGATTCCCCTAACATAAAAATGTTGTAAAATAACGGAAAGTCATAAAATATAAATAAATAGCATTGTCGAATTTGCTCTATTTCAATCACAGTATTCAATACGAATGATAGAGATTCATTTGAATTCTTTTAAGTTATAAATATATTTGTCAATCATTATTTCGTGTTAAATTTATTAACTCATTAAAGAGTTACGTTTGAAAAACAAAGTTAAGAGTATTTTTGTAATCCAAAGGTTAACACACACCTTATAATTAATTAAATAGATGGAAAAAACAGAAAAGGAATTAGTCCAGATCTTATCTGAATTTGGTTTTAATGCATCTGTAGGTAAAGCGTATTTAGCCCTTTTAAAAAATAATCCAGCCACCGGTTATGAGATCAGCTCCCGGTCAGGGATACCTCGCTCTGCCATATATTCTATATTAAAAAATATGGAATCACAGGGGATCATAAATTCTGTTGCCCAATCCCCTCGTAAATTTGTTCCCTTATCACCCTCATCTCTGGTTGAACATTTGGACCGCATTCACAGTCATAGAATTACATCATTGACAGATACACTCGAGGGATTTGATATTGATGATGAATCATTAGATTTCTGGCATTTGCATGGTTATCAAAACATTTTGTTAAAAATGAAGGAGTGTATTAATAATTGCAAAGAAAAACTGTTCATGAGCAGTTGGGATAAGGAGTTTTTAAAATTGGATAGAGAGTTAGGAAAAGCGAAAAAAGAGGCGTAGAGATAACCTTATTTTCATTCAGTACAATAACAAAAAAAAATAGGTGTCTACTGTTTTCTTATGAATTAATTGAAAAAGAACTATTGGAAGTTTGGAGGCCAAAATTTTTACTTGTCTCTGATCATGATGTTACAATGATGGGTAGTACAATTGAAAATGATTCAGCTCGGGCGATCTGGACACAGAATAAGGCTATAATAGAAATTGCGACAGATCATATTGTTCTTGATATAACTCTTGCGGGGACAAGATTAAATTTTGATTCCACACAAATTGTTCAAAGAGTGATGCGCCGTCCAGAGATACATTTAAATGAGTTATTAAGGTAACAAACAATGAGGTATTAATGTTATGACAAACACGACCAATTCCAACACTCCGGACATATTTCAAGTAGGAGACAGGGTTTTTTATAAAGAATATGATTGGAAGGTAGCAGATACTCAAGAAAACTATATCACCTTATATCGTGAAAGTATAGACGGGCAATCGAAAATTGAAAAAATCAGTATTAAGGAATTACAAGAAGCATTAAGACACTGATCCATTTGAAAGGCAATGGATTCTTTTTATTGTTCCATCCACATTTAAACATTTTTGAATTTCAACTCCGGTAAATAATAATTTATTAAATAGCATAAATAAAATATGGTGAAATGTTCAACCCAAGAGAGCGGTATTTTGCTTCACGTGACATCTCTTCCTGGAGATTATGGGATCGGAGAGATAGGAAAGGAAGCAAAACAATTTATTGACTGCCTGAAAAAAATGGGTCAAAGTCTGTGGCAAATCCTCCCACTGGGTTATCCGGGGAATACTCAGTCTCCATATGACCTCCTTTCTTCGTTTGCAGGAAATCCCCTATTAATCAGTTTGGAAACACTTGTAAAAAATGGCTACCTACGAAAAGAGAGTCTCCCTGTCAATCCAAAGCAGGAAAACCATCAGATTGATTTTGGCTCACTAATTCACTATAAAATGGATATTCTCAATCATGCAGCGGAAACATTTTATAATCATACATCGGAAGAAATAGAGAGATTGTATCAAAATTTCTGTAAAGAAAATGATTATTGGTTAGATGACTATTCGTTATTTCTTACTCTGAAAAAAATACATAATGGGAAAGCCTGGAACCATTGGAGTGATTCATTTAGAAACAGGGAAACTATTGCATTAAAAAAAATTAATGATGAATATTTTTCTGAAATAGAAAAAACAAAGATCATCCAATTTTTATTTCACAGTCAGTGGAAGGGTCTGAAGAAATATGCAAGTAAAAACGGAGTTAAAATTATTGGTGACCTGCCCTTATATGTTACATATGATAGTGCCGAGGTATGGGCAAATCCAGAATTATTTTCTCTTAATAGTAATGGAGATATGTCATTCGTATCTGGAGTCCCCCCATGTTTTTTTAGTAAAACAGGACAACTCTGGGGACACCCTCTTTACCAGTGGGAAGCACATAAAGCTTCTCACTATAAATGGTGGAAATCCCGCTTTAAAAAATTGTATGAGATGGTGGATGTTATCCGAATAGACCATTTCAATGGGATTGCGAAATATTGGAAGGTTCCGGCAGAGAGCTCAACTGCTGTGAATGGAGAGTGGGTGGAAGGTCCAGGAGAAAATTTTTTTGAACAAATATTTAATTATTTAGATGGGAATTCTATTATCGCTGAGGATTTGGGCGAGGCAGAAAAAGAGGGGGGGGAATTAAAAAGTAAATATGGTATCCCGGGGATGAAAATCCTTCAATCTGCCTTTGGGAATGGGCATAAATCCTATCCTCATAGCTATACTGAAAACTGTGTTGTTT
>FUWD013190884.1_pt1 | contig 10134 bp, 10 predicted proteins | sample 1063281 | NCBI WGS metagenome assembly FUWD01 (sample SAMEA79048168, study PRJEB19326) | metagenome | biome: marine
GGGCCATGACCAAGCCGGTTGGCATGGATGAACTGAGTAAGACCGTGAAGAAAGCATTGAAAGATTGATGATTGGTATCCCCCCCCTAAAAGATGATGCCCTGCCATCATTTTTCTGCAAGTCACTTTTCGCTGATTATCTCAGCCATAGAATCAAGGGCTATCACTCCATTACCCCCGATACGATGACCCTCCTCGCTTGATAAGGAATGGATGGCTATCGTTTACCAACGGCTGTGATTTACACCCGATGGTGCCTTTTGTGTGGTTTCATGGGATGCGAACAGCAGTTAAAAAAGGCGGGGAGGCGATAGAGCAATGGTCAATCGTCAATAGACATTTCCAGAGGATTGCCTTAAAATGCATTTTATGGTAGATGTTAAGCCCTAAAATGCATTTTACGGGAGGAAATATGATTTACCTGATAAATACATTCAACCCTCACTGTGAATTGTGTAAAAATGGGGTCAGGTCTGCTCTTGACTCACCTTACATGGAACAGACACGTGATCAAGGTCGCGGTAGGAATGCCGGCTACCCAGCACCCCCCGCACAGATCCGGACACGGTATGGAGGACGTAGTTACCTTGTGACCTTGTGAGTGATTAAGTATTGCAGTAATCGGGGGGGGCGGGATACCCCGAAAGGAGACACACTTGTGGACCAGTCAAACGACACACATCTTAAATCAGTGGGCTACATCCTCTGGCTCTTCGGCTTTACGGGTTCTCACCGGTTTTATTATGGCAAGCCGGTTTCAGGGACCATCTGGTTCTTTACGTTAGGGCTTTTCTTCATCGGTTGGATTATCGATTTTTTTCTCATTCCGTCCATGGATCGCCTGGCGGATTTCAGGTACCGGAAAGGGGATCTCGATTACACCATCACTTGGATTCTGCTTACCTTCCTGGGATTATTCGGCATCCACCGGTTTTACATGGGAAAATGGCTCTCCGGGTTCGTATATCTGCTTACGTGCGGCATTTTCGGCCTTGGGTATCTGTATGATCTCTGGACCCTTAATGAACAGGTTTCACTTATCAACAGCGGGGCTTGACTTTAACATACAGTGATGGAAATGAGTAGGACGTCTACAAGAAAATGCTATGTCAGATGCTATAATGAAGGAACTCTATGAGTTAGCGTGAAGATCAAAGAAAAAAAGCAACGGCAATGCGGGAAGCTTTATTCCGTGACCCCGGTGATGCTTATGTTGGTCGTAGATGATTATCAGATCTGCTTTTGACCCATGCTGTTGAATGGAAAAAGGTTGAGAGGGTTCTGCCCTTCAATTTCAAGGGACTGGAGCGACCGGCCGTGATTGTAACCGATCTCCGGCTTGTATCAAATCTGTATGAGAGGCGGATGCATATAGCGGTCTCCAGGGCATTGAGCCTCCTGCGGATTGTTGGAGTGGAAAAGGAGATCGGGAAGGATTCAGTATTGTCTGTTTTGGGTCAGATTAGAGGCACTTAAAAGTGCTTGGTTTTGTTTCAGATAAAAATCCTGTTTAGCTGGTCTTTCATATGCATACACTGCATCTGACCCACAAACCTCACCACACATGGAGATTAAAGTGAAAAAGATGCTTCTTAAGATGCTGGTCTGCCCTGCCTGTCTCCCCCATGAACTCAAGCTTGAGAGCAACATCGTTCAAGAAGATGATGAAGACATCTTCACCGCTACCCTGATGTGTCATGAATGCGGCAGGGTGTATCCCATTAAGAATGGAACAGCCTTTCTCGACCCCACGGCCATAAACAGAAAGGAGAAAACCGATCTCAAATATGAAACCACGCCGGTCCTATCATCATATATGTGGAGCCATTACAACGACATCCTTGATGACTCAAACAGATCCCCATATGGTGAATGGGCCGACCTTATACGGCCCATTTCGGGGTCTGCCCTTGACGCAGGATGTGCTGTAGGACGTTTTTCCTTTGAAATGGCCAGAAGGAGTGACTTTGTAATAGGTGTCGATAATTCTGTTTCTTTTGTTCAGTCAGCGAGAGAGTTGATGATAAATAGGCGGATGAAATTAGCACTGCAACTGGAAGGTCGTCTTACGAGACAAGAAATGGTGTGTCTGCCTGAGAGATGGGACAGTGATAAGGTCGAGTTTATCGTGGGGGATGCCCAGGCATTGCCTTTTAGATCAAAGACATTTTCTTCTCTTGCCTCTCTTAATCTTATTGACAAGATGTCTCTTCCCATAAGACATCTTGAGGAGATGAATCGCGTGGCAAAGGAAAAGGATGCACAATTTCTTTTATCCGACCCATTTTCATGGTCAAAGGATGTGGCAGATGAAAAAGATTGGTTAGGAGGAACAGATGGGGGTCCCTATTCCGGACGGGGAATGGATAATATCAAGGCCATCTTTAAAGGTGAAAATAACGGACTCCTGCCCGCATGGAGGATAGAAAAGGATGGTTATGTATGGTGGAAGATACGTACCCACGAAAACCACTTTGAACTTATCCGGAGTTGTTATGTAAAGGGTGACAGGTAAAAAAACAAGGCGCAAGTTTTCAAACAACCATGAAATTATCAGAGCAAGCACCATGAATGAAGATACAATCTGTCGTCTATGCTCATCATGTTGTCCCATTGAAATTGAAAAAGAGGATAACAGGTTGATATCAGCCGAGAGAAAATCACCTTTACCAAGGGAGAAGAGATACCCCTGTCTCAAGTTGATGGCGGCGGCAGATATAGCATATTCCCCCGAAAGACTGAAAAGGCCCCTTGTAAAAGAGAGCGGGTCCGGCGGCAATCGTTTTAAGGAAAGTTCGTGGGACCAGGCCCTCGACCTGATTGCAGACAGATTCCGCTATTTCAAAACCGCGTATGGCCCGGAATCCATATGCTGGTTAAGGGGGATGGCGGCAGACTGGGGGGCGCCATGGGATTATGCAAATAGATTGATGAATCTTTTCGGTTCACCGAATACCATAGGAAATGGCTCTGTTTGTCACGTGGCACGGGAAATGGCCCATACCTTTACCTATGGTGCCATGACCATTCCGGAGATAAAAAAGTCAAAATGCATTGTCGTCTGGGGGAAAAACGATATGGATACCAACCCTCAGGCCTCCGACGGGATCCTTTATGCGAGGGATCATGGCGTAAAGCTGATTGTGGTGGACCCCATACGGACCAAACTGGCCTCGATGGCCGATATTTGGCTGCAGATAAAACCGGGTTACGATGGATCCCTTGCCATGTCCATGATTAACGAGATCATAAAGGAAGACCTTTATGACACTGATTTCGTAAAGGAATGGACCATCGGTTTTGAAGAGCTGAAAGAGGCTGCACAGGATTTTGATGCCCAAAAGATGGCTGAACAGATCTGGCTTGACCCGGGGGCAGTCAGAGATGCCTCAATTCTGTATGCGACAACCAAGCCTGCCTGTATAATTGACGGTAACGGCCTGGACATGCAGCTCCATGTCTTTGATCACACCAGAGCGGTCTGTATGCTGAGGGGGTTGGCTGGGAACATCGATAGGCCCGGCGGAGATGTCATCCCACAACCGGTCCCCGTTCGGAATATTCAACTTAAAGACCGGTTGCCGGAAGATGTCCAGCCGATAACCTGTGATTACCCCCTTTTCAACAGGTTCGATGAGGTGTGGGGTAATCACGCCCAATCATCTATTATAGACGCAATTCTGGAGGAAAGGCCCTATCCCTTAAAGATGCTTGTGGTCCAGTCCGGCAACCCTGCCGTTACCATGACCGATTCAAACAGGGTCCTTAAGGCGTTGGACAAACTTGAGTTTATGGTCGTGATCGATCTGTTTATGACTCGAACCGGGGAGTTCGCAGATGTTATCCTTCCGGCGAGCAGTTGTTTTGAAAAAACCCAGTTGAATAGAGCGTATACGCGTCACAACACTGTCAAAATTCAAACCCGGGTAATAGACCCTCTTGGTGACAGCTGGCCCGACTGGAAGATCATCTTTGAGCTGGGTAGAAGGCTCGGCCTAGAGAGGGAGTTCCCGTGGCAGACTGCAGAGGAAGTCATCGATTATCAACTGGAACCCGCAGGAATAACGGTGGATATGTTGAGAAAAAGCCCTGATGGAATCAGTTTCGAAGATATAAGATACGAAAAGTACAAGACCGGGGGTCTTGCCACTCCTTCGGGCAAGATGGAGTTCTATTCCAAGAAGCTCAAGGATAACGGGTTTTCCCCGGTTCCCTGTTTTGATGGTGATGCAGGAGGTCCGATCAGCTTTTATGATAAAAGGGATGAATTTCCCTTTGTGGGTATAAGCGGCGCAAGGTCCAGTTGCTTTACACACTCCCAATTTAGAAAGATACCATCTCTCTTAAAGCGAGAACCTAAAGGTCTTGTCGACATTCATCCCGATGATGCCCAAGAGAAGGGGATTTTGGATGGAGACCGGATGAAGGTCGAGACACCAAGGGGTCGTATTAAGATGAAGGCGAGGGTCTCCGATGTGGTGCATCCGGGCTCAATCCGGATAGGATGGGGCTGGGGTGAGCTTGACCCTGATTACAATCTGAACAATCTTACCGATGATGAAAAGAGGAATAGTATAACCGGCACACCGTCCAATCGAAGTTTCATGTGCAGCATTGAAAAGATCCCCCAATGATTTATTGATATGGACTCTCCGTATCCACAAAGAGCCCGGACGCGAGGTAGGACGTTGGTAAAATAGTAAGTTTCTTAGACGAAAAAGACCAAGGATACTGATGAAGGCAGCTGAGTTTGCCAGATGGTATCTGAAAACATCGCCCTCCTGACATATCTTGACAGTCTTCAACCGCAGTCCCCTTCCGTTCAACACTAAATTCGCCACCCCGATGAAATAGAAAAGAAAAGGGCATTTCATAGGGCACCGCATAGCGGGATCTTCGACAAGTTTCAGTCGAATCACCTTACGCAACTGTTAATCAAGTAGGGAACGGGAGTTCGCCAAGGGCCATTCGGACGAGCTGCGTTATGAAAATTGGCTTCAGGTCGTTTTCACTCGCCGCTTTCCCGAGGGTAACCATGCAAAGCGGACAGAGAAAAACCAAGGCCTCGGCCCTGTTTTCCCTTGCATCCTGGAGATTTCCCGCCATCAGAGGCTTGATCCGATCAGGGTAGATCCGCGAAAACATACCCCCGCAGCACAGGGCGGATTCTCGATCATATTTTCTTTCCACCCTTTCCACACCGATAAGTTCGAACAGTTCGTCAAGGACTGGCTCTATCTCCGGAGAATACCGGGAGGCACAGGGCCTCTGGTAGGCTATTTTTCGATTGAGAGGATAAATCATTTCACTATGTTCTTTGAGGTAGTCCCTCATATATTCGACGATATGCGTTGCCTTGAAAGGGACCTCGATCCCATATTCAGGCATCTTATTTATCATGGCATGGCAGTCCGCATGGAGGAATACAATCTCGTGTGAACCAATAGCTATAAGTTTGTCCATAAATGACTGGGCTTGTTCTTTAAGGGGACTATCCATACCGATATGTACGTAGCCCAGGTAACAGAAATATTCACCACCCTTGGCAACGGTCATCCCATCAAACATCTGACCCCCCATTGCATCATCGGGCAAAGGATGGTCCATGACACAGAGTGATAGGGCCGGTTTTGATTTGTCGCCCTTGATTAGTGCGGAAGGTACGGTTGCCCCTGCATCCATGAAGGTCCTCATTTTTTCAGGTATGGGGAGCGAATCATGAACCTCTTGGAGCCTGTTTATCAGATCAAAGGGATTGGCGCCCGTAGGGCAGTATTCATTACATGCACAGCAGGTAATGCACTCCTTCAAGATTTCAGCCGGTTTTGCCTCCATCAGTTCTTTGATCTGTGCAACGGCCTTATTTTCATCAAAGTCCACATACTGACAGCGAACCAGACAATCACCACAAAGATTACACTTCTCTGCCTCCCACATCTTGTTACCTCCTTTTCTTGAACCGTTTAAACCCTAAGCGGAAGTCTTTCTCCACCTATATCAATAGTTGTTTTTGAATAAGTAAGTTTTTTTATGATCTTTCCATTTTGAAAATGGAGGACATCTATACCCCTTCGTTTTTCAGGCTTTCCCTCATACCCCTTTTCGAAAGAAGGCCATTCAAGCAGCCACCGGTAAAGTGCTTTCTGTTCCTTTTCATCAATAAAGGTTTCTTCCTCGATAAATCGAAATCCTCCATGATTTGCAAACCAGGGCGCCCACGCCTTTCTGAGAGCCTCCTTTCCACTTGCCTTTCCCCCGGTCCAGTTTTCAAACACTATTTCATCATGAAAGAGCTGCATAACTCCCTTGAGGTCATGATTGTCCCAGGCAAGATTCCACTGCCTCAGGGCATCCTCAATTTCTTGTCTTGAAAATGACATAGGTTCCTCCTATAGTATTCCAAGTTTCGGCGAGCATGGATAAAAGTATCTTCTCAATAAATCGGGGTAAATTCTCTACTGTGCCATTTTTCTGGATTCCCGCTTTCGCGGGAATGACAGATACTTATTCTATTTCGTCATTCCCGCGAAAGCGGGAATCCAGGACCTGTCACCGCTACTTATTGAGATGTTACGGATAAAATTTATCAAAAGGTGTTAGGCTTGTCAAATCAATAACTTTATGCATATCCTGATGAATATCGTATATACTATTTAAGAAAAAGAACTTGGATGCTGATGAACGCAGGTTATCTCTGATTTTTTATTCTTAATTATCTGCGCTTATCTGCGGAAATCTGCGTCCCCAAAATAATTGTCCTAATACCTATTAGGAGGAAAGCAGGGATGGGTGAATTCGTCTACTCCAATGTAGAGAGGGAGATGGAGGCCTATGGATACGATTCCGTGGTCAAGAGCCACTGCCGTATGTGTCATGGCGGTTGCGGTGTCCTGGTCTACACCAAAGACGGCAGGGTGGCCAAGATTGCGGGAGATCCTGATTGCCCTATCAATCATGGTACCCTCTGCAGCAAGGGGATTGCATCTGCGCAGTTAGCCTATCATCCGGACCGATTGACCTACCCGGTTAAAAGGATCGGTCCGAAGGGGAGCGGAAAATGGGAACGGATTTCCTGGGATGAAGCATTGGATACCATTGCAGAACAGATATTGCGTTATAAGGAAGAATTTGGGGCGGAATCTGTTGTGATGGGTTATGGTACGGGTCGGGAAAACGAGGCCGTGATTTACAGATTTGCCAACCTGTTAGGCTCCCCCAATGTTCTCACTGCGGGTCATTTCTGTTATGGCCCCCGTATTGCCACGAGTATTATTACCTGCGGAACAAACCCGATTGTAGACTATGAAAATAACCCAAAGTGCATCATGGTGTGGGGAAATAATCTCGTGATTAGTAATCCGGACTGTTATAAGGGCGAACCTTTTTCCGTGAGCTTAGCTGCGGGAGCAAAATTGATTGCGGTTGACCCGAGACTCACTCGAATTGCCGCCCGGGCTGACGTGTGGCTGCAACTGAGACCCGGAACTGACACTGCCCTGGCCCTGGGAATGCTCAATGTGATCATCAATGAAGGGCTTTATGACAAAGAATTCGTGGAAAAATATGTCCATGGGTGGGACCCCTTTGTTAAGAGGGTCAATGAATATCCGCTGGACAGGGTAGAAAAAATCACATGGGTCCCTCAGGATAAGATCAGAGAGGCTGCGAGACTCTTTGCGACCACCAAACCCGCGGCCATCCAATGGGGCGTGGCCATTGAGCAGCAGATCAACTGTGCAGACAATAACCGCACCCTCATGGCCCTCATGGGAATTACCGGGAATATAGATGTCCCCGGGGGACAGGTGCTGTTCCAGGCTCCAAAAATCAGGAATGTGGGGCATTTCGGGGCCCACAGAATGCTCCCTGATACCCAGCGCGAAAAGCGTCTCGGGGCTGATCGATTTCGTTTGGGGGGCAACTTCGCGATCATCAACCCGAAATGTGTGTGGGATGCCATATTGGAGGAAAAGCCCTATCCGGTAAAGATGCTGTTCTTTATAAGTTCAAATCCCGTCATGACCCGGGGAAACGCGCGGGAGGTTTACAGGGCCCTTGAAAAGGTGAAATTCATGGCGGTTTCGGACTTCTTTATGACGCCGACCGCCGAGCTTGCGGATATTGTTTTACCTGCCGCTACATGGCTTGAGATGGATTACATCGGGGACTTCTGGAAACGACATGGATATATCCTCCCCAGACGAAAAGTGATACAGGTGGGAGAGTGCCGATCCGATCATGAGATGCTCAATGACCTGGCCCATCGTGTGGGTCAGGGCGAACAGTGGTGGGACAACTTTGAACAGGCCTTAGACTGGATTTTAGAACCGATAGGGATGACATGGAACGATTTTAAAGAAATGGAATACATAAGGGGGGAAATGAGGTACGAAAAATACAGGACAAATGGTTTTTCCACCCCAACGAGGAAGTTTGAACTCTATTCAACGCTGCTCGAAAAGTGGGGCTACGACCCCCTCCCCCAGTATCGGGAGCCCCCGGAAGGTCCATACAGCACACCTGAGCTTTACAAAGAATATCCCTATATCCTTATTACGGGTGCGAGGTCTCCGGGTTTTTTCCATACGGAAAACCGTCAGGTTCCCTGGTTGAGGGAACTTGAAAGGGATCCTGTAGTGGAAATTCATCCCGACACCGCAGAAGTAGAAGGGATCAACCCGGGGGACTGGGTTATAATCGAATCTCCCCGCGGAAAAGTGAGACAGCGGGCAAAGTTGTTTGCCGGCATGGATCCAAGAGTTGTATCGGCCCAGCATGCCTGGTGGTTTCCGGAAAAAAAGGATCCGGGGCACGGTTGGGATGAATCAAACATCAATATTTTAACGGACAATTCCTATGAATCGTGTGATCCTGCAATGGGCGCCACCCACGTGCGGACACTCCTGTGTAAGATATATCCCTTTGTGAATTGACTATTGAAGATTGACAATTGATGGTCTCGTAAAAAGTCTCCAAGGCCGTCACTCCCGCGAACGCGGGAGTCCATAAATGGTTAATTTTCCTGGATTCCCGCGTTCGCGGGAATGACAAAAACGGGTCATTTCCAACTTTTTACAAGTTTGTCACAATTGAAGATTGAAAAAACCTGAAAGCCACACTGGATACTTGGATGCTGGGAACTGGTTACCCCTGGAACCCGAAACCCGTGACCTCATCAAAAAGTCCCTGTCTCTATCAGACTGGTCTCCAGGCAGCAAATGGCTGAGCTGAAAAGAAAGTGGAGGCGATTTATGAAACAGTATGCCCTGATCATCGACCATGAATCGTGCTGGGGGTGTAAGACCTGTGAGGTTGCCTGCAAACAGGAAAACAGGGCAGCGGACGGTGTCAGGCTCATTTCTGTATTGGAAGAAGGACCTATGATGATTGATGGGAAATTGGATTTTGTGTTCAGGGTTAATGTCTGCCGGCACTGTGATGATCCCCCCTGCGTGGATGCCTGCCCCGAGGAAGCGATCGAAAAGAGAGAAGATGGAATTGTGGTTATGGATTACAAAAAATGCTCTGGATGCGAGACGTGCATAGAGGCCTGTCCCTACGATGCCATCGCTCTTGATGAGGATAAGGGCGTTGCCCAGAAGTGTAACCTCTGTCATCACCGGGTTGATCAGGGACTCATCCCTGCCTGTGCCGATAATGTCTGCCTCGCCCATTGCATCTATTTTGGAGACCCGAAAGAGATCGCTCAGGATGTGTAAGGGATGAGGCTTTATCAATTTTTCTTCCTTTTTGGTTCAAATCGTACTATAGAACTTCAGCTAAATAATTTCACTGCGTTATCGGTCGGAATCCTCGACGACGTACTAATTTGTACGACTTACTCGGATTCCTCTCTCTGGCCTTGTGAAATTAATTATCTGAAAACCTATATATCCTCCAACTGACAAAGTTTTACGGTAACATTTCAATAAGTAGCGGTAACAGGTTCTGGATTCCCGCTTTCGCGGGAATGACGAAATAGAGTAAGTGTCAGTCATGATAGAGTAAACATCTGTCATTCCCGCGAAAGCGGGAATCGAGAAAAATGGCACAGCAGAAGATTTATCCCGATTTATCGAGAAGATACGTTTCACGTTCCTTAATCAGAAAGTAGCATATGAAATGAAGGATCAAC
>FUWD012888976.1_pt1 | contig 10129 bp, 9 predicted proteins | sample 1063281 | NCBI WGS metagenome assembly FUWD01 (sample SAMEA79048168, study PRJEB19326) | metagenome | biome: marine
CGATACGGCAAGAAAATCATAGAAGAGACGTTTGAACTTGGATTGGATGAGAAGAAAATCAAGCCTATCTCTGTGATCAATATGGACCAGGAACCTTTAGAACCGGGGAAGCCCTTCGTATACACCGTTGAGATAGAGTCCACGCCAGAGCTGGATGTCACAGGTTATAAGGGTCTGTCTCTGGATAAAATGGTTCGGGAAATTACTGAATCGGACATTCAGGAACGCCTTGAACTTATTCGTGAGCGCCATGCGAAAATGCTTCCTGCCGATGATTCCAGAGGAGTTCAAAACGGAGATCACCTTGTAGTGGACATTGAGGCGACCCAGGACGAAGAGTCAATTACATCCCTGACAGTGAAAGACTATCACCTGGAAATGGGAAGAGACTTTTATTTGCCCGATTTCGACACCAAGTTGATAGGGCTAAAGATAGGCGAACCAAATACGATAACCCACACTCTCGCTGAAGACTTTCCTCGAAAAGAACTGGCCGGAAAATCTATTAAATTCTCGATTATCGTGAAAGAGGCCAAGGAGAGAATAATTCCCGAGCTGAGCGATGAATTCGCGAAAGAAGTTGGCCCCTACGAGAATCTCGATGATTTGAAAAAACAAATTGCGGATGATCTGCGAGAGGGTTACGACATTGACATAAAGGAAGCTTTGAGAAAACAGATCGTGGAGAAAATAATTGAAGCAAATCCGTTTGAAGCTCCTGATTCTCTCGTGGAAGCCAGAATTGACGATATTGTCATGGGGGCGAGGCAAAATCTTGCCAGGCAGGGTATAGATATGAAAAAGTTCCCTTTGCCTGACAAGGCTCAGCGCGATTCCATAAAACCGAAAGCCCTGGAGCAGGTGAAGGCTGCTTTGATTATACAAGCTATAGGTGAAAAAGAAGAGATTCAGGTTTCTGCTGAAGAAATTGATACTGAAATTGAAAAACGCGCCAAGTTTTTGGGATGGACTCCAGACTTTCTGAGAGACCAACTGGAAGAAAACCAGAGGCTTCAGGATTTCACAACTTCCCTGACGGAAGATAAAATCTATTCATTTTTGGAAGAAAATGGCGTAATCACTGAGGTCCCGTATTCAGACAAAAATGCTGGGGAAACTGAATAATTTAGAAGAGAGAATAAATAATGCTGGTTCCGATTGTTGTAGAGCATACTAGTCGCGGTGAAAGATCTTATGATATATATTCCCGCCTGTTAAAAGAGAGGATCGTATTTCTGGGGACAGCCGTAGATGATCTTGTCGCTAATTTGATTATCGCTCAACTCCTGTTTCTGGAAAGTGAGGATCCCGAGAAAGACATCAATTTTTATATCAACTCGCCGGGAGGGGTAGTCACATCCGGTTTGGCGATATATGACACCATGCAATATATTAAACCTGAGGTCCAGACAATTTGCATTGGACAGGCGGCCTCAATGGCCGCGTTACTCCTGGCGGCCGGCGCAAAGGGAAAAAGACATGCGCTTCCGCATGCTCGAATACTGATTCACCAGCCAATGGGCGGTTTTCAGGGCCAGGCCACGGATATCGAAATACATGCCAGGGAAATTCTCAGGATGCGCGGAGAGCTTAACCGGATCCTTGTTGAACATACGGGGCAACCCATGGAAAGAATTGAAACTGACACGGAACGAGACTATTTCATGAGCGGTGAAGAAGCGGTAACTTACGGCATCGTGGATAATGTCCTGACTCATAGAGACTTTCCGGGGGACAAAAGTTAGAAAATAGTTCAGATTGTCAATCTTGCTGGTTGGTTACGCTGGATGTTGAATTTGTGAGACGAGAGAGCGAAACAGACCTGAACTAACTTGGGAAAAATTTGGCAGCCTTTATGCCACATTCTGAAAATGCTCGGAGTGTTTGCGAATAGGTGGGCTATAGGAGGGTTACATGGTTGCTAGGAAAGGCAATTTTTCTTCTCTGTACTGTTCCTTTTGTGGAAAGAGTCAGGATGAGGTTAGAAAACTAATTGCTGGGCCGACGGTGTATATTTGTGATGAATGCATAGAATTATGTAACGAGATTATTGCGGAAGAATATGAAAAAGAGGAGATTGGGCGTGGAAAATCCAGAGTTCCCACTCCATCTGAACTCAAATCTTCACTGGATGAGTACGTAATAGGACAGGAGAAAGCGAAGAGAATTCTGTCCGTAGCCGTCCACAACCATTACAAGAGGATTGAATCAAAGCCCGACATTGACGGAGTTGAGCTTCAGAAGAGCAATATCCTTCTTATAGGTCCCACTGGTTCCGGGAAAACTCTCCTGGCGCAGACACTGGCCCGAATTCTTAATGTTCCATTCGCTATAGCCGACGCTACTACCCTGACCGAGGCCGGCTATGTTGGCGAGGATGTAGAAAACATAATTCTCAGCCTCCTCCAGAACGCCGATTACGACATATCAAGAGCCTGTCGGGGAATAGTATACATTGATGAGATAGATAAGATCTCTCGAAAAACTGAAAATCCAAGTATCACCAGAGACGTTTCCGGCGAGGGAGTACAGCAGGCGTTGCTTAAAATTGTTGAGGGAACCATGGCCAATGTTCCGCCAAAAGGTGGACGAAAACACCCTCAGCAGGAATTTCTACAGGTTGATACAACCAACATACTTTTTATCTGCGGAGGAGCGTTTGTGGGGCTGGACAAGGTGATCCAGCAGCGATTGAACATGAAGTCCATGGGATTCAACGCTAAAATCGGTGGATCAGTCAATGATGATGAAGCCAACTTGCTTGAGCAGGTTCAACCGGAAGACCTGATACGATACGGTTTGATTCCTGAATTCGTTGGTAGATTGCCCGTGGCCGCTACGTTGCATGAGTTGAATGAAGAGGCCCTGGTCCGCATTCTGCTCGAACCAAAGAATGCGCTGGTGAGGCAGTACAAAAAGCTGTTTGGATTTGAGCAGGTGAAATTGCGATTTACCGATGAAGCTCTTCGATCCGTAGCATTCCAGGCGCTGCACAGAAAAACCGGAGCGCGTGGATTGCGCTCTATACTCGAAGCTTCCATGCTGGACATCATGTACGAGCTTCCGGAATACAAGAATCTTCAGGAAGTTATTGTCAATGATGATGTTATCAAAAAAGGATCTCCCTGCATCCTTGTTTTTGAAAAAGAGGCGGAGACAAGTAATTCAGCTTCGTAAAATAGACAGTTTTGACTCACGTCACAAAACTCACATCTAATAAATTCTTAGGCACGGGTAGTTTGTACAATGTTTTTTGGAAAGAAAGAGGAGGCGCAAGAGTCTCCCCAGTTGGTTCTGCCGCTATTGCCACTTAGAGACATTGTGATTTTCCCTCACATGGTAGCTCCACTGTTTGTCGGGCGGGACAGATCCATAAAGGCGGTAGAGAGCGCCCTTAAAACCGACAAGCTTATCTTCCTGGCGTCTCAAAGAAATGCTCAACAAACAAACCCGGAAGCTTCAGACATATTTTACGTGGGGGTAGTCGGTCAGATAATTCAACTACTCAAATTACCTGACAACACGATCAAAATATTTGTCGAGGGTCGCTATCGGGCAGAGATTAAACGTTTCATAGACGATGCTCCCTACTTCAGTGTTTCGGTCGTCGCTTTGGAAGATGATAGTTCATGTCGGGAAGTGGAGTTACAGGCCCTTGTCAGAGGATTGCGTAATGTTGCGGAAAGCTATGTTGCGGCCGACAACAAGGCGCCGCAGGATTTTATGAACGCTATAAAATCCATCAGTGATCCAGGTCGTCTTGCTGACACAGTGGCGGGCCAGATCAGTCTAAAGCTCGAAGACAAGCAGGCTCTGCTTGAGAAATCATCGGTTCGTCAGAGAATAGAGCGTCTTCTGGAATTAATGCAGAGTGAAATTGAGATCTCGGAAATAGAAAAGAAGATCCGAGAGCGCGTTAAAAAACAGATGGAAAAGACTCAGAAGGAATATTATCTGAATGAGCAGATGCGCGCAATTCAAAAGGAAATTGGGGAAAAGGACGAATTCAAAACGGAAATAGCTGAGATTGAAGAACAGTTAAAGCAAAAGAACCTTTCTAAGGAGGCGGAATCCAGGGTTAGAAAAGAAATCCGTAAACTGAAAATGATGGCTCCGATGTCCGCTGAAGCCACGGTTGTAAGAAATTACATCGACTGGTTTCTGGTGTTGCCATGGTCTGAAACTTCCAGAACCGAGCTTCTCATTGAGGAAGCCCAAAAGATTCTGGACGAAGATCACTACGGTCTGAAGGAAGTCAAAGAGAGGATAATTGAATATTTAGCTGTTCAGAAGCTGGCTCCCAACATCAAGGGCCCCATTCTGTGCCTGGTTGGGCCCCCCGGTGTGGGTAAGACTTCTCTTGCGCGGTCTGTCGCGCGCGCCACTGATAGGGAGTTTGTTCGGATATCGTTGGGAGGAGTCAGAGATGAAGCCGAAATAAGGGGGCATAGACGGACCTACATAGGCGCGCTGCCAGGGAAGATCATCCAGAGTATGAGAAAGTGTCAGACCATTAATCCGGTAATGTTACTCGATGAGGTTGACAAGATGAGCACTGACTTCCGTGGAGACCCTTCTTCAGCCCTCCTGGAAGTGTTAGACCCCGAACAGAACCATGCGTTCAACGATCATTACCTGGATATTGATTATGACCTCTCGAAAGTTATGTTCATAACTACGGCCAATACTCTCCATGGCATACCTGCTCCTCTTCAGGACAGGATGGAGATAATTCGTCTGCCTGGCTACACTGAATTTGAGAAACTCAGGATTGCTGAACGATTTCTGGTCCCCAAACAGGTTGAATCCAACGGCTTGGCCTCATCTCAGGTTACTTTTGACCGTAAGGCGATAATTCGCGTGGCAAGGATGTACACGCGTGAAGCCGGCGTTAGGGAACTGGAGAGGCAAATAGCTAAAATATGCCGAAAAGTAGCTCGAAAAGTCGTTGACGGTTCATTTACCAATGGAATTGAAATCGGTTTTAGAGACATTGGAGGTTTTCTTGGTGTTCCTAAATTTAGATATGGAGAAAAGGAAGAATCCCTGAAAACCGGAATAGCAAATGGTCTTGCCTGGACTGAAGTTGGTGGAGAGTTACTAACTGTAGAAGTGGCGATCATGCCGGGATCAGGCAAGTTAACGGTAACCGGGAAATTGGGCGAAGTGATGCAGGAATCGGCTCAGGCGGCCATGAGTTATGTCAGGTCTCGAGCTTTAAGTCTGGGATTAAAACCGGATTTTTACGACAAAATTGATATTCATATCCATGTCCCGGAAGGGGCAACGCCAAAAGACGGGCCTTCCGCCGGCATTACCATAGCTACAGCCATACTGTCGGCTCTAACCAAGCAGCCATTCCCTAACGATCTGGCCATGACAGGGGAAATAACCCTACGCGGTAGAATTTTGCCCATAGGTGGGCTCAAAGAGAAACTACTGGCGGCCAGGAGAGCGCTGCTTTCAAGGGTTGTAATTCCGAGAGAAAACGACAGAGATCTGTGTGAAGTTCCAAAAAAAATCCGTAAGGGCATGGAAATAATACTTGTTGAACACATGGACGAAGCTTTGAGAATAGTTTTTCCGGAAATCAGAGACGCATTTATACCTTCGCAGGAAATAACTGATAGCCGTCTGGCGATTTTGAAACAATAATTAGTATATTTTTGACAAAATTGTGTAAACTATGGAACCTGATCAGTTGTTGGTTTACTAATTGGTACATAATGGACTGAAGGAGTTGCTTATGCTTAAAATGGATGGATCAAGAGTGAGACTGACGCCGGAAAACGTTCATGCGATGCTTAACCAGGGTCTTTCCTTTAGAGAGATAGCATCTCGTTGTGACGTTTTTGAGGATGCTATAGACGCATCATTGGTCCGTTGGCTAAACCAGGGAAGATGGCCGATAGAAGATGATGTTGTGGCGGCCTAGATGAGTGATAACGCGCTACATCTTTATGGATAGCGTTATGAATGAATAAATATTTCTGCGGGGCGTACTACCGGAACGGATCCTAACTGATAGGTTCCGTTTTCTGCTTTTTTAGTCTGGCGCATCAGGAAGATGAGTCAATTGAAACTTGCTGTCCACGTCTTCATCTATTATGGATTAGTTGCAAGTCAGGTGTTTTACCCTGGCGTATATTCCTGTTTGATGGGCAAGACACATACCCTGGTATGAGAGGCGGCGCAGATGGATGTTTATTATGTGATCCTGGCCTTGATAGCTGGAGCCTGCGCTCCTACTCAAGCCGGAATTAATTCACAGCTCGGCTCAATAGCTGGTGATCCATCAATTGCCGCGATGATATCATTTATGGTCGGAGCTATAGGGTTAACCACATATGTTGTGGTAACCGGAGTTCCGTGGCCTTCAATCCGTATTTTTGGTGAAGTCCCTTGGTGGATGTGGACAGGGGGGTTGTTAGGGGCATTTTTGGTCTTTGTCTCGATTGTTCTTGCGCCGAAGCTTGGGGCTACAGCTACACTGGGCCTAATCGTGGCGGGCCAGATGATAGTTTCGGTTGTCCTGGACCATTTTGGACTAATCGGTTATGAGGAACACCCCACGAACATCTGGAGGATACTAGGGGTGATTCTCCTCCTTGTTGGGGTCGTACTCATAAAGAAGTTCTAGCTCTTCCAGCTAATTTGTTTTTCTTGGGAAATGACCGATAAACTTTGGGCCGATTTTTAACAATAAAGCAAAATAGATCACAACCGTTATAACTACAGAGGGGTGAAGGGTAAGAACAGGTTTGAGAATAACAAAAATGGATGTGCAAACAATACCGAGACCAAAAGGAAAAAAGAAATCGATGAAACGCACAAATCCTAGAGAAAAACGACAATAGAAAAACGTCAAACATGCTACAAACAACTTGGTAAAAATTATTACTAAGCAGCCGCCTTGAAGTTTCATCATTGGCACTAGTGTAAAATTAAGGGCAAGATTTACAATTGTGCCTATAAACTGAAACAGTAACAGTACCTTTGCCGCGCCTGACACCATCATTACGTAAGAAAAAAGATTATTCTGAAAAGAAATGGGGATTGTCCAGACCAGATATTTCTGCATCCAGATGGCGTCGCTATATTGAGGCGGATAAATCAGGCTTATAATAAGGGAACTCTCGGCGTGAAGGATGAATACCACTGGAAGGGCAAGAGCCATTAACCACTGTGCGTTTCTTTTTACCAACTCTCCGGCGAGCTGTCTGTTTTTCCACCAAAGTGTCGCCAGCAATGGGAAAATGACCCATCCGAGAAATTGGTCCGAGGCTAATATGGATACGGCGTCCACGATATTCCATGCGGCGCTGTAATAAGCTATCCCTTCCAGTCCGGTAGCCTTCTGGAGGAAGAAAATGTTGGTTTTATTGTAAATTACTCCAAGAATTTCTATCAGCGCAAAAACCAGGGAGGCCTTAAACATGGAGTTGACGCTATTCCAGGTTACTGAAAGGATTGCTGTTCTCGAATGATCTTTTAGATAGATTCGGTATCCGAGCAAGAGTCGGGTTATCCCGGAAATTAACTTGAACAGGCTTACAGATACAGGACCCAGACCAAGTCCAGCGGAAATAAATCCATAACCATAAGAACCAATGGAAGCGGTTATCTTTATCCTGGCCTCAAGATTTTGCTGGCCCGCAACTCTAAGCTCCGCAAAAAATGTTTCAGCCAAAGCTTCAACGGAAAACCCCAGACAAATTATCGTCAGGACGGAACTCAATTCTGCAGATAGTTCCTGTCTCCATGCAAAGACCATAATCCCGGCCATACAGAGGAGAAACAGCGCGAGTTTTATTATTTGTACGGTTACCAGCAGTTTTCTGGATTCAGATGGCTCAGATGCGGCGAGCTTTGACACTAAAGGATAATATAGGCCAAACTGTATGGCAGTGTTGACGACCGCTCCCCCGGCCATTGCGAACATAACCTGTCCATAGTTGGAAGAATTGAGCCACGCAAGATACAGGAAGAAAACCGAGCTCAAAACACCTTCCACTGCCTGGGCGGAAAGTAAATAGGCCAGACGGCTTAAAATGCTGTCATTACCAGTGGAAGCGCTAGGTTGATTTGAGCCTGGCATAAAGTTCCCAAACCCTGGATTCTTGCAAGGATCCAGAGAAAATAGTGAAAAGCCAATCTAACACTTTGTTGATCGTTTCGTAACCTTAATCCCAGAAAGGTTGAATCATTTTCCTTTTATAAGTTATGTTAAACTAATCAGGAACAAGGGGATGAAAAGAATCAGGAGACTGCCTGTTGAAGATAGACGACCTATTAGCTATATGCTGGCGATCGGTTCTGCGAAATCGTCGGCGATACAAAGCAGTGATCATCGGCATAGCTCTCGGTACAGCGGGATTCATAATAGTCCAGACAATGGGGGATTCCGTTGAAAATAAAATGGGAGAACACCTGGAACTCCTGGGTGAGGCCACGGTCATGAAGGCGGTCTGGAGAAACGAAGATAATTATCATCCTGGGGAATACACGATGAGTGACGTGAAAAAACTCAGGACCATCCCAAACATGATGGCCGTGGCCCCAGTTGTTTCAATTCCCTCCATTGAGGCCTTTTTTCGGGACAACGAATGGACTCCCGGGTTGATCGGCGTTGATCATGAATTCTGGGTAACCCAAAGCACACAGTTGAAGAAAGGGAGGCTCATCGGAGCCACTGATGTGTTTGGCAGAAAAAATGTCTGCGTGTTGGGTGAAAAAGTTGTCAAACATATTTTTGGACTTGAGAGCCCATTAGGACAGACTCTGGGTGTAGGGAGCCTTAAGTTTGAGGTCATAGGGCTGCTCGGAGGCATTCAGCAGAACGACATAGAGCGGTATATAGTTATTCCGCTGAGCACAGCTCAGAAGTTGTTTTCAGGAGTTGAAAAGATTCGGGAAATATATATCCGTGTAAATAACTGGAATGATGTAGAACCCGTAAGAGAGCAGGCTTTAGAAATTTTAAGGGCGAATCACCCAGGTTATGAACAAGGTATAGAGATTACCTACTATCCCAAGAGAATCGAAAAAGTCAAAGGCACGGTTTATCTGGTAAATTGTTTGTTTATGCGGCTCTGGGGATAACAATTCTTCTGGGTGGATTGGGTATTATGGCGGTGATGCTTTCCGCAGTCCAGGATCGTACCCGTGAAATAGGTCTGAGAAAAGCTCTTGGCGCAAAAGAAGGACTAATACTTGTTCAGTTTCTTTTAGAAGCGGTGCTGATAAGTTTGGTGGCTGGTTTCTCGGGGGTTTTAATTGGCATTCTATCCGTAACCATACTCAAGGGACCTCTGGGGGTGCAGGTTTCTACAGTTATGTTGACCACAAGTATCCTCGGTGGGATTCTATTTACAGGTTTTCTGGGAATCGCATCAGGGTTGTACCCTTCTCTTAAGGCAAGCCGTATGGACTCGGTAACCGCCATGCGTTTCGAATAGGTTCATGAACAACAAGGATTCCCGAATCGTTGCAGGAATAAAAAGGGGATATCGAAATCTCCGAAAGAACATTTACGATTACGTGATCCATCCCCTTGTGGGATCCAATAATTCCCCCCACTATGACGCTTTAGGCGTTTCTCTGGGATTGATAGTAGGACTTGGCGCCCCATTGGGCAGCCATATGCTCCTCCTGGGGGCGTTAAGGCTGCTGTTCAAATTTAATGTGATGGTGGCGTTTGGTTTTACCTTCGTTGTAAATCCTCTGAACGCAATCCCCCTGTACTATGGATACTATTTGTTGGGGTCATTTTTGACTGGGGAGTCTGCGTCGCTGAGTTTTGAAAATTTCACCTCAGCTATGAGCCCAGTGATGGAGAGCGCCTACTTTTGGGAAACAATGCAGACCTTCTTCCATCTTGGAGAAATGATAGTGCGCCGCTGGATCGTCGCCGCCATTTTTTTGGGCGTATTGTTCGGAGTATCGGGGTATGTGGCGACTTACCTGATTCAGAGGAACAGGCTTCGTAAATCGCTCATGAAATTAAGTCTCGAATACAGGAAACTAGCTACAAAATCAGGTTCCTCCAATTTTCCCAATGACACATCAACAGACACTTCCGAATCGAAATGAGTCAACAGGTAATCATTTTTCTGAAGCTACAGATCTT
>FUWD013175739.1_pt1 | contig 10128 bp, 10 predicted proteins | sample 1063281 | NCBI WGS metagenome assembly FUWD01 (sample SAMEA79048168, study PRJEB19326) | metagenome | biome: marine
ATTGCCTTATATCAAGGTGGCAGGTGAGTTAAAAACCAAGCCAACTCAGCACTCGGTGAAAGAGCTTAGAGGTATTGGTATCCAGCCCGATATTTTAATTTGTCGATCAGAATACCCATTACCAGATGCAGAGCGTGCAAAAATTGCCTTATTTACCAACGTAGAAGAGAGTTCAGTCTTCACTTCACTGGATGTTGATACCATTTATAAAGTACCACAGGCGCTACATGAGCAGGGTTTGGATAACGTTGTAGTGAGAAAACTTAGCCTTGATTGCAAGGATGCAGACTTGAGTGAGTGGATCAGTGTTGTTGAAAAACTTGAGAATCCAACACACAGTGTGGACATTGCTATGGTTGGTAAGTATATGGATTTGACAGAAGCCTACAAGTCTTTGTCTGAGTCGTTACTTCATGCAGGTCTACACACGCAAACCAAAGTTAACATTCACTACTTCGATTCTGAAGATATTGAAAAAAATGGCGCTGATTGTTTAAGTGAAATGAGTGCCATATTAGTACCAGGCGGTTTTGGTAATCGTGGTGTTGAAGGTAAGATTGCAACCGTTAAATACGCACGTGAAAATAATGTACCTTATTTGGGTATTTGTTTGGGTATGCAAGTAGCGGTGATTGAATATGCGCGCAATATGGCAGGTATGGCTGGTGCTAACAGCACAGAGTTTGACGAAAATACACCCTATCCAGTGGTAGGTTTAATTACTGAATGGCAAGAAGAAGACGGTAGTGTACAAACTCGAGATGAAGCTTCAGATCTAGGTGGTACTATGCGTTTAGGTGGTCAGGAATGCGCACTAGTTAAGGGCACAAATGCCAGAAAAATTTATGGCAAAAATGTGATTACTGAGCGTCATCGTCATCGTTATGAGGTTAACAACCAGTTAATTGGTCAGCTTGAAGCCGCAGGCTTAACAATATCGGGTCGTTCTATTGATGGCACACTAGTAGAGATGGTTGAAATTAAAGATCATCCTTGGTTTGTCGCTTGTCAGTTCCATCCGGAATTTACCTCTAATCCACGTGATGGTCATCCATTGTTTGAAAGCTTTATCAAGGCCGCTAGTAAGGCGCATAATTTAATTCTTTCTTCATAGTGTTTGACCAGGTTTTAAAATATTGGGGAAGCGATGAGTTTCCTCAGTATTTTAAACAAGCTGTTCAATCACTCGAGCTCGGCGTATTACCTTTAAAAGATTGTTGTAATCACAGTGCAGTGATTGATCAGTCGACGATTGAACCAATTATCTTGTCTAGCCGTGAAACTAAAGATTCAATTGAAATTAAAACAGGTGTATTTTTTTGTGAAGTATTATCAGGTTGTGCTTGTAGCGACGATCCATCTCAAGCTAAAATTTTAGAAAATTCGTATTGTGAATTAACCATTAGTCTGGATAAGAACACAAAAGAGGCGAGCTACTCTAACGCTTTTTCCGCTTCTTAATAAACTGCATTAGGCGGCGTCTCTTGACGATTTGCCTAGCATTTAATTCGTTCTTATTGTCTTTGAAAGGGTTTTCACCACTTCTATATTCCATTCTAATAGGCGTATTAGTGAGTTTCAACTCTCTAATAAATAGATTTTTTAGATAGCGCTCATAAGCATTTGGTACGCTTTGTAAGTGGTTGCCATGGAATGTAAAGGTAGGCGGAAATACATCAGATTGATTGACGTACTTAATCTTTAAACGCCTACCTTTAACAGGTGGTGGTTGGTGCCCTTGATTGGCTTTTTCTAATATTTTATTTAGCAATGAAGTCGGGTGTTTTTCACCCGCACTTTGAAATGCTTTCTGAATAGGTGCAAATAGTTTGCCCACGCCAGAACCATGTAGGGCAGAAATATAATGTACGCTGGCGTAATTGACAAACGAGAGTTTAACTTCAAGTTTGCGCTTTACTTCTGATTTTTGATACTCATCTAGCCCATCCCATTTATTAATGGCAATCATTAAAGCTCTACCTTTATCAGCAATCATGCCGAGTAGGGTGGCATCTTGTTCGGTCACCCCTTCACGAGCATCTAACACTAGGATAACTACGTGTGATTTTTCTAGGGCATCGATGGCTTTAATGATTGAGAATTTTTCAATCTTTTCATGGGTAGAGCGCTTACGGCGAATACCGGCAGTATCGATCAGCGTGTATTTTTGTCCTTCACGCTCAAAAGGAATATAGATGCTATCACGGGTAGTGCCTGGCAAGTCAATCGCTAGCACGCGCTCTTCACCCAAGATGCGGTTAATCAGCGTGGACTTTCCTACATTAGGCCTACCCAGCACTGCAACAGCAATACCCTCAACATCTTCATCAATTTCTTCGTCATCTGTTACCTGGGGTAGTAGTGGTAACGTATGGTCGATTAATTCTTCAATACCTTGGCCGTGTTCAGCCGAAATTAGTATTGGTTCTCCTAAGCCCAGTTCATAAAATTCTGCTGCTAGACTAAGGTCTAACCCTTCAGCCTTATTACAAACTAAAACAATCTTTTTCTTGAGTCGACGCAATTGTGCACCAATTTCTCGATCTAATCCAATAACACCATCTCTAGCACTAACAATAAAATAAATAACATCAGACTCTTCTAAAGCGTTTAATACTTGGCCTTGAATGCCACTATCAATTTCATTGACTTCATTGGTTAAACCGCCGGTGTCAATAATGGTGACAAAAGTTTCGCTGTCGTCATCTAATAAAACTTCTGTATATTGACGATCACGCGTTAAGCCTTCAAAGTCAGATACCAAGGCTTGGCGTGACTTGCTTAAGCGATTAAATAGTGTGGACTTGCCTACGTTTGGGCGCCCAACTAATGAAATGACAGGTAAACCCATAATGTAAAAGGTGCTAGTTAAGGTCGTTTAACTTAATTTGAATTAAAGCTCGCAACTCTGAATCAGTTGATAATTGAGCTAAGGCTAATTGGTAATGTTTTTTAGCAGAGTCGATATTATTTTTTGCCAAATGGATATCACCTTTGGTGTGGTTGTACAAAGCACTAAAAACTGAATTTTCATCAGCATCAAGGGTAGATAATGCTTGGTCATGGCTACCTATTTGTAAATAAATGGCAGCCGATCTAAGTTTGGCCGTATGAGCAATAAATTCATTTTCAGACTTTAATAATGGCGACAAATGCTCAAGTGCTTGCTGATAATCACCTGCTGACACCGCATGTTTTGCCATCATTAATATAGATTGTTGTGCGTAACCACTGTCTGTGTGATCGCTTTGTAAAGTTGTTAATGCTGGTGAATTAGGGTTTGATACAACGGATAAGTAAGCAGAGCGTGCGTTAATAGTTTGCTCATTCTGGTAGTTGTTGTAATAGTCAAAACCCCATATGCCTGATAAACCCATGACGATACCTGCAATAATTTGAGGCCCATTTTCTTTAAGCCATTTTTTGATTTGCTCGGCTTGTTCGTCTTCAGTTTTGCCTACTTCAATGAAGTTTTTCATATGATGGTTCTCTTAATTTTTAAAATATTGAATCGCATCTTCTAGACTCATGGTTTGTTGCTCACCTTGGCCTTTAAGTGGTTTAATAGCGACTTGATTGTTTTGTGCTTCTTCTTCACCTAGGATTAATGCATAATCAGCATTGGCTTTATCAGCTTTTTTAAATTGCGCTTTAAAACTTCCTAAAGTGATGTCATTATAAAGTATTGCCTTGGGTAATGCATGATGCAGTTGCGCGGCAATTTGCATAGATTTAAACTGTGCATTTTCACCCAGTACGACTAAATAAATAGATAAAGGCGATTTTCCTAAAGTGATATCTTGCGCCTCTAATAATAAAACTAAGCGCTCTAAGCCTAAAGCAAAACCAACTGCAGAGGTTGATTTTCCACCCATTTTCTCCACCAAGCCATCGTAACGACCGCCAGCACAAATCGTACCTTGTGCGCCTAAGTCGGTTGTGGTCCATTCAAACACAGTGCGGTTGTAATAATCTAGGCCTCTAACCAAGCGCGTGTTGATGACATAAGGAATATCTAAGCATTGCAAATACGCCTTGAATTCATCAAAGTGTTTGCTCGAATCCTCATCTAGATGATCCATGAGCTTAGGTGCAGCATTAATCAAAGATTGCATGTCTTTATTTTTACTGTCTAGAATACGTAGCGGATTTGATGACAAACGCCTTGTGGAATCTTCATCCAGTTGATCTTTATACTGGGTGAAATAATCAACCAGTATAGATCGATAATTTGCTCTTGCCTCAGCTGAGCCTAACGTGTTGATTTCTAAAGTGAGATTTTTCAAACCAAGGCTTTGCCACAGTGAATGAGTCATCGCCATTAGTTCAGCATCTATTTTGGCCGTGTCGGCACCAAACACCTCAACACCCACTTGGTGGAATTGACGGTAACGACCTTTTTGCGGACGTTCATGTCTAAACATAGCGCCTTGATAAAAGACTTTTTGAATACCTTCTCTGGGTAAGTTGTGCTCAATCATCATACGCACACAGCCTGCAGTACCTTCAGGTCTTAGACTTAAACTTTCACCATTAGACTCTTTCCAAGAGTACATTTCTTTTTCAACAATGTCAGTTGCTTCACCAATTGCACGGCAAAAAGTATCAGTCTTTTCGACGATGGGTGTGCGAATGTTTTTAAAGCCATAAGAGACAAACAAATCAAAGATTGTTTTTTCTAGCGACAACCACAAAGCAGAGTCTTTGGGTAGTAGGTCGTTCATTCCGCGAATAGCTTGGATTTTGTTAGACATTGCTGTTATGAAAAATTAATTAAGTTATTTTACCAATAATTACAAGGCTTTACCCCGTTTAAGTCCGACCTATTTTGTAATAAATAGAAATGACAAAAAACACAAAAGTGGCAAAAAATAAGCGAATACCAATAAGTAGAAAAATATCAGCCCCAAAAAATACAAAGAGCAAGGTGTCTTCGATAATGGCGTGGGCTACCATTAAAAAATAGCACACCGATACCACCTGTTGTTTACTCATGTATTGTGCTTCTTTTAAAAGCACACCAGCACCGTAAGTGATACCAACTAGAAGGCCGGTTACAAGTGCCATTATGGTGCTGAGATGGTGATCAAATTTTTGTAAAAAATTAAGCCCTTTAATAAGCGTAGTTGTAAAAATAATAATACTAACTAAAATAATTATTTCAATTGAAAGCAGCATGGCTTCACCTGATTTTTGAATAATAAAATCAACAAAATTTGTAGGAATAATACTTGTTGTTTTATACAGTACGGTGCTAATTTTATCTGGGTTGTCAAACAACAATTCAGTTGGGATAATAAGTAGTGGCGTGAGTACTATGAATGCCATTACCAATCTAAAGCTGATGGATTTCATCCAATCAATGCCCAGTTTTTTCATGATGGCAGATTCCACTGGAATAGAGTGGAGTACACCTAAAAAAAGTCCTAATACTGTCCAATCATAGACACTTAACCCTAAAGGTGCTGCAAAGGCAATAGCTGCATATAGATTAAGAAAAACACCAGATGCCAGTGCTAATGCGGCTTCTGGAGGTAAGTTCAGTAGTGTTGTAAAGGGTTCAAATATCTGAGCAATAACTGGCATTAATTCAAAATACATCAATAGTTCTGCCAATAAAAAATACGGAATAACCGTGATAAGAATTATTTTAGCCGTGGACAGTGAGCTATTAGCAAAAGCTTTTGTATCAAAGGTCATGCATTTGAAATACCACTGGGAACATGCCCAGTAGGCACATATTGTGAAGCAGACTCGCAGTGTGAGTGTTGATCGTCGAAGAAGATGTCTGCACCAAATTCTTTTAAAAATATACCTTTGTCAAGCCCACCTAGAAAGAAGGATTCATCAATACGAATACCCCATTCGCGCATGGTATGAATAACACGCTTATGCGAAGGTGCAGAGCGGGCGGTAACCAAGGCTGTTCGAATAGGGTTGTTTTCCACGGGAAAGGCGGATTGAATTTTATGTAGAGATTTTAAGAAACACTTAAAAGGGCCGGCCTTTAATTCCACATTGGCAGATTTTCTTTCGTTTTCTTCAAAGGCATCAATGCCTTTTTCTTGATATATTTTTTCAGCTTCATCTGAGAAAATAACCGCATCACCGTCAAAAGCAATTCGCAATTGAGTTTCATGAGAATCTTTCGAGCCCGTACCAACAATAGAGGCTGCGGCAAAGCCAGATTCTAGTGCTTTTTGCACGTCTTGATAGTTGCTTGATAAAAACAAATCTGCTTCAAAGGCGCCAACCAGATTATGAGTACTTTCACCACGGGTGAAGGCGGCCCTAGAAATATTTAAGCCGTAGTGCTCAATAGAGTTAAAAATTCTCAAACCCGTATCCGCACTGTTTCTTGATAGCAAGATGACATCAATTGGATTTTGCTTGGTATTAAGGTTTAACAGTTTTTTAACCAGTGTAAATCCAACACCAGGTTTTAAAACAACTTCTTCATTTTCCTCTTGGTGTTTGGCGTAAGCCTCCACACCATGTTCTTTAAAAATTTGATGTGATTCATCTAAATCAAACAAGGCTCTTGACGAGATTGCAATGACTAGCTTTCCTTTAGCTTTTGGGTCTACAGCGTCTGCCATGATATTCCTTGAGAAGGTGAATTGGATTTAGCCAAGAGAGGCTGCCCTGGGGTATATTTACTTAGGCAGTAGTCTAACCATCTTTCGATAAAAGTATTGAGTTCCCATTGTATATCCATATCAGAGCATTTGGCTAAGAAGGGGTGATTGGTGTTAAGGGTGGTTTCATTACACACCGAAATAACCTCAAGTAGGTTGGCATCAAAGTACACTTTAAATTTAATATCAGGCCGACTGATTGATCCAGCAGGAGAGTCAATTTGGTGGGTTAGGATAAAAGTGGTGGTATAAGGTGTTTTTTCTTCTACAAACAAATGCAAATCTTTTTCACCTGTTTGCTTGGCAATACTATGATGAGAAATGATTGGTAGCAAAGGGATGAGTCGTGATATTTTTTTAAAATTGACTTCAAATAAATCAGAAACTTGAGCATAACTCTTTGGCTTTTGCTGGTTGTACAAGTCTCTGATGAGTGCTGTTTCTAAATCCATTGCGTGTTGTATTCTAATTTTCCATCATTATGTAGTCTGTAATGGTTAAATCCAATCCTAGTTTCGTTGTCAAATTGTAGCGCGGTCGATGGGCATGAGATAAGCACAACATCATCGTTATTAAATTCACTGGCTTGGTGAGCATGCCCCCATAAAACTGCCTTTATTTTAGGGTATTTATTCATTACATTGAACAGTTCGTCTGCATTTTCTAATGAGAGTGAATCATCCCAATCTGATTGCATGGAAACAATTGGATGATGTAGGGCAACAATGTTGTATTTGGCTACGCTATTTTGTAAGTCTTGATCAAGCTGTTCCAGCGCTTTCTTGGTGACATAGCCACTGGTTTTTGAGGGCTGAGTGGAATCAATGGTGACAATCTCCCAATTACCTAGACTGAATTTAGAGATTAACTGCTCAGAAAAAACTTGATTTAGATTTTCAATCTGATCATGATTACCGTTCATCACCACAATCTTAGATTCGATTGGCATAAGCATACGTTGCAATACTTGGTAAGAATTGAGAGTGCCATTATGGGTGAGATCACCTGTAATCAGCAAGGTATCACAGTTGTGCTTAGTAACAGCCTTAACAACTAAAACTAAATTAGTGTGGGTATCTACCCCCATTGACTCTGCTTGGTCATCAATATGACAATCAGTGATTTGGATTAAGTCGTGACTTTGGTTCACGGCACTGATGTAAAGCTAACGCGATTACTTAATCCGGTGAGTAATTCATAGCTGATGGTGTCACTGTTATTGGCAACAATTTCAACCCGAAGTTGTTCATCTCCCCATAAAACAGCGTTATCGCCAATACTGGCTTTTATTGAGCTGATATCGACACAAATTAGATCCATTGACACGCGACCAATCAGTGGGCATAAGATGCCATTGATCAGTACAGGTGTACCATTTTTAGCATGCCTAGGGTAACCATCCCCATAGCCAATGCCAACCACAGCCAGTGTGGTGTCTTTATCTGCTATCCAAGTAGCACCATAGCCAACCGACTCACCTGCTTGCAGGGTTTTAATTGAGAGTATGGGTGCAGATAATGTCATGACTGGCTTGAGCTGATTGTTCGGTGTGTTAAATGGAGAAGCGCCATATAGCATGATCCCAGGACGTACAAAATCAAAGGCCGTTTCTGCTTGAGATAAAATCGCAGCAGAGTTAGCCATGGATCGATTGATCGTTTTAGTTGTTAATTCTTTAAAATGCTTAAGCTGAGACTTGTTCATAGGATGGCCAATTTCATCAGCACAAGCAAAGTGACTCATAACACAGGCGATCTCCACTAAAGAATTAGTCTCAAACAAAGACAAACACTCTTTGTACTCAGCAGCAGACAAACCTAATCGATGCATACCGGTATCAATCTTAAGCCAAACATTAACCGCTTGTTGGGTATTGTTAATGATGGCTATTTGTGATGCATGATGCACAACAATATGACAGTCTAGACTAATAGCGTGTTGTAGTTCAGCTTCTGAATACACGCCTGACAATAGCAAAATAGGGCGCTTAGTAATAGCTCGTAATTTTTCAGCTTCTAACAACTCACTAACAGCTAGCATGTCTGAACCGTCGATTAACGGATGAATATAATCCAAGTGATGACCATAGGCATTGGCTTTAATCATCGATACCACTTTGGCACCAGATGTTAATTGCTTAACAACAGATAAATTGTGAGTTAAGGCTGATTGTGAGATAGAGGCAATGGCGTGCATAGGTTGCCTATGTCGAGTTAAAAAGGTTCTTTTTCAAAATTGGCCATGTTATTTAAATAAGCTGCATCGATTTGACCCTCATCAGGTGTGCCTGCCATTTGGTCGTCATATGCTAAATTGTCAAAGCGAGTGTATTGACCTGTCCACGCCAATTTTATTCTGCCCGTCTTACCATTACGATGTTTAGCAATTTGTAAATCTGCTTTGCCGATTTCATCAGGGTTAGCAGCTACATCCTCTTTATTGGCATAATACTCATCGCGATATACAAAGGCAATAATATCTGCATCTTGCTCAATAGAGCCTGACTCACGCAAGTCAGCCATCATTGGCATACGTCCTTTATTCGCATAAGGGCGAGATTCAACACCACGATTAAGCTGAGATAAGGCAATTACAGGTACATTGATTTCTTTAGCAAGCGCCTTAAGTGAACGAGAAATCTCGGATATTTCTTGCACTCTATTTTCATTCTTACCATGTACCGTCATGAGTTGTAGATAATCCACCATAATCAGTGACAACTCTGGATATTGTCTTTTTATTCGACGTGCTTTTGCACGCATTTCAGTTGGAGTAATAGACGGAGTTTCATCAATAAGAATGTCGTTACTTTCTAACGCTCTAACAGCATGGTTGAAACTATTCCAGTCAGTTTCAGTCATGCTGCCTTCACGAATTTCTTTAGTATCAACATGGCCAAATGAAGAAATCATACGAAGTGTTAACGCCTCAGTCGGCATTTCTAATGAGAATACTAATACTGGTTTGCTTTGCTCAATCGCAACATTACCAACAATATTCATAGCAAGCGCGGTTTTCCCCATAGCTGGGCGTCCTGCAATAATAATCAGTTCACCTTTTTGTAAACCTGAAGTCATTTTGTCTAATTCAGTGAATCCAGTTTCCAGCCCTGTTAATCCACCTTTATTTTCTGCCCATTCATGGACTTTATTTACTATATCTTTAGTAATATCCTTTATATTAACTACATCTTGTTTTCCACGAGTAATTTGCTCGGCAATGTTAAATATCTTTCTTTCAGAAAGATCGATTAATTCTTGTAATTCAATCTCTTTTGGGCGATAAGCAGTATCAGCAATTTCATGACTGACAATAATAAGCTGACGATAAACAGAAAGCTCACGAACATGTTTTGCATAGGTGGATATGTTTGAGACACTGGGCGTGTTTTCTGCAATTTGTGCCAAGTAGGCAAAACCGCCAACAGACTCTTCTTCACCTGTTTTTTAATCGCTCTTTAACAGTAAGAATATCAGCAGGGTTATCGTGC